>JABAOH010038902.1_pt1 | contig 19576 bp, 24 predicted proteins | sample 7062181 | NCBI WGS metagenome assembly JABAOH01 (sample SAMN14538630, study PRJNA623070) | marine sediment metagenome | biome: marine biome [ENVO:00000428]; feature: marine pelagic biome [ENVO:01000023]; material: deep marine sediment [ENVO:00002113]; isolation source: pool of 5 deep marine... | reverse complement strand
CAAGCTTCTTTGTAAAGCGCTCAACATGAAACGTAGGGACCTTACCAACTCCAAGCGGTCCCTCTCCTTAGCCTCTTCTAAACGCTTAATCTGATCCAGAATCTTCTCGGAAACTTGAATCCACCTTTCACTCAAAAACATCATCCTCCCATTTTCTCAGCTATCCCCTCAAAAGGCTTCTCTCGATATAAAGGTTAGGAAAACGTAACTTTCACATAGTAGATAGAGGATGATGCGCTCGTCCCACTCTCTTCTTGGAGCGAATTCTTCTATTCGGGGAAGAGAAGGCCTAAAGACCATATGAGAACTATTCCGAAAACGAACAAGACAAACTGAATGATGGATTTTCCAATGTTCTCTTCCTTTTGTATCTCAGGAATCAATTCGGAGGCTGCGAGGTAAATGAAACCCCCTGCTCCAAAAGCGACGAATAAACCAACGAAGTTTTCTACGTACGTCGAAAAGTAATTAGAAATGAGAACACCGACAACGGCTGTTAACGCAGATACGAAGTTGAACAACAGAGCTTTGTATCGTGTAAAGCCGCCATAAACCAAGACTCCGAAGTCTCCGATCTCCTGTGGAAGTTCGTGGAAGATTACGGCGACGGTGGTGGCTAGTCCCACTGGGATGGTTATGAGAAAACTGGCTGCAATGACCATCCCGTCGACAAGGTTGTGGATTCCGTCTCCGAGCAGATTTAGATAAATAAATCTCTTAACAGTCATTTTTTCCTCAACACTAGACTCGTACCCGTGTACGTGTCCGTGGTACCAGTAGACGAATCGTTCAAGAAAGAAGAATACGAGAAAACCCAAGGTTACATAAAGAACAACTATGGAAATTTGCTCTTCGCCGCCTAGTTCAAGGAAGAACTCTACTGCTTCTGGTAACAAATCTAAGTAAGCCGCGCCCAAGATGGACCCCGCTGAAAAGCTTAATAGAGCAAACAAGATTTTGTCCAAGGTGACCTCTTTTAGGGATATGGCAAAGACCCCAACCAATGATAAGAGGCTGATTACGGCGACAGCCAGAATTGCGTAAAGTAGATTAGACAAAATCATCTTCCCCTTCTTTTACGTCAATTTGTACGCCCATTAATTAAGTTAGTGGAAATGTTAGGTAATTTAAGTTTAATAGTAACGGATAGAAAATCTATATCTTGAGAGCGAGGTTCCAATGCACGAACATCTCCATCCACCAAGAGGCACAAGATATCTTGGAATAGCCTTAGGCATTACCATATCTTTCTTCATTGTTGAATTAGTCGGAGGAATCCTAACAAACAGCCTAGCCCTCTTAACAGACGCTTGGCACATGCTAAACCACATCTTTGCCTTAGTCTTCGCCCTCGTAGCCGCCAGGCTTGCCCTGCGACCTATCACGATGAAAAGAACCTACGGCTACTACCGTGCAGAGATTCTAGCGGCCTTTTTGAACGGCATCTTCCTGTGGGCGGTCGCAGTTTTCATCTTCTACCAAGCTATTCAGCGGATTCAACAACCAGCTCCGGTAGAAAGCCTAAACATGCTGATCATTGCTGTTTTGGGCCTAATGGCCAACGGACTGGCTGCAGCCAGCCTGTCAAGGTCAAAGGATGAAAGTCTAAACGTCAAAGGCGCCTTTCTACACGTTGTCGCCGACACCTTGGGCTCGGTAGGAGCAATTTCCGCCGGGCTAATCATGTTTTTCACCGAATTGTATCTAGTAGATCCTTTAATCAGCATGATGATAGGCGTACTGATTTTCTATAGCTCCGGGAAACTCGTCCGAGACTCCGTGAACGTTCTCCTCGAAGGTGTTCCTTCCCACATCGACGTGACTGCGCTAGAGCGCAGGATAGTTGAAGTAGAAGGCGTAAAAAACGTTCATGATCTCCACGTGTGGTGTATCACCCCCACTAAGATGTGTTGCATGAGCGGTCACATAGTAGTGAATAAGGGGACAAACAGAAAGAAGCTGATCACGACTTTAATCAATGTGTTAAAAGAAGATTTTGGAATCGACCACACCACTATCCAAGTGGAGGACGAAGGCTACCCAAAAGCCGTTGGCGAACACTAGAAACCTAGCTACTGCTAAGAANNTGGGGAACACTAGAAAGCTAGGAGCCACCTAAGACGGCTTGTACGTTTTCTTTAGCGGCTTGTAGTCTATCTTAACTGGCTTTCTTTACCACAGCCTTCGCAAGCTTTTCTCCCAGCTTCGCCGCCTGGAGCTTATCAGCTTCTTGAGGAGCGCCTTCTATAGCTATTCCAGGCTTTACGAACCTCGGATTAAAGACTCCAATAATTCGCTCAATGTTTTCGAGGGCCGTTACTTGACCGCCGGTTCCCGTTGTGAATACTGCCATCGGCTTACCCGCCATCTTATGGCGTATGGAATAAAGATCTGTCAAGAGTGCCAGTATTTGGCCGGACATTATGCTGAAATGCGACGGAGACCCGACCGCGTAGCCGTCAGCGTCAATGGCGTCTTCTGGAGTTACGGACTCGGCTCTCTTCAGTTCAACGGTGACTCCGGGGACCCGTTTAATCCCTTCTGCCACAGCCTCGGCTAGTTTCTTGGTGTTGCCAGTTCTAGAATCGTACATTATCAGAATTTTAGGGCTCATTTTAGTGACCACCGCGTAAATTAAACGTCAATCACCATAAAAACTGTTCGTTATGGGTCACTCAACTTGAGTTTGGCATGCATGCATGCTGCGCGCGAATGCCTTTTGTCCCCGTCACTAACCTAAGATACGAAATGGCTTCGAGTTAGATTTTGAAGTCTTCATGACTTTGTTACGCCACTTTTGCCGCCAGCTCTTCCAACCCGTCTTCACGAGTTTCTCTCTTAATTTGGGTTTTTCCGCAACCCATTCTAGAAGCGTCCAGAAGCGTCTCTGCGCACGCGCTGCACGCGCACTCTTGTCTTCCAGTCTTTCTGCTGGAACTCCTACTTCCACACACCATCTTATGTAACCTCTCTCAACCCTTTCTTGGAGTTCTCCTGTGATTTCCACTTCTTCAACATGAAATCCTCTGTCCCGCAGGTACCTACGCATGCTGGTGAGGACGTATCCTGAGCAAACCCTGAAACGGGTTTCTCTATCTGCGCGCATTACCTCAACGATCTCTTCGGCAATCCTCACGGCATCATCCAAATATCGCTTATTTTCGAAGTTTGGTGACTGGAAGGAGGAGACCGGAATTCTGCGTTCCATATACTTGTGATCTGGAAGTTTATGGGCACCTATTACTACACCTAAGATAAGATCTCCCCACCCAGCGTCATCTATAGAGATCTCTTTCCTCGACATAAACTGATCTGTTGCTTTTTCGATTCTATTGGTCTCATTCCCATCATCGCGCGCGCCCATGATTTATTAGTACTCCTCTTCGCCGCCACTACGTTTTCTCTTTTCAACAACGAACTCGGGAAACTCTCTTAGTTTCTCTGCCATAGCCCTTAGGTGTTTGTCGACCCCATAATTTACAGTTCCCTTCTTGAAGCCTCCGTCCGGTTGCTTTTTGCCCGCTTTGACTCCCGTTAGGATTTCAATACCTTGATCGATGGTTTTCACCGAGTATATATGGAACTTTCCTTCTCGAACGGCCGCTACCACTTCCTCCTTTAGCATGAGGTTTTGCACGTTGCTCTCGGGAATCAGAACTCCTTGTTCTCCTGTGAGCCCCTTAGCCTTACAGACTTCAAAGAAGCCCTCAACTTTCTCATTCACTCCGCCGATGGCCTGGACCTCTCCCTTCTGGTTCATAGAGCCTGTAACCGCGATGCCTTGCTTTATAGGTACTCCCGAAAGAACTGAAAGGATAGAGTATAATTCTGTGCTGGAAGCACTGTCCCCTTCCACCATTCCGTAGCTCTGTTCAAAGACTAAGCGGGCAGAAAGGCTTAGGGGTTTGTCATGAGCGTACTTTTCAGCTAGATAGCCACTTAGGATCATCACCCCCTTAGTGTGAATAGGTCCTGCCAGTTTCGCTTCTCGCTGAATGTCGATAATTCCTTCCCGTCCTAGCCCTATGCTGGCTGTGACACGGGAAGGTGCACCAAAGGCGAAGTCTCCTAAGCTCATGACGGACAAGCCGTTCACCTGTCCCACAGCTTCCCCATCAATGTCAATAAGGAGAATGTTTCGTTTAATCATTTCTCTAATCTTCTCTTGAATAAGGTTAGAGCGGTAGACCTTCTCATCAATGGCGTTTTTGATGTGGTTAGCAGTCACATACTCGGAGTTCTCCTTGAGAGCGTAAAAGTTAGCTTCCCGGATGATGTCGGCGATTTCACCAAACTTGGTGGAAAGCTTCTGTTGGTCTTGAGCCAGCCGAGAGCCATACTCAACTATTTTGGCTAGCCCCTGAGCATCAAGGTGTTTCAAATTCTCCTTTCGACAGAAAGTGCAGACAAAAGAGGCATATTTCTGCATGTTTTCTTCTGTTCGATTCATAGTTGTGTCAAAATCTGCTTTAACCTTGAAGTGCTCTTTGAAGTCCATGTCCAAGGCATATAGCTGGTGATAAAGAAGAGGCTGCCCGATAAGGACAACTTTCACGCTTAATGGGATGGGTTCCGCCCTTAAGCCCTTTGTGGTAATGAAACCTAGGCGTTCTCCTGCCTCCTCGATGGTGACGCACTCATTCTTCAGAGCCCTCTTCAAGGAGTCATATGAGAAGAGATTTCGCAGTAGTTCCTCTGCTGGCAGCACCAAATATCCTCCATTGGCCCGATGCAGTGAACCCGCGCGAATCATGGTGAAGTCGGTAGTAAGAACGCCGAACTGCGCTTCCTTCTCTATTCTTCCGAAGAGATTTTGATGGGTGGGATTGAGTTCCATGACCACTGGGCTTCCTTGGAGATCGGAATTGTCCACTATCAGGTTCACTTCATATTTCCTGAAGGGAAGTTCCTTCATCCAAGGAACTGGGAAGGGAACCGGTGGAGCTTTGGGTTCCTTCACGAACTGAGTGAGGTTCTCTAAAATGTCGTTTCGCACATCATCTAGGTATGTTTTGACATCGGGGAGTTTCTCGTATTTTTCCATAAGACCGTCGACTAAGTGACCGATGGCGTAAATGGCGACTTCTCTATTCAGTTTTTGGATCTCTTCGTTGACCTTCCTCTCTAACCCTCTAAGTTGTCTCATGGCGCTTCTCAGTTCTGACCTCAATTTTCCCCTCTTTTTCTCAATCTCGTCCCTCATTTCCATGGGTAGGGCTGCGAGATCCTGATCGCTTAGGGGCTGGCCTTTAACTACCGGGATGATGAGCACTCCAATCGGGGTACTCCGAAGAACAAAGCCTTCCTCTTGAGCTCTCTTGTTGAGTCGAGTCAATAGTTCCTTCCTCTCCTCTTCAATTGCCCCAATTGCAGCTTCCCTTTTTGAAGCATAATCCTCGCTTTCAAAAGCCTTGGGCAACGCGCTTCGGACTTCGTCAACGAAATTTTTCATGTTCCTCTGAAAATCTTTTCCTCGACCAGGAGGCAACTTTACGGCCCTTGGTTTGTATGCGTCGCGAAAGTTGTTTACGTAACACCAATCAGAAGGCACGGGTTTAGCTTTCGCTATCTCCTGTAGAAAGTCTTTTACAGCCGTTTTTCTACCTGTTCCTGATAAACCAGCTACATAGATGTTAAATCCCCGTTCCTTAATGTCCAAGCCAAACTTCAGCGCTCTAACAGCTCTTTCTTGACCAATAATTCCTTCAAGAGGCGTCAGGTCTTTCGTGGTTTCACAATGCATTCCAGCGGGTTCAACTTTTCTTCTAAGTTTTTCAAAAGGTAACTCATTCAACAATACATACCTCCCTAACAGAACTCTTTTCGGACTAACTATTTAGTTCTCTGGTGCACACTTAGTTATTATGGTATTGGGGGTGGTGTAAATCTGCGCGGGCTTTAGGCATTCAATTTTTAAATCTGCGTTTTTGCCAGATCATCTTACTCACAATTCCTGTAAAGATAACGTGAACACTAAGTGCTATGATATCTAACCTGAATTAAGTAGCTATCAATCCGCGATGCACAGCTGCATGCATGCAACAATGCTTTGTTTGCCATTTTAATCTTCTAAAGACTTAGCCAGTTTTTCAACCTTTTTCTTGATCTCATTTCTCACTTCTTTGAATTTGGCAATAGGTTTTCCTGCTGGGTCTTCTATTTTCCATTCTTCTACTCGTTTTTGAACAACGGGACAGACGTCGGCTCCACAACCATCGTTATCACTACGCGCCCAACCAAACTTTGATTCGTTTTATATCACTTTTCTATTCTGTTTTTGAAAGAAAACTCTCATGGCAAATCCGCATCATTAGAGAAGCCTCGGCTTTCCCAATATCCTCTGTAGTCTACATTGTCAGATAGTTCAATTTCGGTTATCCATTTTATCCACTTGTATCCATACTTGCTCTCCGCTACAAGCTGGAAAGGAAAGCCTCTTTCAGGTGGAAGGGTTACTCCATTCATTTTGTAAGCCATTAGTATGTCATTGTTGATTATGTAGTCTAGTGGCAAAGATGTTGAATAACCATCGTAGGCGTAAAATATTGCTACCTTTGCCCCTGAGTCAACCCCCGCCGCTTCTATCAAGTCTTTTACCAAAACACCTTCCCATAGAATTGTAACCTCCCATCCCTCTACACAATGCAGTGTAACAACCTTCTCGAAAAGCTGATGATTGCTAATAACATCACCATATGTGTATTCTATTTCATTATTCACAAGACCAGTTATAACGAGCCTGTAGCTTTCGTTGTCTATAAACTGTGGCCCTTTAATCGAGTTTTCTCTGAAATCGTCTATTGATGAGAGCTTTTGTCCTTCATATTCTCTAATTTCTACGGGTCTCAATGTGCTTGTTCCGTTTGTCGTTTCATTCCTCCAAACTGTACTACCAACAAAAATAACCGCTAAAACTACCCATAGTGACAAGACTGCAAAGAAAAGAGACTTTTTACCATGCATCGTTGAATCCCTTCCTTACAATATGACATACGTCATGCTTATATCTGTTTCGTGCTCATCAGTAAGCGAACGATATTTTTCTACGGGCGATCTAGGTCTTCCCTAGTAACTTCTTCTAAGTTTCTCTCGGCGTTCTGACTGGTCTCATGCAGAGACTTTATTGGTGCTATGAGAGAAAAGACAAGCCGCTGAGAATAAGGACCTTAGGTTGCTGTCTTTTTGATTCTTCTAAGTTTGCACGCGTGCATACCTGCTTACAAAGCCATTGCTGTCATAAAATGAGTCTCGCTGGGTAAATAATTTACAGAAAGCCTTTATGCTTCTAGTAATACGATATTTTGAGGTGGTGCTATTGGACGTTAAGCTCTTCGTTGACGGTGAAGAGATCGACCTGAACGAGTTTGTTGTAAAAATATTAAGTGGAACCCTTGTGGGGGCAGTGACTTCTTTACGCGAAATAAAGAAGGACTGGAAGGAAATCGAAGTGAAGGTAACAAGGTAAAAGGTTGCTGCTTTGTATGTCCTTTTTTCAAAACATGCCATGAAACGGAATTAGGCTGATACCCTCCTTTTTTCTAGAAGTTTTAGGGTTTCGCGGCAGAAGTTTGGAAGGTCCGCTGGGAAACGGGATGTCACTAGGTTTCCGTCCACCACAACCGACTTGTTCAGGTAAATTCCACCAGCGTTCTTCAGGTCGGTGGACACAGAGACGTAGCATGTAGCCTTTTTTCCTTTCACCACTCCAGCCTCTATGAGAAGCTGGGGTCCATGGCAGATGGCAGCTATCACTTTTCCCTTTTGGGAAGCTTCTTTCGCTAAATTGACCAGTCCCTTGTTTGTTCTCATGCGGTCTGGGGCACGTCCTCCCGGGATAATTATTGCCACGTAGTCGTCAATGTTAACGTCTTTGGGGGAAAGATCAGATTCCATGGTGAGTCCATGCTCGCCGTTGTAGGTGACTTTGGCTCTAGGTCCCACTACGTCCACTTTGTATCCCGCTTCTTGGAAGCGGTAGTAAGGATACATTAATTCTCGATCTTCGAAGCCGTTTTCTACAAAAAGCAACACTTTTTCCAAGGTCTTCAACTCCTAAATGCACCTTGAGCTGAGATTGATTTGGAACATTGCCTTAAATATGTTTCACAACCGGTTGTGCTATCTTAGTGTGGACGTGATAAACTCTGTCAGTTTAGCGGCTAATCGATGACCTCGATCTTTATCTGCGTTGAACTCTGTGATCTCCATGCCGAGGAAACCGTCACTCTGTGCGAATATCTTTAGTGCCTTTGCAGCCTCGTTAAAAGTCAAGCCGTTAGGATGAGGGACGTCCGCCGCTGGCATATCGCCGGCATCGATAACATCAACGTCGAAGTGAACGAATATTTTGTCTACCTCGGATTTCAATGCCTCCAAGGCTTGTCTCGCAGCCGATTCGACTCCCGCGTCGCGAATCGTCTCCGTCGAAAACTGCACAATTGAAGAGTTCTTTAAGAACTCGACTTCAGGCGGATCGACATATCCGCCTGCTAGGTTCAATCCGAATAAGGCAATATTTTCTTCTCGCAGGATCGGATACCGCCTTGCTAGATGAGACAGCTCCTTAACTCCGTTTCCGATGACATGCGCGATTACCATCCCGTCTAAGATGCCGCTTATCGTGGTTTCTGGCGTGTTTAAATCTGCATCACCGTCAAAATAGAGTAATCCAATGTTGGAAAAAACGTTGACGATTCCCGTGAGACTGCCGATCGCTATTGTGCAATCACCTCCTAATATTACGGGATTAAAGCCATCCCGCAAAGCCCTCTCAACCTTGTCTGCCACGAGCCTACAGACCTTCATAACAGCGAGTTTGTTTTGGGCTTTGGGGTTCTGATAGTCTGGAACGAAACAGAAAGATTCGGTGTCTCCGTAGTCAAGCACCTCATGCCCGGCTTCCCTGAGCCTTTCAACCAGTCCAGCTTCACGAAGCGCGGCGGGAGCTTTTTCCTGGCCCAGAGCCCTGGCACCGGCGCTTGAAGGGACGCCGACTATCGCAAGCTTCATGTTTGTTCCACTCGGTAAAGTCTCTACATCAGACTTGGAGACATTTAAAAGCCTTACTAAGGTCCTTTCCGTGGAAGTTAGGGTCCAGACCTCGCTTAGACCAGGGTTTATGGTAGCCCGGGGGAGAATCAAGCTAGGGCTGCTTGCAACTTTTTGATCAGTTTCTTTTTCTCGTTCTCGTCGGCTTTAATCTTTTTGCCTACTCTCCTCCAGTCGCCCGAACAACGTTCGTACTTGGAGGTTTCGCCGATAACTTCGTGAATTACTTCTTCGATTTTCTCCCTATTCTCGTCGGTGACCTCTATTCCAGCCTCCTTCAAGACTCCCTTAAACCATCTCCAACAACCCATACACTCACCTCCAGACACATTTTCGTCTTGAATTAAATTTGTGATCTGATGTATTTTAAGTCTTCAGTGGTTGGTGTCTACACCAAAAGACTTATAAAAGTGATATGAATGTATCTTCATATGAAAGTTATTTCATTTAATAGGTGGTCCGTATGAAGCAGAATCTGAGCGAGACTTGTTATCAATTCTTTTCAACGTTGGCAAATCCGACACGATTAGCGATTCTAGAGCTCCTTCGCGATGGGCCAAGGAATGTAACTGAGATTTCTGAAGCCCTAAAGCAAGAACAGAGCATGATCTCTCACAACCTTAAACCCCTAGAGAGATGTAGGTTCGTCTTTTCAGAAAGAAGGAAGAAGGAACGCTTCTACTCTTTGAACAAAGAAACAATGGAACAGCTATTCAAGATATTTTCCTACCATGCCGAAAAATATTGTCCAACAGAAGGAAAATGTCTAACGGACAGGGATCTTCGAGAAAAGAAGAAGAAAGACGCTTCAAGTTCACTGTATTTTTCTCACATTTAAGGAAGGTGAAGGATGAATGGCTTTAAGAAGCATCGTTAGAATCGATGAAGAAAAATGCACGGGCTGTGGATTATGTATACTCGCTTGTGCGGAAGGAGCCCTTAGAATTGTTGATGGAAAAGCTAAACTGGTCAGTGACAAATACTGCGATGGTTTAGGGGCGTGCATAGGAGAGTGCCCAGAAGGAGCCATAACCATCGAAAAGAGGGAAGCAGAAGAATTCAATGAAGAAGCAGTAGAAGAACATTTGAAGGAAGAACAATCGGTTCCCGCAGTTCACCAAGTCCATTCGATTCATCAATCCTGTCCCTCGGCACAAGTAATGCATTTTGAAAGAAAACTGACAGAAAAAGAAACTGTGAACATTCCTGCGAAGAGAGAGTCCATGCTCTCCCAGTGGCCTGTGCAACTGACACTATTGCCGCCCGCTGCGCCGTTCTTTGAGAATGCGGATCTGCTAATAGCCGCTGATTGTGTGCCCTTTGCCTACGCCAACTTTCATAGCGACCTCCTAAGGAGCAGAACACTTGTGATTGGATGTCCTAAACTTGATGATGCCGCCTTCTACAAGGAGAAACTAACTGAGATATTTAAGCGAAACAATATTAGAAGTGTCACTGTCGTCAACATGGAAGTTCCATGTTGTTTTGGCTTGTATCGTCTCGTCAAAGAAGCCTTGGATTCTTCGGGAAAGGTCATTCCTTTGAGGCAAGAAACAATCAGCATAAAGGGAGATAAAATCCCCACCGACGCTTCCCGTAGGCTTTCCTTAGTTAAGGCTGGAGGCTAGAAAATGAACATTCAAAGTCACACGAGTGACACGCCGTCGGATAGGACCGACTCTTCTTTTCTCCTTTCTCTCTCAGTGCGCTTCTGTCCGACGGCAATTTTTCAGGTGATCACATGAATAAAAAGAAAAGCGTCTACTGGAAATGTCCCGTCTGCGGCCACGAGGACATTGCGCACTCAGAAAGGTGAAGAGATCTTGTTCAGATCAAACTTTGAAACTTGTCCTGGCATAAGGAAGTTTGTTAGACCCGTTCCTGAATATTTTGAATGCCCAAACTGCGGTGGAAGGGTGGAAATTTGGAGCGACGAAGATGTTGGAATTTGCGACAAATGTAACAAAGAATTTGGTAGACCCGGGAAGGAGCAGTCGTGCCTTGACTGGTGCGAGTATGCGGACAAATGCAGAGAAATAATCAAACGGATGAAACGTTAATTGAGGAGGAGAAGAAGCTGGACAATCTCAGAAATCTATATAAGCGAGACAAGGGAGACACCTTAGAAAATGTTTCTTTCATGAAAAATGAAAGGAGGTGTGTGTATGGCATCTAAAAAATTGATGGAACTGCTGAATAGAGGAATAGCGCGAGAGCTTCAAGTGTCCATTCAGTATATGTGGCAGCATGTCTTAGTTACGGGCATTGAAAGTGCTGCCGTTGAGGACATTTTCAGGAAGATAGCTATCACGGAGATGAAGCATGCTGAGGAAATTGCAGAGAGGCTGGCTTATCTTGGCGGGACGCCTACTCTGAAGCCCGATCCAATCTTTGTTGGTGAGAGTCTGAAAGAAATGCTTCAAACGGACGTAAAGGCGGAGGAGGAGGCAATAGCCCTTTACAAACAGACTATCAAAGTTGCGGATGAAGAAGGTGACGTCACAACCAGAAGGTTATTTGAAGAAATCTTAGGTCAAGAAGAGGAACATCACGACACGTTTACGAAACTTCTGGAGAAATAGGCTGCAGCATGCATGCGGAGCCTCAACTATCGCTGGCCCGATGGGCGAGCGCATGCCATCAGCCAATGAGCTAAAAATGGCAAAAGATTTAGGCAAACACCTAACGACAATTGCTAAAAAGTTAGCTTCGTAATTGAACAGCAACCGCGAAAGATAACATGAAGACTTCAAGGAACCGAATTCGACACACTGAGTTAGTGTGGAGTCAAAAATGAAAACCGAAATATTCATAGCAAAAACTGAGAATCGAAAAGGGGGAATTCGAAAGCTTCTAGATCGGTTTGATCTTGTGGAATTCAAGGGAAAGAAAGTTGCCCTTAAGGCGAACTACAACAGCGCTGACCCTTTTCCTGCCTCCACCCATCTGGATACTCTGCGAACATTGGTCAACAGTTTAAAGGAAGCTGGAGCCGAAGAGATAACTTTGGCCGAACGTAGCGGTATGGGAGACACTCGAACCGTTTTGGAGCAACGTGGTGTAACTAAACTTGCAGCTGAACTGGGCTTTGAGGTTCTGGTCTTAGACGAGCTTACGGAAGAGGGATGGGTGCGCCATAAGCCAAAAGGCTCCCACTGGAGGAGAGGTTTTCTCTTAGCCAAGATTTTCCATGAGGCGGATAAAGTTGTTCAGACCTGTTGCCTGAAAACCCACCGTTTCGGAGGCCGCTTTACCATGTCCCTGAAAAATTCTGTTGGTCTGGTGGCTAAATACGATCCTCAAGACGGATACAACTATATGGCTGAGCTTCACTCCTCCGAGAATCAGAGACTCATGATAGCTGAAATCAATCAAACTTATGAAAACCATCTGATAATTATGGACGCCACAAAAGCCTTTGTCAGAGAAGGCCCAGAAAGCGGGGATTTAGTGAGCCCAAACGTCATTATAGCGGGAAAGGATAGAGTAGCCATTGACGCGGTTGGAGTAACCATCTTACGCCTTTTTGGAACAACCCCAGAAGTCTCGGAAGGAAGAATCTTCCAACAGGAGCAGATTGCAAGAGCCGTCGAACTTGGCATAGGCATACAGTCGGCCAAGGACATTCAGCTCATCTCTCTAGACGCAGAGAGTGGGAAGTTTACTCAAAAAATAGAGAGAACTTTTGAAGTAGAATAAGAAGGTTCAGTGTTTATGAGCCTAAAGAAACTCAGTGAAAAGGAAGCTGTCAAGCTTGTTATCTCTATATTGAGGGGGGCAGGAAAGCCCCTTACAACGCGAGAAATTGAAGAAAAAACCCGAAAACGCAGGGCCTCCTGTCCAGACAAGACACCCATATTTCTAAACAGGTTACGCATAAAAGGAATTATTGAGGGTAAGCTGTCCACAGAAAGGAGAGGTTGGATTTGGTGGATCAAAAGAGAAGGTTAAGTCCAAGAAATTGTTCTATCGTATTCACCCATTACAAGTTTGACCCAGCCTTTGTAATCAACTATTTTGACCGTCCTCTTTATCTTTTTCAACAAGCCTCGAGCTTCGCAGTCGGCTTTTAGAGCGTAGACGTTAAGTCCAGCGTCCACGAGCTTCTTAGAATATTCGTCTGATGTTAGCGCGACGCATGAGTCGTGAATGTGTAGCACACCAACTTTCTCTCCTTTCTGAACTGCTCTAAATGCTATGTCAAGAATAGACCCATAATCGCCAACGAAGGGAGACTTACTTAAAATTATTAACAAGCTATCTCTCTCCTAAAACGCAATTACGGTTTCGTTTTCCATAATCAGTTTTGCAGCCTCATCTATGGACAACAATTTCACGTTGAAGCTTTCGTCAAGGTCGATAATATTCAAATCCCGCTTAGCCATGGAATCCCTCACAGCATACAACCCAACCAAGTCTGCAAGAGTTTTCAATCGCTCATAGTGGGAGTTCAGCCCAGCGGCTTCTGGCCTTTGATTCTTTAACAGGCAATACACTCCATCATCTATGAAAAGCAGTTGTGGAAGAACGTCCATGGCAATCATGGCGGTGGCTACTCGAAAACCCTCAGTCGCCATTAAACTTCCATATGGAGGACTTTTCATGACTAAAAGGATTTTTCTCGGCATAGACCGATCACCTCAAACACTGAATGCTACAACTCGGTCAGATTGATCCATTAATAGAGCCAATTCGCCTAGACTGCTTTCTACGGTCCCTTTAATCAACGCCCTCCTGGAGTCGATGCCCCTAAGCCTTGCGCTTTCCCTGCATGCTAGGAAATTGACTCCCCTAGTGATCAACTCCGCAAGCTTTTTCGCAGGCGTTTTCTGATCCGGCAAAATCTGGCTTGCCACCAAATTGTAAACAGCATCTACGTCACAGAACACCATGACTTCGTGACCTTCTTCCACTGCAGCCTTAGCAAACTCGTAAACAGTGTCTGTGTTCTGGAACTGCATCGGTGAAGAAAACAAGATTATGAGTAGTTTCCCCAAACTTTTCACCCTGCTCTATTAACCATTTGGCAGATTTCTACTTAAAGACCTATGTTTTCACTAGTCCACCGCTTTTCTGGTTCCTTTGTTACTCCTTCAAGCGAATTAAATTAATACGTAATGAAGGAATAGATAAATTCAATCGTAGAATATGACTTAGTGGAATGGCAAGGTGAATGCGATGAAAAGTGAATCCTATTTCAAAAAGATACTTGTGCCCGTTGACGGTTCGCATTCTTGTCTCCATGCGGAAGAACTCGCTGCTGCAATTGCCAAGAACTTCAAATCTAAAATAACTGTGATTCATGTAGTCTCCCATGACCTTTTGCATGCAAGGTTGGAGTTACATTATCAGGTGCCTCCTTCAGTCCTCTCCGAAATCACAAATTGGCTCTCGCAAGCAGGAAGAAAAGTTCTTTCGGAAGCCGAAGCATTGTTCAAAGAGGAAGGTATAGAGGTCAATGTTAGAATTGTTGAATACGCTGATCCAGCTGAAACAATTCTGCGGACGGTTAAAGATGAGGAATATGACTTAGTGGTTATGGGGAATCGTGGGGAAACCGAAGTCGAAGTCTTCTCCTTAGGAAGCATTGCCGAGAAAGTCTCCCGCCACGCTGAATGTCCGGTTCTCATTGTTAAACAAAAGACCAAACTGTCCAAAATCCTTGTAGCCGTTGACGGTTCTGAAAGTGCAGAGAAAGCCCTTGAATATGCTGTTCAACTGGCTAAGAAGCACAAAGCGAAGGTAACATTGCTAAATGTTGGAGAATCCAAACTGTTTGGGTTTAAGCCTAACGTAGTAAGAGAAGTTGGTGAGCACGTCTTGTCTGATGCAGCCGCCAAAGTTAAAGGATTAAAGCTGAACACGCAGTTAGAATTTGGTAATCCTGCAGAAACCATAATTGAAGTTGCAGAAAAGGGGAACTATGACCTTATAGTCGTTGGAAGTAGAGGACTAAGCAGCGTAAAACGGTTCTTTCTCGGCAGCGCAAGTGACGACGTCAGCCATCATGCAAAATGTTCTGTGTTGATAGTAAGATAAGAATGAAGCTTCTTTCTTTCCTCCCAATCTAAGTCTCAAGTATTTCGATGGCAGCTTTTGGACAACCTTTGACGCAAGCAACGCATCCTACGCACGTTTCCATCAGCTCACGGCATTCTGAACAATGTTGTTTCGCCCTGATGCCTAAACAGGCTTCAGGATTCGCAACCTTAACTTTTCCGTTGTGAAGTTCTAAGACGAATGCCGGACAAAACGCGACGCATTCTCCGCAGCTGTCGCACAACTCTAAGTCGATTTGTATCCTTGGCATTTCTTCTTCCTTAACTAACCTACGGAGGAAACCTAAAAAGCCTTTCCTCGCTAGCTTAAAATGTCATCCGAACATATTCATGATATGGTAAGAGCCATGAAGAAAGTCTTGTTTGTGTGCGTTGAGAATGCTCGCAGAAGCCAGATGGCGGAAGCCTTTTTGAATAAGTTGGCCAAGGGCCAAGCTGTTGCGGTTAGCGCAGGCGCTATGCCAGCGTCAAAGGTTGATGAAAAAGCTGTAGAAGTGATGAAAGAAATTGGAATTGACATAACTAAGCAGAAACCCAAAGCGTTGACCATGAAGATGGTGGAAGAAGCCGATGTGGTGATAACCATGGGTTGTGGAGCCGATGTCTGTCCCGTAGTTCCAAAACGAGTAGAAGAATGGAAAATAGAAGACCCAGCAGGAAAACCTATTGCAAAGTTCAGAGAGGTAAGAAACGAAATCAAGAAGAGAGTTGAAAAGCTGGTTAAGGCTCTGGAGGATTAAAATGACAAACAAAACACTGTTGGATGTCTATTAATGGATCGGAGAGTTTACACAGCTCGCACATCAACCCTTTTCGCCTGATTATTTCGCATGCTATGCAAAAATTTGCCACAAGTTCGTATTTAGAAATACGTCCATTGGCCAGTGAGACGACGATTTCCTTAATCCTAGGTTGAACTTCTTCTACGTCTTCAATCTTCAGGACTGTGCCTCTAACGTGCCGAGTATACTTACTCACCGCTGTTTGCGTGACGCCCAAAAGACTTGCCACATCCTTTTGCTTCAATCCATACGTTTGTGTTAATTCTCTTGCTATGGCGGATCGAATGGCTGGAACCAGCGATCTTACCGCAACTTCGCATGGGAGCAACACGTTTTGCTTCACCGACCATAGTGTTACCATAGAAAGGTATATAAGAATGACGTATGTCATGTTAATATGACGTATGTCATAGAGAGGCCTTAACCAGGGGGATGTTCTTGCCCTTCTTATTTTCTCCTTTCTCTCTTTCAGATGGGCCAGAGGCGATGATCTATCACGGCTTCTTTATGGCATACGTCGTTGGGAGTCTTAACCATGGTTCTTGAAATAAACTCCCGTCAATGGCTATCCAAGATAGTAAACAACAGCGCAGAATTGGTTGAAATTCTCAAACAAGCGGATAGCATTTGCCGATACTGCGAGCCTGTTTCTCCCATGATTTGCATCGAACGATGTGAAATATGGAGAACAAAAAACGAATTCATTGAAATGAGTGGAATGTTGTGCAAAGACGATCATGTACATAGCTTGCTTAATGCTGCCAAAAACGATAGACGACAAAAAGTCATTGAGGCACTTTCTGAACATCCTCGTAGCATAAAAGGATTACAAGAATACTTGAAAAGTAAAGGATACTCTCACAGCCAGCACACCATCGCCAGCGAATACGTTGGACCACTGTTAAAAGCGGGTCTTGTCAAAAAAGATGACGCCAAGTATAGATTAACATTGTATGGTCAGAAATTTCGCGACGTATTGAAGAAATTTAATGTTGAAAATCCGCTACCACCCCATTCCCGTTGCTATGAAGAGATAATGTTGAAAAAATTGAAGGATGGACCGAAATCCTATACGGACCTTGTTGAATCACTATCTCAAAAAAGTTTGTCAAGGTCTCTAAAAAGGCTTATAGAGAATGGGCTGATAACAAAGAGCAAAATTCCAGAATACGTCTTCTATTTCAGAACCAAGAAAGTGCCGAAGAAGCCATTTTCACCAACAGAGAAAAAGGTCTATGAAGCCATTCCGGAGGTTGGCACATCTGCCCGCGAGCTTTCCAAGAAAGTTGGTATAAACATCAGAAGAACCTACAAGTATCTACGAAGGCTAAGAAAGAGACGCCTTGTTTTCACTCGAAAGAAGCCAAAAACCTATGAATTGACGCCTTCTGGAATGGAACTTGCCAACTTCCTAGAAGAAACAGCAAATCTTGTGTCAGATGCCTCGAAGGCCGCATCCTTTCTGCTTGAACGTTCCAAACAAACCACAGAGATCCCTGCGCCTTCATTCACGGAGTTCTCTCCAAGACATGCATGCATGCGCTTTTCTGAAAGCATTCACCGCAACATCCGTACGTGAATAGGAGCAGATAGCGGTATCCGCATATTATCTTTTGCCGAGCTCGCCGCTACGTACAAGTATTTTCTTTCGGAAAGGAGGAACAGTAATAACTAAAATCTTAGCTGGAGATTTAGATTCATTCTTGAAACGATGAACTTGATTAGTTTCCCGAATGTTTACATCACCAGTTTTCAAAATCTCACTACGCGCGCGCTAGGTTCAATTATTAGAACGGCGCAATCAAACTGGTCACCTACCTCAAAAATCTGCAATTTTCCAAATATAGTGTCAAATTCATGCATGCAAAGTGTGTGGGCTTAGATTTTAATTTCCTTCTATGGTTGCCAAACTTTTCCAGTGAACCATTGAGCTCAAAACGCCCTCCCTGGGATTTCCTCTAGTTATGAAGGTTTGTAGGCTCGTACTTTGATGCTTGAGATCATTCCCATGAAATCGTTTTTCGCTGTGACTTCTACTTTTTTGAACCCAGCGTTTTTGATTTTCTGGAGGTAATCTTTTTCGTCCAAGGCTCCGGCTACGCAAGCAGCCCACATTTCCAAATTTTCACGAATTTCGTTAGGAAGTTCGCCTTGCGTAACGATGTCGGAAATAAGCATGCGTCCTCCGGGTTTTAGCACTCTATAGGCTCCGGTGAAGACTTTGTCTTTGTCAGGTGAGAGGTTGATGACGCAATTGCTGACTATGACATCAACTATTCCGTCTTCGATGGGGAGGTTTTCGATTTCACCCAGCCGAAACTCCACATTCTCTGCCTTCATCTTTTCAGCGTTTTCCTTAGCGAGTTGAATCATTTCCTCAGTCATGTCCACTCCTATTACCTTCCCTTTAGGACCGACTTTTTTGGCTGCCAAAAATGCATCTATGCCTCCTCCAGAGCCGAGGTCAAGGACTACCTCTCCTTCCTTCAGATCCGCTAGCGCTGTTGGGTTGCCACAGCCTGCTACTGTTCTTGCTACAGAATCCGGCAAGCCTTTTAGTTCTTCGTCTGAGTAACCAATCATCTTGGCATATGAAGTTCTTGCGCTTGGACCGCAACAGGTGGATACGTCGCAGCACGAGGTTCCCTTTGCCAGTTCTGCGTAGTGTTTTTTCACGTGTTGTTTTATTTTCTCGTTTTTCTTTGTCATACACGATCAAGTCCGATATTGGATGTCCAATAATAGTGGCTAGGAATATTTAAATGTATCGGACACCCAATAATTAACGACCACCGATGTCCAAAGAAGACTACGACGTATGTCCCCCTGAATGCTGCGACATGAGAGGAATGCTCTCCTTCCTGATACTGTGGTTGCTTTCAAAGAAGCCCATGTATGGACAAGAACTCGCAAAGGAGATCGGTAAAAGAAGGGGAGCCAAACCCAATCCTGGAACCATTTATCCAGCCCTCAAGGAATTAAAGAAGCGAGGTCTAATAAAATCAAAGAAAGAGGGAAGAGTAACCAACTACCACATAACAGAGGAGGGAAGAAAAGGAATTCAAACAGCCTGCGAATACTTTTGCAGAGCCTTTGGAGAAATCTTTCAGGAACGCATGGAAATCGAGAAAAGCTAGTAGTTACATCCCGTTAAATCCTCGAAGGGACGATCCCTAACTTGACTATCGTTTCTTGTTGAAGGGACAAACTTCAATGCAAATGCTACAATCAATCCCTGTCTCACACCAAAATCTAAAACATCTTTCTCCATTCACTGGCCATTTCAATATTCCCGAGTTGTTGGACCTAGTTATTGCATTGGCTGTTTTGTCCTCGCTGATGGCGTGAACAGGGCAGTTTTCCAAGCATTTCTTACATTTTTCACAGTACTCTTGCACTCCAAAGTCAATTGGCTTACCCGACTTCAGAGGAAGGTCTGTAAACACTTTGCAGAGTCTTACCCTTGGTCCAAACTGAGGTGTGATTAATAACCCGTTTCTTCCCAGTTCACCTAGTCCTGCGTCAATGGCAAGTGGAATGCTTAGCGCAGTATCGTTGCCGCAGGGAAGGGCATGGTGACCCAAAATTCGAATAAACTGGGCCAAGAGGCTGGAGACGAAAGCCATCTTAGAGTATCCTAGTCCAGTTGCAGCAGACGCTCCAATATCTGACGTGACGAACTTGTCA
>JABAOH010002062.1_pt3 | contig 19594 bp, 15 predicted proteins | sample 7062181 | NCBI WGS metagenome assembly JABAOH01 (sample SAMN14538630, study PRJNA623070) | marine sediment metagenome | biome: marine biome [ENVO:00000428]; feature: marine pelagic biome [ENVO:01000023]; material: deep marine sediment [ENVO:00002113]; isolation source: pool of 5 deep marine... | reverse complement strand
GACTTGTGAGACCGCCGCTGCAGGCCTTTCCGAGCCAGCGAGATCCCACATACGATACAGAGACATATTCCTTTTTGGCTGAAGACAGGTCGAAGGAAGTGTCGAGTCTCATAAAGTCATACCGGGCAAAGTCTCATAAAGTCGTACCGGCTTCCGCGTGAGGTCTTCCTGTTTCAAGAAAGCGGCTATGCGAGATCGACTGGGCAATCTCATACCAGCAAAGCGCCGATCGTCTTCCAGTTCCGTCCGAATGGTCAATGGCCCCCAGCCAGGGCAGCGCTCACGCATCTCGCGCACAGCGTCACGCATCTCAAGCGGAAACTGCCCCAAGGCACCAGTGGGAGGCCTTCCCATACGGGATACCAGGCACTAAGCTATCCACCACCAGTTCAGGGCGCAAAGTTCTTCAACACTAGTGGTAGGAAGATATCGCCACCCGCCGAGTGATGCAGAATGGTGCCCCCCTCACCCACGGCAAAGACATCGCTGCCGGAACTGCCCCACACCCCATAGAGCCAATTGCTGGTGCCACTGGTCATGCTCGACCAACTGCTGCCATCATAGTGGAGGATGGTGCCACCCTCACCCACGGCAAAGACATCGCTGCCGGAACTGCCCCACACCCCATAGAGGTCATTGCTGGTGCCACTGGTCATGCTCGACCAACTGCTGCCATCATAGTGGAGGATGGTGCCATCCGCACCCACGGCAAAGACATCGCTGCCAGAACTGCCCCACACCCCGAAGAGCCACCAATCGTTGGTGCCATTGGTCATGCTCGACCAATCCTCGCCATTATAGTGGAGGATGGTGCCATTATCACCCACAGCAAAGACGTCGTTGCCAGAACTGCCCCACACCCCCCGGAGCCAATCGTTGGTGCCACTGGTCATGGGCGACCAATCCTCGCCATCATAGTGGAGGATGGTGCCTCCCTCACCCACGGCAAAGACATCGCTGCCAGAACTGCCCCACACCCCCCGAAGCCAATTGCTGGTGCCACTGGTCATGCTCGACCAACTGCTGCCATCATAGTGGAGGATGGTGCCCCCCTCACCCACGGCAAAGACATCGCTGCCGGAACTGCCCCACACCCCCTAGAGGTAATCGCTGGTGCCACTGGTCATGCTCGACCAACTGCTGCCATCATAGTGGAGGATGGTGCCCCCATCACCCACGGCAAAGACATCGCTGCCGGAACTGCCCCACACCCCCCGAAGCCAATTGCTGGTGCCGCTGGTCATGCTCGACCAACTGCTGCCATCATAGTGGAGGATGGTGCCATAATCACCCACGGCAAAGACATCGCTGCCGGAACTGCCCCACACCCCCTCGAGGGGATTGCCCTGAGGCAGGGGGTTTTGCCAGGTCCAATCTGGCTCCTGGGCATAAGCTGGCTGGCTAAATAGGGCCAGACTCATCATCACCACGGCTGTCACCAGCCATAGACGCTTGGACCAACTTGGCTGGAGCCCCTTTTCAAGAATTTGATTGTACCAGAGTGATTCGCGCAAAATGGCCATATCCCACCTCACAATCTTTGGCATTTGACCCGCTATCATTAGCATATCACGTTTTAGTCACTGTGTCAATACCCAACTTGATACACCAAGTCCCGTCGAGAAAGCTGATAGTGAGCTTCTACCTGAGGATTGGGGTCAGTCAGATAGATGGGATACTTTCCAATATTGCTACCAATGAGTTCCACGGCCGGGGACATCAACTCGCTGCCCAGATTGGGGATGGCAAGATGAGGATACAGGCGCCTGATACCCTCTCGATACCAATCATATTGTAACAAAGTCGCGTTAAGGACAGCCACATCTGCTCTTACCCCCTCCGCGTAGTGAAAATACCAGAGGGCAAAGGTATGCGGATCGGTATCCGCTATAACTATGGCGTTGGCGGGAAGAGCTCCCAAGACCCCTGCTCCGTAGTCAGAAGCAGTTTGATCCGAGTTCAAGTTGAGAGCCCCATAGTTGTTTGCCAGAGAGGACAAAGGGAGGAGCAAGGAGGCACCCGAACTCAGAAGAAAGAAAATCGAGCTGGGCTTCACCGTTCTCGCTATCCTGACGAAGAGTTCCCTGAGGGCAATCAAGACACAATGCACGCCTTTACCCAACCACAGAGCCATGATGAGGAAAGAAGGGATCAGATAGACGTAAGAGTCAGTGGTGTTGTAGCCAATGGCGTAGATGGAACTGCTAACCACGAAAACCACTGAAAATCCACAGAAGGTACGGTCTTTGTCCCCCCAGAACCCCAAGCCGATCAGCCCCAGAAATAGCCCCCACCAGCCGAACTGCTGAACCAGCAAGGCCGACCAGGCAGACACCCGGGCAGGTATGTACTTCCACGGTAGCGCAAAGACAAACTGCCTGTAGAGCCTGGCCGAGACAAGCCAGGTAAAGCCCGACCCTGTGTGAGGGTCCCCCCAGTTTATAGGCGGATGTTGAGCTGCGCGTAGCGGCAGGTAGAGGTAAACCGAGAGCCCCAATAAGCAAAATGCGGATGCAGCGACCAAGGTCTTGGGCTTTAGAAAGCGACCACACTCGCCTCGCAGGGCCAAAAACAGACCGGCAGGGAGCAGAAGGAGCATCGAGAGGTGATTCCCCAAACTTAACCCGTAAAAGAAGGCCAGGGAATAAAAGAGGCGAGGGCCATTGGAGAAAGTTCTCGTCCTGCCACAATGCAAGAGCAAATATATCGCCAAAGCGACGAAAAAGGCGTTGAGGGTGTACACTTCAGCGATGACCGCCTGAGACCAAAAGACAGGAGAGAAAGCAAAGGCCAAAGCGGCCGTCACGGAAGCTACCGGCGCAGCTATCCTGTCGCTCCACCCCTTGGCTGTACTCAGGGCAAGCCTTTCCTCCGTTTCCACCGTCGGCGCCAGCAGGATCGAGCTGGCGAGGTACACAAGAGGGACAGTGGTCGCCGCGAAGAAGGCAGACATCAGATTCACCCGGTAGGCGATATCACCCCAGGGCAGGAAGGTGAACAGCCTGGCCAGGAGAACGTATAGCGGGTAGCCGGTAGGGTGAGGGATGCCTAAGGTGTAGGCGGCAGCAATCAAGTCACCGCCGTCAGCACCGTCGTGCCGCCAGGTGATAGAAGGGGCCAGAGTATCGAGATAAACGAAGAAGGGAAACAAAAATAGGCCGATAATTACACCTGCTCTCAGCCTTCCGCGAATCGCTTGGCACATATTTTTTCAATTCTCTCCATAGTTGCCAATATGAATGCCAGTCAAAAGGATGCGATCACTCTGACTTTGCCCACGAGCATCGGTGAGTGTCAAGCGCTGTCCCGTCGTTCTGTCATACATGCCGATTTCGAGCACATATTCGCCTTGAGGTGTATCAGGTTGGATAACGATTTCATAGCTGTCAACCACGATCTCCCCTTCCATCCACGCCCAGGTGGGATAGGTTCCTTTGACTGGCCAATTGTCCTGCTGCCCCCAAATCCGGTTATCTGTACTGATGAGATGGGTGAAAACAGTGTAGTCTTTGTTCATCTGAGTCAAGGCTTTCCAGTAGAGGGCCAAACGAAGGGTGTCACCAGGACTTGCGTACGCAGTGGCCAGGTCATAACCCAGCAACTCTATCTTGCCTCCAACATCAGCCTCCACGACATGCTCCATGGAAGGCACAGAGAATCGTCGTTGCCTTTGCGCGACCTGTATTGTGGTCAGATCCAAGTGGTCTTCAGGAGTAGAGAACTTGCTCAACTGCCATCTTTTCCACAGGTTGAGAGCTTGCTTCCTGCGTACAGGCAGATTTTCACTCCCAGGAGAGAAAAGGACGATTCGCAGCAAGTATTTTCCATCGGGAGTCTGGGGCGGGATGACGATATCATGCTGACCTTTGACCAGCTCATTTCGCTTCCACCGGGAAGTAGGATACCAACTGGCACCTGGTGAAGCTATAACCTGATTGATCACTTTGTCACTGGAATCTACCAACTGCAGTAACAGGTTGTACTCCTTTTGGATGTCCCGCAACGCACGCCAGTACAAGACCAGATGCAGGTTATCCCCCGAAAGATACCTCCCCTTGATGAAATCGTAGCCCTGTAGCTCAACTTGATCGGTGAACTCGGCTGCAGACTCGTGCTCTACGGACAGGTGTCCTTTCGACGGATAAACTGATGAGGGGCTGATCTGGACCGGCCCCAGATCAAGGCCAACTCCAGCGGCTGCCTTATCTCCCTGGGTGGTAATCAGGCTGTGACCGAGTTCTGGAGAATATAGCTGCAACTCAAGACGGTATTCACCCGGGGGAATACCCCACGGAACCATGAGGGCATGGTTGTCCTGCACGAGCTCTCCCTTTGTCCAGGTGTCCGTCGGCCGCCATCCTCCTTGGGGTTTCATTTCATGCTGCGCCCAGCGACGACCCTGCTCATCTTTCAGGAAGAGGACCACTACGTAATCTTTGTGTGTCTCAACCAACGCTCGCCAGAATAGGATGATTCGCACTGCATCCCCGGCTGCGAGGGAACGCGGCCCGACTTCACATCGTTCCAGCCGGAACTGATCGCCGAAATACACCTGTTCCGCTTCTGAGTATGATGTTTGGCCAGGAGCGGCGAAATAGTAGTAGACCAAACGGCTGTTGTTGACGTACCAGTTCTTGAAGGCGGGATAGGCGTGTTCTGTTAGCCAGCGCTCAGCCAGGTTGTCGGGATCAGAGATTTCTGTATCCGCCAGGACGAGCCATAAGCGGGGGTGCTGAGTTCTGAGGTGCTGAAGCGTTGTTTCAACCTCGTTGATAGTAAGAGGTTCTGGTGTAAGCCAGGAGGGGAAAAAAGCGGGCAAGAAATACCAGGGCAAATCGCCTTCGTAGTAATGTTTGAACAACACATACTGCCAAGGGCTGTCGAGGACGATCCCATCTCCCGGTTGCGACATTGTTTTGATGATCTGGACCATCGTTCCGTACTCGCTCTTGACAAAACCAGTGTAATAGTTCTTCAAGCTATATACATTGACGGCCACGAGAAAGGCTAGACCAATACCGAAGAGCACGGCTGTTCTTCTTCTCAAGACCCTTAGCCCCAGGGCCGGCAGCAGGCAGAGAGCCGGACTAACCGTGCTAAGATAACGCGCTAGAAAGAGATGGGGTACAAGCAATGCGACCAGAGGAGATACGGTCGTATACACAAGCAGAAGGGTCCCCCGGGCTTTAGGCGAGATCGCGTCCACCTTGCCAGGCAATAACTGGTATGCACCGGTTGCGCCGAGCACAAAGAGGGGTACAAAGGGCAGAGACAGGAGTCCCGCGCGGACGCTACGGGATCTCGGGCCGATGACAAGGGCCAGCCAGCATGCTGCTACCTCAGCCCAGGATCGTCCCATGCCCAAAGGACGACTGGCGAAATCAGCAAACACGACCTGAAGCCGGTGAGAACTAAGTAACCAGATCAACCCAAAGAGAAAGAATGGAACATGGAATAGGATCCACTTCACTAGCATCCGTTTATGGATCTTGTAAGTCAGCAGAAGGAAAATCGCTTGCGATACGACAACGAGGACGAAATAGTAGTGAATGCCTATGCCTATGGCGTCAGCCAGCCCGAGGGCTGCCCAGGCTATCCGTCGGTTTGACGCGAGAGCCCAGCTCAAGAAGTAGATCGAGAGCAACCCCCAAAAGGCTGTGAGGGTGTACATACGGGCTTCCTGAGCATAGTATATCTGAAAGGGGGAGATAATGGCTATCAAAGTACTCAGCAGCGCGACCCGAGTGTCGAAAAGAAGCCGACCAAAACGGTAGAGCAATGGCGGCAACAGCACTCCAAAGATCACAGAGAAAAAACGATAGGAAAATTCGCTTTGACCAGCCAGGGCCAGCCAGGGATGGATCAGAATGTAATACAGGGGGGGATGCTCAAGGACAGCTTCCTCTCGTATATGCGAGAGAATCTCAGAGTAGCTGCGAGTAGCAATGAAGGAGGTGGCCGCCTCATCAAACCAGAAATCCTGGTGTTCCAAACCGTATATGCGCAGGGCGAAGGCCAACGCTATGGTCAGAAGCAGGATAACCAACGATGACACCCTGTCGGTCTTTTCCCTTGCGCTTGTCATCTCGAAAATCGCTTTTCTCGCAGCAGTTGTGCGTAGAGAGCTTCCACTTCGGCAACGTGCTCACCCATCGTCTTTTGAGGTCGGATGTTGCACCGGAGCTCTTCCAGTGTAGATGGATGGGAGATGAGTTCTCTCAACAAACCTCTCAAAGCTGTCGTATCGCCCACCGTGAAGAGGAGACCGTCCACGCCATGTCGAACCTTTTCCCTCAGGGCCCCAATATCCGAAGCGATGACCGGCACTTGAGCGGCGAATGCCTCTTGAACCACCAGGCAGGATGTCTCTGGCCAAAGGGAAGGAACGATGAGGGCATCAACGTCAGTTAGTACTGCTCCAACTTGAGCATGTTCTATTTGGCCTCTGAAACTCACCGCAGAACCCTCCGCCATGCGCTGAAGCTCCTTCGTGTATTCGGGGAAGGCCCTTTGATCACCGTAGATCGTGAGAACGGCTTGGCCTGGCTTGATATCCTGAAAGGCCCTAATCAGGACGTGAACCCCTTTTTGCCAGGCGATGCCACCTAGGTAAGCGAAACGCAGGGGGAGGCGTACCTTGCACCTTGCCGATCTGTGAACCTCAAGTTCGCTGATACCGTGGCCGATCACCTTGATCTTGTCCACTGAGTATCCCCTGGTGTTAAAGATGTCGCGTGTCCACGAGGTGGGGGCAATGATGGCGTCCACCTCCCTTAACCGCCGACGGAGAGCATGAGCCCTACAAGCGAGTAGAGGGACAAGTAGGGGAGCAACCAGCATGATGGGAGGAATTTGAACCCTGTTGGCAAAGCAGTGGACGCATCGGAACCCCCATAGATCATGGGAACATCTGCGGCCATTGGGCAGGATCAGTTGGGCATTGGGGCAACAAAACCAATAGTCGTGCAGGGTCAAGACCGTTGCGATGCGCCTTGACTCAGCCATCGAGATGAACCGGGGGGACAGCCCCATCAGATGCTGGAAGTGGATCACTTCAGGCCTCTCCCGATCGAGGACCTGCGCAAAGGTCCTTTCTGCCGGCGGGTTGCGGAAGGATGACAAAAACAGAAGCAATGGCGTATCGCGATCTGCCTGGGCCTCGACTTTGTATCGCTCGATTTCCTCGACCTTTGGTGCCGCCATCGGAGAGCGTGCACCGCTCCCTCGATAGAGGACGATCACCTCGTGGCCACGCTTTCGCAGTTGGCGGGCAAGGCCCTGGGTGTATATCTCAGTCCCGCCCACTTTTTCGGGAGGGAACCGGTGAACGACCTGCAGAATGCGCATGGGCCTTCGCTTCGGCTGGCGCCCCTTTTAGCGATCATCCGCTAGCATTTACCGAATTGGACTTTGCTCCAGTGCTGAAATTAATTGTAGGCTATGAAAGGGGTTTTGTCAAATAGCCATTGGCCCCAACGTGCAGGATTCGCGGCAAAGAACAATCCCTCCCACATATGTGGAGGGACCTTTGTGGTTTAGCGGGCCCAACTTCAGGCCACCGTCCGGTGCTCCAACACCTGGCCCAGGCCCGATCACTCATCATGAAGACGGGGGGCATTCAACGCAATCTGCAATGAGAATGCTCAGTAGGACTTGACGATGAGGGGGAGATAAGCTTCTGAAACGTGCAGAGTAGGCGCAAGGACAGAGGCCCAATGCAAGGCGTTGCGACGGAACATAGGCCAGGGGGGTTCTGCGGTCGGCGCGCTGACGGGGTTGTTGGGCCACTGCCAGACCAAAACATGGCCATAATAGTCCGTACTGGTGCTGCCACCGACAATGATCTCCAGTTGATCGTCGCCGTTGATATCACCCACTGCTGGCGAACTCCAGACGGGGGAAATCCCCACCCACAATGTGGGTCTCGGATCGCTCCAACTATCCGCGGTGAGTTGCTGTCCATCAGCGGTCAGTACGGTTACCTCAGCATCATAACCAATTACGATCTCGGGTCCCGCGTGAGCGCCGTCTATGTCGGCCAGGGCTGGCGACGATCGAATCAGCATCCCCCATGTCCCGGAACAGGTTTTGGGTTTAACCGACCAGAGTGTGGTGCTACTGTAATAGTCCCAGGCATACACCGTGCCGCTCTCGGTGCCAGCGACGATATCGAGATAGCCATCGCCGTTGAGATCAGCCAGGGCGGGTGAGGTGAACACGCCATTGTCCGTTGAAAAAGTCCGTTCCAGATTGCCATCGCTGTCCCAGACCTTTACCCAGTTCCCCCCGCTGTAGCATACGCCTGAACCGATCACGACTTCCAACTTGTCATCCCTGTCCAGGTCAGCGATGGCTGGACTGGAGTAAAGGCACTGCTCCGTCCTGATGCCATAGTGACCGCTTCTGGTTGAGCCCACAGGTGGGCAACCGTTTAGGGTATCGAACCCTGGAAGAAAAGTGATGTCGTACCTCATGACCCGCAGTATGCCGCCGTCGTCCATGCAGGCACTACCACTTGACATGTCACCGCCAAAGGCAAAATCCAGGAACGCATCCCCATCTAGGTTGGCGATAGCGGGCGACGACCAGACCGTGTCCAGCATCTCGGCCGGCCAATCGTAGTCGGGGTTGCTCTCCGTGAGCGGTGTTCCATCACTGCCCTTGAGCACATACATTCTGACATCCCAAGCCCCGACGATGACTTCATTCTTACCGTCGTTGTTGACATCGGCGATGGAGGGGCTCGCAAAGACACCGTCAGCGTAGCCATCAGAACCACCCGTTGGGCTGGTCCTATCCAGCGTTTCACGGTACCATTTGGGCGTTCCGTCTGCCTCAAAGGCGGCTACGCCCCCGTGTGTCCGGGGGTAGTTCTCCCCTCCCATGCCTACCACGATTTCTGGCTGTCCGTCGCTGTCTATGTCCCCCACGGCTGGCGTTGAGTTAATAGAGCCAAGCGCACTGCCTCCCGCCACTTGCGTCTGCTCCCACCAGACGGTGCCATCCGCCCTCACTGCTGCCAAAGTGGCCGGATGATTGCCCTCTGAGGAGCTAGTTTTGAGGGTTCCGATGACGATCTCCACCCCGTTACCATTTCCGGGGTCCAGATCGGCCAGAACGGGGGAGGAATGCAAAATCTTTCCGCCGGTTAGCTGCCTATCAAAGAGGGGGGTAACTGGAGAAGATCCTCCAGCTCTCGCGGGCATAGAAGCAAAGGGCAATGACAGCAAGACCGTCAGCGCCAGTCCCACCGCGGTTGACCACGTCTTCACATAAGCTGCGACTCTGCTTATCCCACAAAGGTGGATATTGGTTCGGGTGCTAGAACCAGGCCTGCAGCAGAGGTGGAAGTCTAGGACAAAACCCATAAGCGACTGCTGCGAAGCCTGATTGTCGGGGTATTCACAAGGGTTATGCGACACGGTGAACTAATTATATCATAGCTCTCCTGAGTAGAACGTGAAGGTTGCATGGAGATTGCCAACAGTCTATTGAATCCAGTTTGTTGCATAGCTCCTCAGCAGCTCCCGACGAAGCCATGGAGCGGGGTGATCCAACTCTACATTCTGTCTTATTTCATCCCAACAGCTTTCAACAGTACCCTGATGCTAACACTACCTGATGTTGAAGAGACTAATCTGCCCCTGAAAAGACAACAGCCGGGCCAAGCCCGGCTGTCCAAGACCTTTCCAATGCATAAGCACTACACATATTGCTCATCCAGGCAGATTGGCCCCCAAGTGTTCGAGGATCACCCTAGCACCGTGCCGCACGTAGAATCCGCCAACCCGCCATACATCGAGCAGCACGTTGAGGAGTCTGGACCTCATGACAACCCTGCAAAGGGAGCTTTCCCTCAACTGTTCGACGAGCGCAATCCGATGCATCGCCACACTGGCGTCTCGGTAATCGGTGATCAACTTTACTTTCAACATATCTTCCCCAAAGACCGGTAAAGGCAACCAGATCGTTTGCCAGCCAGGACGTATTCTTATATGTCCTACCAGGCTGTCATTCACCAGCACGCGTCCAGTTATGACCTTGGCAATAAACGTGCCAACTTCCAAAGAAAGTGTCCGTTTGCCTGTGTTGTGCAAGAAGGCAGTAGCCTGCCGAGCAATCAGGCGAAAGGGGGTACCCTGCGAATCGATTCTCTTCTCTTTCCAGCCTAACCCATGCACCTCCTGACCGCCGACAACCATCGCATCTTGAAGTTCACTGCGAACTTGCGACCCATTCCAAACAGCACGGCGACAGCGCCAGCAGATATCGGGAGGGTCGGAGCTCTTCAGCTTCCGTCGAAAGGTTTGACATGCTTCTCCCCGCCATATCTCCTCAAAGGGCTGCCAGTAGATATTGCCCATCACCACATCGGCAATACAACAAGGGTGTACATCGCCTTCATGCGAGATGAAGGTCTGCATCCACGGGATAGCGCATCCTTTTCTAAAGCCCAACTTTCGTGTCTCGTCCCTGTTGAGAGTTGCAAAGAAGAGATCGTCCAGCTCACCCTGTGCGGCTACATCTCCGATATTCCGTTGAACACGACCCCGGGGTACTGAAACCACTTCACCTCCACAAAGTCCAATTTCATGGAAGAAACGTTCCCTGCATTCGATCTCGAGGATAAAATCCCATTTATCGGCCAGATGTTTGGCCTCTTGAAAGTAATGGCTAATCTTGGTGGCCCGAAAATCTCGGTGGGCCAAATCATACTCGGCAGTCAGCCCAAAATCATCTATCAGGCTAAAGGTGACCCGTCGAACACCTAGCTCCTGCGCCAGACGTACGATGGTCGGTAACTGATCGGCATTCTCTAGGCTAACCACGCAGGCGATCTGAACGTGTGGCAGCTTTGAGCGATACTTGTGTTTGGCTCGCTGAACACGTCTGATATTCTCTTTGACCCTGGCCAAATCCCCGCCCCGTCTGATCCGGCGGTAGAGCACTTCATCTGCCGCGTCAATAGACACCGCTAGACCGTCCAGCCTCTGCCTAACTAACAATACAGCCAGTTCGTCGTCAATAAGCATCCCATTCGTAGTGACGTGAACTTTGGCCTTATGAGCCTTGACTCTTTGCAGGATTAGATTGAACTGGGGATGCAATAGCGGTTCACCAATCCAGGATAACACAACGTTGTCCAAATGGCTGAGAAGGCCCTCAAGTCTGTCGAAGGCCTCCAATGCGATGTCACCACCTCCCCCTGTGGGGCTCTTGCCCAGGCTGCGGGGGCACATGACACAGGACAGATTGCAACGGGAGGAGATCTCGATCATAGCCAGCGTTGGCAGTGGGACCTCTTCCTGACAGAAGTGGTTGATATAGATCTCTGTGTCCTCGACGTACTCTGGGTTCGTTAGCACTTTCGAATCGGTGAAATCTCGCGATCGCCCAGAAGTTTCTCCAGATAGCTCCTCAGCATTTCCATCGCCCTGGCACTACTGAACTGCTCCAGACGCTCCTTTTGCCTGGCCACGACAGCCTCCCTGAAATCGGCTTTCGTCATCAGCAGGTAGATCAATTCAGCCACAATCTCGTACCGCTTCTCTTTGATCAGGATGCCAGTATCGCCCAACGTGTCAGGGACGCCCGCCGCGGCGTAGGCCACAATAGGTAGCCCAAAGTACATGCTCTCCAGCAGTGGTTTACAGAAGCCCTCATGCTCGCTCATGGAGACAAAGACGTCAGCCAGGCGATAGTAGGCTAAGAGCTGGGAAAAAGGGACGTGGCCACAGAAGTGGACGTCTTCCAGTTTCAGGTACCGAACAAAACCCCGAAGCCACTCCACATAGCGCTCCATCAGCCCCCACGAACCGATCAAAAAGAGCCGAGAGTGGGGGTTCAACTGCCGGTAATGGTAAAAGGCCTTGATGACGTCTTCCTGTCGCTTGTTCGGTACCACCCGCCCCACAAAGAGCAGGTTGACGTACGCGTCGTCGAAGAGGGCCATCGTTTCGGGATCAGGCGGCTGCTCATAAAGCGTCTCATCCAAGAAAAGGGGCAACACGCCTGTGCGGGCATAACCTGCTTTGAGCAGCTCTTGTCGGTTGAACTCTGAAACACCCAGTGCCAGGCAAGCCTGATCCTTGAATCGGGGCAATTCCCGCCTGCCCCTTTCGACTTGCTCTCTTACCTGCTCGTTAACACCGACAAAATAATGGCTCGGCGTTACATTGTGATAGACAAGGACCAGCTTCATCCGACGGGCTAGCGAGCAAACCCAATCTGAGACGTCGGAGCCGATCGAATAATGAAGGATGAGCACATCGCCGTGCCCACGGCCGGGGCGATACTGATGGTATGGCAAGATGTCCCTTTCCAGATCAGCGCTGATAGATTCGCCGTACACTTCCGACCGGTAGCCCCAGGCCCGCAGCGTATCACGGATTAATAGAGCTCCGTCAAAGATGGCATCTCCCCGAACGGCTCCCACCACCAGTTGATCAACCCGCCTCCGCCGGCCCCAGAACCGCTTCCACAAATCGGGCCACCACCCTTTCCCAACGGCAATTTCGCTCCACGTAGCGCCTGCCTAGCCACCCTATCTCTCTCCGCACCTCAGGATTGTCCAGAAGATAGGATAGGCATCCTTCAAACTCCCAGTAATCTCTGAAGTATAAACCCCCGTTGCTGCGCAGACAGTGATGCACCGTGACGGGGCAGTCGGCGTGAACCAAGACAGGGGTCTCTTGCAACCAAGCCTCCATGATCACAATCGAGAAGCTCTCCTTGACCGAGGGCTGACAGACGAGAGTGGCCGCCGCATAGGCGTCGTGCTTCGCCTGTTCTGAAAGAAACCCCAGATCGAGAAGCTCGGTCTCGAACCTGGCCGGAATCTCCACCGGCCCGTCTCCGGCCAGGACCAATTTCAGATCACTCCCATTCCTTTCTTTATAAGTGCAGAAGTATCGGACCAGGAGAGGGAGATTCTTGGTCTCGTCCCGCCGGCCCATATAGAGGATAAAGGGCGCGGACAGGCCATGCTTCCCTCGAAAGATCGCTCCATTGCCCCGTACGTCCATATCAACCCCACCACCGATCAACGTCAGACGAGCCGCATCCAGTTGATAGAGCCATCGGGCCAGCGCCATCTCCGGTCGTGAGTAGAAGAGGATGCCTTTGAAGCGTTTGAAGAGCGACCTAAAGACCTGCAGGCCAGCGTAGACCTCATCATGAAGACAGGGGATCAGAAAGCCCTCGCCGGCACAGCGCTGGGAACCCCAATAGGTTGTGCCGAAAAGGTAGGGAGTGAAGACGTAGTGGTAGTCCGCCCGGTTCTTTTCAATGAAATCGCATAACCGATCGCTGTTGACACTTTCCGTGATGAAACACAGCTCTTCTTCAGGAGAGATGGGCAGGCCCGCCAGCAGGTGATCGTTGATGATCCTAAAGCTCGTCAGGTCGGCTGGCCTAAGTCGGAAGCGCCGTATGGTGACCCCACCCACTTTGTAAACGCCCTCTCGATAGTGGTTTCTGCTCCATCCAGAGAGGAGATCCCGAGCGCAGGTGGTCAGCACTTCCACTTCCAGCCCGGTTTTAACCAACTCCTCGGCAAGTCGGCGGCATTGGGCTTCTGCTCCTCCGACGATGTCCTCCCCATACCAGGGAATGACAAAGCCGATCTTGCGCTTCCGACTCATTCCCCTTCCCTGTCCGTTTCTTCTGAGTACAGCCGCTGCTCAAGCTGGGCGACCCGCTCTTGCAACGTCCGAAGATCAGCCTCCAGGCGAACGACCTCAGCCTGGCTTTTCCCCATCACCATCTGAGCTAGTGCGTTCAGGGCCCGTAGCACGTGATCGTTGAAGGTGATCTGTCTCGCCGCCAGGGTGTTCACATAGAAGATGACCAGGTTATGGGCCTCCCTGCGGAACGCCGTCCACAGTCGGCCGATCAGAGGCATAGGTCGAGGCATGAATTGTAAAGCCACGCCTATTTTATCATAATGGAGATTCGCCTGGCTCAGGTGGTGATGCAACACCCTTTCCATCTCCTGCGTTGGCTCGGCGTCTGGGGTCACCGTCGCATCAAAGGTTGGAAAAGCAAAAGCTACCTTCCTATCTCGCGCCTCACTCTGTCGCTGGCGGATATTGCGCCGGATCTCCTCCATGATCTCGGCCACATTGATTTCTGGATCTCTAATCTCGATGATCTCCTCAAGATGGTCTTCCATCCCGCCTCCGTGTTATCAGTTCATCGTAGAGACCGGCAATTCGAGCATGAACCCTGTCCCAGGTGTAGCGCTCTAACGTCTTCCGGCGTCCTACCATCCCCAGTCGGTGTGCCAGGTCGCGGTCGTTCAGCAGGCGAGCAATCTCCCGGGTCAGGGCCTCGACGTCGCCAAAGGGCACCAGCAGCCCATCGCCTTTGTGCTCGATGATTTCCTGCGGGCCACCGGCTCGGGCCCCGATGACTGGCTTCCCGTACGTCCAGGCCTCCAGAAAGACGATACCGAAGGAGTCGGTCCGCGAGGGCATGGCAAAGACGTCCCCGGCTGCCAGCAAATCTCTTTTCTCTTCTTCGCTGATCACCCCCAGCAGGCGACATCGCTGGCGGTCCTCTTTAGGAAGGGCATCGAAGTAACGCCGGAAGTGATTCATAACCTGTCCGGCGAGCACCAGCACGGCGTCATGCCCCTCCTGCCACAGACGCCGCATGGCTTCGACCAAGTGACGGGTCCCTTTGTCGTAAGCGGCCGTGCCAATGTAAAACACAATGGGCGATTGGATGGCGTGTTTCTGGCAGAACCGTCCCCCATCACCCCCTGCCAGTTCATCGGGGTTGACCCCCACGCCTATTTGGATGATGCGTTCCTGGGGTACCCCTCTGCTGGCCAAGTAGTCTCCTTCCAGCCTGGTCTGCACGATCACGGCGTCGCTGGCACGCATCATCTGGATCTGATGGCGCATCGAATAGTATTTGCTTACCTGCCGGTGGCCAGACTCATCAATGTGCACCAGGGGGGTCGTCACGAAAGGCACATCCTGGACCTGCGCCATCCGCCAGGCGGCGTGAATCAGTGCGTCGAAAGGGATGCAGGCGGCATGGACCAGATCGTAACTTTCTTCAGTGGTCCGCAGCCACCCATCAAAACCTGGTACCCATGGAGTCAAAGTGGAGAGGTAATGCAATATACTCACGGGGACGATAGACAGGTCGGAGAGGAGAGCCATCAAACGGCGCAGGAGGGGAAAGGTCAGGGTGGAGAAGGGCAAATGGTGCACCGGGAAACGCCGGATCAGCACCCTATTGTGCTCCTCTTCTTTCAAAGGCACCGTGGCTTTGCCACGGGCCCAGAAGCCTTCCAGGCCCCAAATGTCCGTGGTGTAGACTGTCACCTGGTGGCCGTCCCTCACTAGCCGTTCCGACAATTCTTGAAAATATCGCTCCGCTCCTCCGACGCAAGGCCAGTAGCGCTGGATGACATGCGCGACTTTCACTTCAGCCTGCTCTCAAGTCTTCCCAGTCGTTCGCTGATAGTATGGAGCTCATCACTGATCCGCTCTCCCAGTTCCACTAGCCTCTCGGCCAGAAGTGCGCTGTTCTGATCGGCGTCGCGGGTCTGGGCCTGGATCTCGTCTACCAGCGCCGTAAAATCCGCCAAAGTCCTGACCACTGTCAGGTTAAACATCATCTGCTGTTGCACCTGGGCACGCACGAACCACTTGGCGGCCACACTATTCCAGAGCTCACGGATACGCGCGATCAGAGGGCCGACGATGGGCTTATCCGAGACAAACGGGCGCTCCTCGATTTTCCACAGAGTTTTCAGCTCATCGAGATGCTGGGCTCTACTGGAGGGAAGATAATCGGCTGAATGTTGAGGGACAATGCTCTTCCGCAATTCGCTGAGCGCTCCCCACCACTGCCGCCGATCACCCCTTCGATCCAGCAACGATCTGCCCGTTGAAAAGGACGAGGTCAGCAGCTTCTCCAGATAGCTTCTTCTCAGCGCCCGCACCTCGTCGAGGGGGAGTGGCAGGGCAAAACGCTCCTTTTCGGTTGGCAGGAAGTCCCGCTTGAACTGCTCCAGGGTATAGTGCTTGAGAAGCAGCAGCAAGCGGTTGCGGTGGTAGTAATAGTGCTGCTCAACCGTCTCCGTCTCCGTCGAAGCGGACTCGTGATGAAGGAGGACCGCCGTCGGAACATAAACGACTTTGTAGCCAGCCTGACGGGCTCGAAGGCAGAGGTCCGCATCCTCGAAGTAGGCGGGAAAGAAATCGTCGTCGAGGTAGCTGATTCTCTCCAGCACTTCAAGCTGGATGGCCATCGCCGCACCCGTCACATATTCCACTTCCCGCTGCTCATCCCACTGCCCCTGGTCGAGCTCGCCGTAGCCGTAGTGGTGAGACAAGCCCAGGGGATATTCGAGATAACCACCTGCGTGTTGGATGGTCTGACCGTCTGGGTAGAGGATCTTACAGCCAGCGATGCCGATGTGCTTATCGCTTTCCATGGCCTTCACCAACTCTGCTAGCCAGTCCTCCCGGACCACAGTATCCTGGTTGAGCAAAACGGCGATGTCGCCGGTCGCCTCCTTTAGACCAACGTTCATCCCTCCGGCAAAGCCAAGGTTCTCTGCATTGCAGATGATCCTGACCTGAGGAAAATTGGCGGCCACTAGTTCAACCGAGCCGTCGGTGGAGGCGTTATCCACCAAGATCACCTCATGAGGCGCATGCGACTGGGCCATCACTGCGTTGAGGCAATCGGGCAAGTAAGTTTCGCCATTCCAGCTCAGTACGATGACCGAGGCTCGCTTCATCTACTGGTCCCTCCCACTAAGCTGCCAGTCGTCGAGAAAAGAGCCCACGCCCTGGTCACGAGATTCAGTTCCCGTCGCTGGTGTGCTCCCATCGGCAGGCGATGTGGAGCAACCCCTCGTGTTCCGTCGTCCCTCCCGGCTGGACTGCAAAAGTGTACAGCCGATGGTGATGATCGTAGGGATGAATGCACTCGTAGTCATAGATCGCAGCCGAGAATTGGTAGATGCCGGGCAACAACGGCAAAGCATCTACCCAGTAGTCAATGAAACCTTCTCCCTCAATGTGGTCAATATCATAATCAGAGAGCCTGGTGTTCGGCCCATTGATATGAACCCCATCGCTTCGATAGATGGCAATACCGAAGGTGGGTCTGTCGAGCCTCTTATAGGTCCGATATCTGATTCTGGCCACCATGGCCTCGCCCGTCCTGAAAGCCTGGTGCGGATCGCCTTTCCCATCCAGAAACTCCACTCCTAGTATCTCAGCTTCACCGGTGCCCCAACGTCGGCCTCCATCGGCGATACTGCGCTTAGGCTTTGAACGTCCTGCCAGGCTAGCCAGCACTGCATTACAGTATTGCGCTGCGATCTCCTCAGCTGCGCCCTTTGCCCTTACCTGGCCATGATCCAGCCAGACGACCCGCGAGCAGAGCTTCTGTACAGCATCCAAGTCGTGTGATACAAGGACTATCGTAATCCCTTCTTCCTGCAATTCGGTGATCTTGTCCCAGCACTTTATCTGAAAGGCCATGTCGCCCACAGCCAGGACCTCGTCAATCAGTAGAATCTCAGGCTCAATATGGACAGCAATGGCAAAGCCGAGTCTGACATACATCCCGGCTGAGAAGTGCTTCACCGGAGTGTCAATGAAATCCCCCAGGCCGGCGAAAGCTACAATCTGGTCAAACTTCCGCGCAATCTCTTTTCTGCCGAGTCCAAGGATCGAACCGTTGAGGTAGATGTTTTCCTCACCAGTGAGGTCGGGATGAAACCCAGCCCCCAGTTCCAAGAGGGTGGAGACCTTTCCCCTCGCCTTGATGGAGCCTGAAGTAGGCTCAAGGATACGGGCCATCAGCTTGAGAGCCGTGCTTTTGCCCGAACCATTGGGGCCAATGAGCCCAACTGTCTCTCCTGGCTCAACGGTAAAGCTGACATCCTGGAGAGCCCAGAGCTCGTCGAACGAATCACGGCGTCGGGGGTCGAATAATCTGAGCACCATTTCCTGAAAGGAATGAGGGCGCTCGTGTCGAAGGATGAAACGTTTTGAGACGTTGGCAAACCGAACAGATGACATCTCCATATCTCTCCCAATACGATCTCAACACAGATAGGGGCGCTGCGGTTTTGACCTGGCTGATGACTGATGCTATACTACAATCGAAACGGTTGCCGCAAGAAGGAACTCCTTTCAGTGATAGTACACAGAGAGACACGCATCCTGGCCCTGATCACTCTGCTTTACTTGGCACTGGCTGTGACCTACAGCTTCGTCGTGCCTTTGTGGGAAGCCCCCGACGAGCCTTCGCATTTTCTATATGCGCGCTATCTGGCCCAAAATGGGTGCTTGCCTTCACCAACTTACTATGCAGAAGACATCGCTGGCAGCTTTGAGAAAGATTACATACTGTCCATTTATGAATGGTATCATCCCCCTTTGTACTATCTGCTGGGTGCTTTGGCTCTACGGGCAGTCGAACCTCAGCACAAACTATCGGCGTCCTATTTCTTCCCCTCCATCGATCCTGCTCTCGCCTATCAGGATAGTCTCTTCGTTCACCAATCGAAGGGGCCCTTTCATTTCGGTGAAGACGAACTGGGCCCCCGGCTGCTGCGCCTGCTTTCGATCCTGATGGGCATGGGGACCATATGGGTCACCTATCAGACGGCCCGACAGATATTTCCTTCGGAGTCCCTGCTGGCTTTCGCTGCCTCTGGCGTAGTGTCTTTCATCCCCCAATACACTTTCATTTCTGCTTCGGTGAACAGCGATAACTTGGCGAATCTCCTCTCTGCGCTGGCGCTCCTTCTCACAGTCAAGTGGATAACGAAGGAAAACGGCTACGGAAAGACACTCCGGCTAGGGTTGTTCTGCTCCCTGGCCCTGCTGTCCAAGACGACGACTTTTTTTCTCATCCCCGTCGCCTGTCTTTCTTTCGCCCTGCGGGCCAAGCAAAAAGGCTCTCCCCGCTACTTTCTGAAGCAAGGTCTAGCCTTTCTGTCGCTTCCCCTCTTGACCACAGGGCTCTTCCTGGCTCTTTATCCCAGGAAGAATCTATGGGCTCTTGCAGCAGCCTATACAGAGTCATCGAAAGTAAACGCCGACCTCATATCCCTGGGCTACCTGTGCACTGTGCTGACTCAGATCAACCAGTCCTTTTGGGCTCGATTTGGCTGGATGAACATATTGATCCCAGCGACCATTCCCAACCTCCTGGGGTTGCTTTGCCTGGCGAGTCTCATCAGTGCCGTGGTCTTCTGGGTCAGAGGCAACAGAGAGCGAATCCTTCCGCCAACCCAGAGCAACTCGCTACTGGCGCTATTCGCCTCAGTCCTCTGCGCGTTGCTGGCCCTGGTCAAGTTCAACCTGGCCGTGTTTCAACCTCAGGGCAGGTTCCTTTTCCCTGCCATCTCTGCCATCGCCATTCTGGCCGTCGTGGGTCTGCTCTCTCCATTGCAGCCTCGTTACAGGCCTCTAGCCACTTTGGTCATCGTGGGTGGGATGCTGGCTTTCAACCTGGTTTGTCTGACGGCCTACCTATGGCCAGTCTACCACGGCAGGCCGTGAGGTTGAAGGAACGCGCAGTTAAGGGCTATATGCTTTAGTTATGG
>JABAOH010002047.1_pt1 | contig 19605 bp, 20 predicted proteins | sample 7062181 | NCBI WGS metagenome assembly JABAOH01 (sample SAMN14538630, study PRJNA623070) | marine sediment metagenome | biome: marine biome [ENVO:00000428]; feature: marine pelagic biome [ENVO:01000023]; material: deep marine sediment [ENVO:00002113]; isolation source: pool of 5 deep marine... | reverse complement strand
AAAAAGGATCGATTGTTAACCGTGACAGGCTCTCAAGTGACTCATAATAACCAACCTCTACTCATTGCCCGAACCATGAAATACGATGGCAAAGAGATTACCCTCAGGGATAGCAGGGGTGTCCCAGTATGGGCTGGGAAGGCAGTGGGACCTGGGGCTGGAAGGGGTAAACGAAGACGCCTGCGGTAAAACTCCAAATTCCAAATTTCAATGTTCAAATTACAAACAAAAAAAATATATACATATAAGATGATGTTAGGAAAATTGGAAATTGGATATTATTTTTTATTTGATTATTGTATTTTAGTATTTTATTGACAAGTATAAATCGCTTTTAATGAAATTTACAAACTAAACCAGGAAGGAGGTGAATAATATGCCTGCTGGTGATGGAACAGGACCTATGGGAATGGGTCCCATGACAGGACGAGCCGCTGGGTATTGCGCAGGTTATGGAGTTCCTGGTTATGTCAATCCCATTCCAGGTCGAGGCTATGGCTTCTGGGGAGTCGGCAGAGGTAGAGGCTACCGTCATTGGTATTATGCGACAGGTCTGCCGTTTTGGGCACGCCAAGCTGTTTACGGGCCCATGCCCTTTGCTGCGCCTCAATACGCAGCGGCACCTTATGCGCCGACCATGACTCCAGAGCAAGAGTTAACCTATCTGAAAAATCAGGCGGAATACCTGTCGACTTCAATGGATGAGATTCAGAAAAGGATTTCAGAACTAGAAGGAAAAGCTAGTAAGTAAATTTTTATCATGTTTGGCGACGTTACTACTCAAACCCAAGAGTAGAATCCCGATGGGAAGATGTAGAGCGTGGGGCGAAGGGCGTGGAGCGTAAAGGAACATTCTTACATGTTTACGCTCAACGCTCAGTGGCTGAGAACTAATAAAATGCATTTGTGTGTTACTTTAATTTAAGTAACAATCATGAAGATTTATTTCAAGAATTACAAGTTATTTTTTCTCATCCTCTAAACGCACCACGCTCTACTGTTTGTAATCAGTGGATAATTATCATGCTAATCACGAAGCCTTTTGATCAACATTACGATGAATACGAACAATGGTTCGTTGAGAATCAAAATGTTTATTTATCCGAGATTGCCGCGGTCCGTCATTTTATGCCCACAACGGGCATGGGTGTAGAAATTGGTGTGGGCAGCGGGCAATTTGCCCTGCCATTAGCCATTCCTTTTGGCATCGACCCATCGGAAAATATGTTAAACCTTGCACAGCAAAAAGGAATTTCAGTTTTAAAAGCAGTGGCTGAACATCTACCCTTCAAAGATAACATTTTCGATTTCGCTTTGATGGTCACTACAATATATTTTGTGGACGATGTGAATATTTCTTTTCAAGAAGCCAGAAGAATTTTGAAAACAGATGGCACATTTGTATTGGGATTGGTGGATCGAAACAGTCCCTTGGGACGAATTTACATGGCAAAAAAGCAGCAGAATGTATTTTACCAATTGGCGACTTTTTATTCAACAGCAGAAATAATCTCCCTACTTGAAAAAAAATTTAAGAACATTCAAACAGTTCAAACTGTATTCGGAAATTTGGCGGAAATAAAATCAATTCAATCTTTTAAAAATGGGTATGGTGAAGGTGGGTTTGTAGTTATTAAGGCATCTGAGTAAAAACAAAAAGGAAAAATAATAATAAAGAATCAGCAAATATCAAACCGAGTGAGGCAGATTCCTAAATCTGCCATCCATGAGATGACAAGATTATCGAAACAGATCGAGGACGTGACATTTTTATCCTGGGCAAAACCGACCGCGGGAGCTCCCAATCAAAGTCGAGAAGCTGCCATCGCAGCGATCAATAAGGAGCTGGTGGACGGTTATTCGGAAAGCGCTGGATTATTACAATTACGACAAGAGATCGCTAACAAGCTTATACGGGATAATCACATCGAAGCCAAGCCGTCTCAAATCTTGGTAACGGTTGGCGCCATCGAGGGAATAGCAGCAGCGACATTGGCGGTGATCGATCCTGATGATGAGGTGATTTTGCCCTCCCCAACCTATTAGACGCATATCAATCAAGTGCTGCTCGCTTCGGGCACGCCTGTTTTCGTACCGACTATTGAAGAAGATGGATTTGTTCTGGATATTGAAAGAATTCGAAAAACGGTCACGCCAAAAACCAAAGCGATTTTGTATTGTTCGCCCAGTAATCCCACGGGTACGGTTTTTGATGAACAACAACTCAGACAGCTAGCTGAAATCGCTCTGGAGCATAATTTAATGGTCATAACTGATGAGGCGTATGAATATTTCATCTATGATGAGCATAAGCACTTCAGCATTGCCTCAATTCCTGAAATGAAAAAAAATGCTGTGAGTTGTTTTACATTTACAAAAACTTACGCCATGACAGGCTGGAGAATTGGTTATCTCCATGCGGATGAGGAGCTGATACCGCAAATTAATAAAGCGCACATTCCCTTTGCAATCTGTGCAGCAGTCGTATCGCAATATGCAGCACTCGCCGCTCTAACAGAATCGCAAGCCTGTGTTGAAGTATTTATAGAAAAATATTTGTCAGCACGCAATTTAATGTGCGAGCGATTAGATCACCTGCCATCAATTTTTGCATATCAAAAGCCTGGTGGTTCTTATTTGATGTTTCCGAAAATATTACTGAACGAAGGGAAAAAATCACAGGTATTTTGTGAAAGACTTTTGAGAGAAGCTCGAGTTTCAACAACGCCTGGTGCCGATTTTGGCCCTACTGGTGAGCAGCATTTACGACTATCCTTTTGTGTCCCTGAAGAAATGATCAACAAAGCATTTGATAGAATGGAGTTATATTTTAAAAAATTTATTTGACTTGAATTATTCATAACCACAAAGAGACAAAGTAACAAAAAAGAGGAGAATGATATCATGGAATTTTCAGATTCTCTAAAACAGGCTGCGGAACCTATCCTCAAAGCGCAATTTGAACACCCATTTGTGAAAGGTCTTGGTGATGGTACGCTGTCACTCGATAAGTTTCGTTTCTACATGATCCAGGATTCGCTTTACATCGTCGATTATGCCAGGACAATGGCATNNCAGGCGATCCCATCCTCAAAGCCCAATTTGAACATCTCTTTGTGAAAGGTCTCGGCGATGGGACGCTGCCAATGGACAAATTTCGTTTTTACATGATCCAGGATTCGCTTTACATCGTCGATTATGCCAGGGCAATGGCATGGGTGGCTCCCTTAATGCCAGATGTGAAAAACATTCTTGCCATGCTGGATGCTGCCAAAGGATCATTTCAAATTGAGGCAATGCTTAAGGAACAATACTTTGAGCAATTTGGCATCACTATGGAAGATGCATTAAAAACTGAGCTGGCGCCAACCTGCAAAGCCTACATCGATCATCTGTTCCGTTTCACCCGCACAGGTACATTAGCTGAAGGGATGGCAGCCATTCTTCCCTGCGGATGGATATATATCGAAATTGGTCAAAAATTTACTGCAGGCAAAGCGATTCCCGATGATCATCCCTACAAATCATGGTTAATAACTTATGCAGTACCTGAATTTCGGGATATGGTGAATTGGTGGTTTGAAATATTGGATAATACCGTTTCGGGTTACCCTGAATTAGAATTGAATCATATTAAAGATATTTTTTTGAAATCCTGTCGCTATGAATGGATGTTCTGGGACATGGGATGGAACATAGAAGAGTGGAAACCTTAAGAGTAAAATGCTTGATGCGAATTTAGTTAACGAAGAGGAAAATATTTTTGAAACCTGAAAACGAAGCATCTATAAAAGTAACTTACGACTGTATTCCCTGCGCCATTGGGAGTTTAATTACTCTCTTTAAGAAAGGATTGGTCTCACACGCAAAGCAAGAAGAGACAATGCGTGCCTTGCTGGATTATCTTAGTAAAACTGATTACAATCAATCACCGCCACAATTAGGGCGGGAAATGCATCGTATTATTCGGAATGTTCTAAACAATCCTGATCCATATTATGATATCAAACAACAATTTAATCAATTGATGCTGGACTATTATCCCAATTTGAAAAAAATGGTAGATGAAGCGGATAATCCATTTCAGATGGCATTGCGATTGGCCATTGCGGGTAATGTTATCGACTACGGTCCGAATCAACCGTTTGACATCAACAAAACATTGGAGCAGGCGAAATCAATTGTTTTGAAAATTGACGATTCCCATTCTTTGCAAGCTTCGCTCTCGCAGGCAAAAACGTTGCTTTATCTTGGTGACAATGCAGGTGAAATTGTGATGGATCGAATTTTTTTAGAAACCATTCAACATCCGAATGTCTATTTTGTCGTTCGAGGGGCGCCAATCATCAATGATGCGCTGATTGAGGATGCAGTAATGGTTGGGATCGACAAAATTGCCCATATTATTACCAATGGCGACGATGCACCAGGAACGATTTTAGAACATACTTCGGCTGAATTCAGGGATATTTTTGAAAAAGCGGATCTGATTATTTCAAAGGGTCAGGGTAATTATGAAGGATTGAATAATGTTGATAAAAATATCTATTTTATTTTGATGACCAAATGTGATCACGTCGCCAATCATCTGGGCGTGAGAAAGGGCGATTTTGTGATAAAAAAAAGAGTGTCATGTTCTCCTCGGCGGAACAATCTATTGGTAGATCTGCCGATGCCAGACCTTTTTGAATTGCCTGAGCACATTCCATAAAGGGAATGAACTCCACTTTGATCATTTTTTTTCAATACTTCGCCATTTGTTTTGGTCGAAGCATCTGAAACCTTGTTCTTAGTTAGAACAAAATAATCAACAAAATATGTGAGTTAAGCTTTCTTTAGAATCTTAAATTTTGAAGTTAACTGGTTAAAGTATACTAAATGGATAAAGGGGTTATATCATGTTTAAGAGTAAGTTTAGTAAGTTACTTATTTCAATAGCAATAGCAGTCATTGTTCTTTTATTAATCCTTAGCTATGTCAACCACAAGACCGCCTCAAAAAGCATTACACCGAAATTAAGACTAGGTGAAGTCATAGCAGTGAGTGACGTGGATGCTCATTCCCAGTCTCAAATGAAGGTCACTTTTGAAAGAGACAGTGTGATCACAATTCAAGGCGATTTCACCGATCCTGAAAGCAAGGGCGCGCTTAATATCAGAGATCAAAAGTTGAGGAAAATTGTTTATGCTCCAGATCGATTGAAATATCCCATGAAGCGAGTCGGGCACAGTGGAGAAGATAAGTGGGAACGCATTTCCTGGGATGAAGCTTTAACGATAATTGCCAATCGATTCAAAGAAATCAAGGATAAATACGATGCGGAAGCCATCGACTTCCACCACGGTCGTTTTCATAGCGGTGATATTTTTGGAACCTACCTGACTCGACTGGGGAATCTTATCGGTACACCAAATATAACAAATCCGAGTCATGTTTGCCACTTACCACGAGTATTCTTGCAATATAATTTTGATTTTGGCGTCGTCGTACCACCTGATGTTCCCAACACAAACTGTTTGATTATATGGGGTGGAAATCCTGAAGCCACGAACAAAGCCCAGGAAATAGCCATCAAAGAAACCAGAGTGAGGGGAGCAAAGCTCATCGTTATCGATCCCAGGGTAACGCCGTATGCTGAGGAAGCTGATCTGTTTGCTCAATTGCGACCCGGCACCGATGGCGCTTTGGCGCTGGGCATGTTGAATGTGATTATTGAAGAAGGACTTTACGATAAGGAATTTGTCGAGAATTGGACAGTTGGGTTCGATAAGTTGGAGCAACATATCGAAGATTATCCGCCAGAAAAGGTGGGGGAAATCACCTGGGTGCCTACTGAAAAAATCGGGAAAACTGCCCGCATGTACGCTTCCACCAAACCAGCCTGCATCAGTCCACGAAATGCCCTTGACCAACATACCAACGCATCTTGTTCAATCCGAGCCATTGATATTCTCATGGCGGTCACAGGAAATCTGGACGTAAAAGGCGGAAACGTCATCATAGTTCCTTTGGTGCTGGGGATCGAGGATTTGAAGCTTTGGGAAAAATTAGCACCTGAAGCGATGGAGAAGAAAATCGGTGCAGACCGATGCCTGTACTCGAAATTGTCAAAAACGTGGCCTTCTGCCCACACGCCTTCTTTATGGGATGCGATACTTTACGATGATCCTTATCCTGTTAAAGCAATGATGATCATGGCTGCCAATCCAGCCGTCACCTGTGCCAACACGAACGTAGTTGTCCAAGCGCTCAACAAGCTGGATTTTCTTGTGGTTGTTGATATATTCATGACGCCAACTGCTAAATTAGCGGATATTATCCTTCCAGCGTGCACCTTTCTTGAGAAGACCCGCTATGCGACTTATGATACCCATGCTGATCATGCCTGGAATGTGCCATCACGTATTGTACTCAGTCCCAAAGTCGTGGAACCGTTATATGAATCATGGTCGGACTGGAAAATTATTTGTGAGTTGGGAAAGAAGATGGGCTATGAAGAATATTTTCCGTGGAAAAACAGGGAAGAAGCCATTGACGCCGAGTTAAAACCATTCGGCATTACGTGTGAAGAGCTCAAAGCTCATCCAGAAGGGATCATTGTACCACTTCCTTCCATTCTCTATAAAAAGTTCCGCGGATTTTTCGGTGGAGTCATCCGAGGTGCACTCAAAGTGACGATGCTGCGAAAGTATCCTGATATGTACCTAAAATACGATGGATTCCTGAAAGGTTTTTTGACGCCATCCAAGAAAGTCGAAATTTATTCGGAGCGATTGGAAAAGCTGGGTTATGAGCCTTTGCCCGTTTACCGAGAACCTGCCGAACGCCCTGTTTCAAAACCCGAATTAACAGAAGAATATCCCTTCATCCTGATCGCTGGCTCAAAATTAAAAATGTACACCCACTCCATGATGCGCAATATTCCTGATTTACGGGAGCACATGCCGAAAAATCTTTTGGAGATCAATCCTCAAGCAGCACTAAAACTTGGCATTCATGATGGGGATATTGTAAAAGTTGAATCGTTAAGAGGCAGTATTCAATCGATGATAAAAGTCACTGACAGCATCGATCCCCGAGTGGTGCATTTGTATCACGGCTTTGAGGAAAGCAATTGCAATATTTTAACCGATCATAAAGCATTCGACCCGATCACGGGTTCGACGGGATTAAAATCATCCTTATGTAAGGTGATAAAAATTTGATTCAAGCAAATACCACAATTAATTGTGATGTTTGCTCAAAAACCGTTTTAACGTCTTTCTATACGAACGATAGACATCTCGGGAGCGTTGCTTGATTTATGATGATGATAGCAATGCGACCAAACACCTGTCCCTCTCAGCGGTTTGTTTATGGAAAATTTATGATCGTATTGGAATCCAGTAAGAAAACTTTATTTGAATGAAAGGAAACAAATATGCCATTTAGATTTGGAAGAGGAGGCGGAAGAGGAAAACACCGCAGAGGAGGAGGTAGAGGAAGAAGGGGGAATTTACAAGCTCGGGCGTTTCGTANNCTCGGGCGTTTCGTAGTGCAGAAAATTGCATCTGCCCAAACTGCGGGACTGTTATCCCCCATCAGATCGGTGCCCCTTGTTTTCAGATCGCCTGTCCCAACTGTAACTCTCCAATGACCCGACAGTTCAATGTCCCTGGCATCTACTCTCCTACACAATATGCCACCACCACTCAAAAGCCTGTTGTTGATCAGGATACCTGTACGGGCTGTCAAAAATGTATTTCTCTCTGTCCCGAGCAAGCAATCGAAATGAAAGACAATAAAGCATTTATTCTGTCCAAGAAATGCACCAACTGTCGGATTTGCATTCCTGCCTGTCCGTTTTCAGCTATTCAATAACAAAGGAGCAAGAACGTGACAGAGAAAATGGCACAATTAAAAAAAGGTCAAAAAGTTGCCTTATGGGCAACAGTGATTACGTTTTTGATTGCAGTATTAAAAAGGGTAATTGGTACCATGTTTAACTCAAAAGTTTTAGTCGCTGATGCCTTTCACAGTGCTGCGGACACTGTTGCCATTTTCGCCTCGGCATTTGGATTATGGCTGGCGTCACGAAAAAAGAGTACTCGATTTCCCTATGGACTCTACAAGGCGGAAACATTAGTTACTTTAATTATTGGGGCACTCATCTTTTGGGCAGGAATTGAATTGTTGAGGGATGGTTATCATAAGTTATTTTATGTTCCGCCTGTCATTCAATTTCCAATCTTGCCAGTTGTTGTATCCGTCCTCTCCATCATTGCCGCTTTTTTTATCGCCAGGAAGGAGAAGCAAATCGGTGAAGCGATCAATTCACGATCGCTGATTGCCAACGCGGGTGAATCAATGCTGGATATTATCTCGTCCATTGTTGTTCTGTTCGGGATTCTCATGGCATTTTGGCAGATACCTTATATGGAAGGCGCTATTATTATTCTAATTGCATTGTTGATTTTGAAATTGGGATTGGAAAATTTTTGGAAATCGCTACTGGTGTTATTGGATGCCAATTTAGATGAAGTATTACAGGGACAAATTCAACAGACACTGCTGGATATTTCAGGCGTCAAAGATATTGAAGATGTTAAAATTCGTCAGGCGGGTCCCTTTCGCATGGTCGAATTAAAGTTTACCACGAACCCTTCTATCACCATCTATCAAGCTCATAGTATCGCTGATGAAATTGAAAATACCATTCAGAAAAAACATAATAGCGTGGAATCGGTATTTGTGCATGCTGAACCATCGCAGAAAGAAGAAATCAGGGCAATTGTTCCTGTAACTGAGCTAAAGGGCATGGATTCAAAGATATATGACCATTTTGGGAGGGCTCCTTACTTTGCCATTTTGAATATCCAACAAGAGAAAGTCAGTATTGAAGATTTCTATCTCAATGAATTTTTAGATCGAAAAAAGCACATCGGTTTACATGTCGTGAAAGTACTCGTTAATTATGATCTGGATATGCTATTCACAGGTCGAATTGGTGAAATCTCATTTTACCTGTTAAATGAAAATTTCATTGATATTTATCAGGTAGAAAGCGATAATTTGACATTAAAACAGGTGATTGACCTTTATCAACAAAATAAACTTTCCCGAATTACCTCGCCGACCCATTCAGTCGATGAATCAATATCTGAAACCGAAAAACATCTTGTCTGAATTTCACATTATCCTCCTTTTATCACGATATGGTTTTCGTTGTAATATGACAAACAAAAAATGCTATCATATGGCAAATAAATAATCCTGATAGGCGTAAATGATATTCTTTGGTAAAGAAATAATAAATTGTTATTGTATTTAAAATGCAAATTTTTTATATTTGTAATAATCTTTTATATGGACAGCACAAAGGAATCGAATAATCAATTATGGTAATTAACAAATCTGCAAATTACGAAGACTATCAAAATGTTATCTTAGACAGCATCGCCGATGGCGTATTTACAGTTGATTGTGATTGGCGGATAACTTTGTTTAATCAGGCTGCTGAGTTTATTACAGGTGTTCCCAGGGATGAAGCGCTGGGCAACACCTGTCGCGATGTTTTTCATTCTAATTTTTGTGACAGTAACTGTGTATTAAAACAAAGTATTCAGAATAATAAACCCATTACGAATAAATCGATTTATATTATTAATGCTAGAGGAGAAGAGGTACCAATAAGCATTAGTGCGGCTCCATTGAAGGATTCTAAAGGCAAAATAATCGGTGGAGTGGAAACTTTTCGCGATCTCACTGAAGTGACTGAGCTGCGAAAAGAACTGGAAAAGAAATTCTCTTTTCAGGACATCATTAGCAAAAGTAGAGCGATGCAAAAAATATTTGATATCTTACCCGATATTGCTATTAGCGACAGTACAGTCCTGATTCAAGGTGATAGCGGTACTGGTAAAGAGTTATTTGTACGAGCCATTCATCAATTGAGCCAGAGAAAGAAAAATCCGTTGATTGTTGTGAATAGTGGTGCGCTGCCAGATAGTTTATTAGAATCTGAATTGTTTGGTTATAAAGCAGGCGCTTTCACTGACGCTAAAAAAGATAAACCTGGGCGCTTTGCCATGGCAGAAGGGGGGACAATTTTTTTGGATGAAATTGGTGATATTTCACCCGCGCTTCAGGTTCGGCTTTTGCGTGTGCTTCAAGAAAAAACTTATGAACCGCTTGGCGCTACGGAATCAGTTAAAGCAGATGTCCGCATCATTGCTGCAACCAATAAAAATTTGGAGAAATTAGTGACAGATGGTCTCTTCAGAGAAGATTTGTATTATCGAGTGAATGTGGTCGCCATTACACTGCCACTGTTAAAAGAGAGAAAAGAAGACATACCGCTCCTAATAAATCACTTTATTAACCGTTTTAATAAATTGAAAAATAAAACGATCACTGGTATTTCAGATGAAGAATTAACTATTTTGATGAATTATGACTTCCCTGGCAATATTCGGGAATTGGAAAACATCATTGAATATGCTTTCATTCTCTGCCGCAATGAAATCATTCAAATGCCTCATCTTCCTGAGCAATTACGTGCAAAGTATATCAAATTCAGCGACAAATCAACTGCTGGCTTCACGCTGGCAGCTATTCAAAAACGCGCCCTGGAACAGGCATTAATTCGAAATAATTGGAAACGAATGGCAACTGCAAGAGAGCTTGGTATTGACAAGGGAACATTAAGAAGAATGATTATACGACTGCGTATTAAAGAACCATAAGGAAAATTCAACGAGGAACTTATTATGAGGAAGTATTGAGTCAATTTATTAGGGTATTAACATTCTTGGATTCTGCAGATATCATGAATTTTTAGATTCGTTGTTGGAATGTGTCATCAGGCTCTGGAAGTGTCGAATTTTCGGACAGACAATCGCCACTTTGTATGTTATCATCTGCTTCTTTTTTTCATTGTAGGCACTTTTAATAAAATCTGTATTACGATTCAAAACATCAACGCTTTAATTTGCTTCAAGTTTCATAAGAGATTAATAAGGGAAATCTTGATTCAAATCAACGTTTAAAAACTGAAAAGGGTCAAATTTATTGAAGGCAGCAGATTATGCCGCCTTCTTTTTTAGATGGGTAAAATAATTCAGCCATCAAGAACAAAATCTTACAAGAAACTTTAAATAATTATATCAATAAATAAAAAAGGTTGACATTTTTATGAATGTTTAGTATAATTGGGTAAGCAAACAAGAGAAATAATTTCAAACAAAACATGAAAATAAAAATTAACAAAAATAAATGTTTTTTATTCGTTATTGGTTCCTGGCTGGTGGCAAAGTTGTGGTGGACATTTGAGATGTCACGGCTGGCATTTTATCGTGCAATTCCGAGGAAGAAGATTAATCACATCATTTACGCCTCCAACATGCCGCCGATGAGCCATTGGAATTATGAAGAAGATCGATTTTCACTATTAAATTATGATGATGAAAACAATACTTTTGTCATTTACAAACTATCAGAGTTGAGCAAAAATTAATCACGGAAATTCAAAATGGCGAATAATACTAAACATGCTATCCTTTGTCCCAATTGCGGAAAATTGATAAGTGCCGACGCAGAGGAATGTATCCATTGTGGAATGAAAAATCCTGGAAAGTTTGGTTTACATTCGGCATTGCAAAAACTGTTTCGAGGAAACATTGGCTTTATCCAGGCAGTGACTTATTTTTGTATAGGCCTTTACATTGTTAGTTTGCTCATCGACCCGACAGCGTTGTTACGTCCCCGAGGCTTTTTAAATTTTCTATCTCCTAGTGGCAAAAGTCTTTATTTTTTAGGGATGACAGGAACAATTGCTGTAAGATCGGGGCGGTGGTGGACCTTAATTACGGCTATCTATCTCCATGGCGGAATACTGCATATACTTTTTAATTTATTATGGATTCGCCAGATTGGGCCTATGGTGGAAAGTTTATTTGGTACGGCTCGTTTTATTATCATTTTTACCGTTGCCGGGATGTTGGGCTTTTTTCTTTCGTTTTTAATGGGAACTCAATTAACCATTGGAGCATCAGGATCGATTTTTGGCTTATTAGGGGCTTTAATTTATTATGGACGCTCACGGGGAGGAGTGTTTGGAGAAATTATTTACCCCCAAATTTTAACCTGGGCAGTTGTGTTATTCCTTTTTGGTTTCATTTTTCCTAGCATTGATAACTTCGCCCATCTGGGTGGATTTATTGGCGGGTACTTAGCGGGTAATTTACTCGGTTATCAGGAACGAAAGTCAGAAACCTCTAGGCATCGTACTTTTGCAGTTCTTCTACTCATAGTCACAATGCTGGCGTTTGTGTTTAACTTCCTGGTTCTGTTACTATAGTTGGATTGTTCGTCACATTTTTCATTTCGATCAATAGAAAATTGCATCAGGATTCAATGAACGACTCAAAATTTAACAACACATCAATACGACTTAATATAAGAATTGACATCCCGATAGCCTTACTTTTATTCATTCTACTGCTTTCGCTTAACATTACACAATCCCACGCCCAAAATTCAGTCGCATTCGCTGGTGTTGATACATTAGTCGATAAGGCTTTAGAAATGGTTTATCAAAAAAAGTATTTTGAAGCAATCGAAATGTGTGAACAAGTGATTAATCAATATCCTGATAATCCTATGGGCTATCTGGGACAGGCAGGTGTTTACCATATTTTGATGCTCAACTATCGGACAAGTCTTTTTGATAATGCGTTTGATAGCTTAACAACTTTAACCATTAAAACTGGTGAAAAAACGATAAAAAAATATCAGGATGATGCGAATGCTTTTTTTGTTTTAGGCGCAGCTTATGGTTTTCGAGGATTGAATCGGATTCGAAAAGGAAAATGGTTCGGTGCATTTCGAGATGGGATCAGAGGCGTTTCAAATCTGATGAAAGCTCATGAAATGGATAAAACGCTATATGACGTCTATTATGGACTCGGGCTCTATTATTATTGGAAGAGCGCCAAAGCAAAGGTGTTGACCTTTTTACGCTTAATGAAAGATGAACGTGAAAAGGGCATCGAATATTTAAAGATTGCCATTGAAAAAGGTCGCTTTTCTTCAATGGAAGCTGTATTCGCTTTAATCGAAATTTATTATTATGAAGATCGGTATGAAGAAGCGCTAAATGCAGCTTTATCTCTCAAGCAAAAGTTTTCAACAGATCCGACATGGAACTATTTAATCGCGAAAATACTGGGTAAATTAAACCGGTGGGATGAAGCCAAACCCTATTTTATTGTATTATTAAATTTATTAGAGGAATCACAATTCAAAGGCAACAACTATTTAGCTGAATGTCACTATGGCATAGCGAAATGTGATTTTGAATTCGGAGACTATGACGCTGCGCGTAAAGAACTAAATTTGGCTTTTGAATTGAGTAAGCTTTGGGATAAAGAAAAAGAAATTGAAGGACCTTTGCTTGATTTTGATAAAGTTTTGGAACGAATGGAAGTGTTGGCACAAGAATTAAATAATTTGGCTGTAAATAAATAAACCAATCATTTATATTCCACAAAACAAATCTCAAATTTCAAATAAATTCCAATGGTCAAAATTCCAAATCTCAAATTCACTGGTTTGGGTCATTGGAATTTGGAATTTTTAACGAAGGGATATACTTTTATGAAAAACATGAACTCACAAAAAAATTCCGACTTGCTGATAACATACTATAAATCCCCAATCGGTACTATTGAAATTTGTGAAACAGAAGAAAATATTATAAGTGTGCTTTTTCTCGATTCTAATGACAAGCAATATTCACAGATTTCTCCATTATTAGAAAAGTGTATGCATCAATTGGACGAATATTTTTACCACAAGCGTCAGCATTTCGATCTTCCTTTGATGCCCCAGGGGACGTCATTTCAAAAAACAGTCTGGGAGAAACTAAAGGAAATTCCGTACGGTACTACAAGCTCCTACTTTGAAATTGCCAAGCGAATAAGAAATCCGAAAGCAGTACGTGCTATTGGTGGCGCTAATGGCAAAAATCCAATCGCAATTATTATCCCATGCCATCGAGTAATTGGAGCTAATGGAAAGCTGGTCGGTTATGGTGGTGGTCTTTGGCGGAAAGAATGGTTATTGAAACATGAACAGAGTATTCTCGCTTGAGAGGATTAATGATGATGAAGAAGACATCACCTTTAATCGGCCTCATTTTTTTATCTCTGATTATTACTCAACTCACCGCTCAAGAATCTAGGCAAAAACTTTATCGAATTTATGCCAACGATCCCTCTGAAATAAGATCTTTAGCGGAGCAAGGATATGATATTTACCGTGTGGAACCAGGGAAATACATTGAAGTGCTGACATATCCTTATAAGATTGAAAGTATTGAAGGGCGAAATTTTAAAATAGAGTTTATTGCGAACAGTTTTAAGGAATTGATTGATCGGGAGTTAGGAGATGCGCTTAACGAATATCATAATTATGAAACGATCTATCAAGAATTGACAAAGATTTCTCAAACTTCTCCGGAAATAACAAGATTGGATACGATCGGGCATTCTGTCGATGGACGAGTTATTGGTGCATTAAAAGTATCTGATAATCCTGATTTGAATGAAGATGAACCAGCTATTCTAATTGTTGGCTGTCATCATGGTAATGAAATTTTATCTGTTGAAGCTCCACTCATATTCATTCATTATTTGGTAGATAATTACAGCAGTGATCCAGAGGTAACAAATTGGGTGAATACCTCGGAGATATGGTTTATTCCATTATTAAATCCTGATGGTCGAGAAAATCTGACAAGATATAACAGCCATGGCATAGATTTAAATCGGAATTATTCGGTTCAATTTACATCAGGCGGAACCCATGGTCCGGAACCATTTTCTGAACCCGAAACGCGGTCAATTCGTGATTTCACGGCAGTCCATCCTCCAATCCTGAGTATGTCTTATCATACTTCTGGTCAACTGGTTCTTTATTCCTGGACACACACCGATGCGCTGGCGCCAGATAAACCCATTTTGACACAGATTGGTGGGATAGTTGCGGATTCTCTGAATTATACACTTCGACAAGGAGGACATTGGTATTTCACGGCTGGTGAATATTGTGATTTCATGTATGGGATTCATGGCACCATAACTTTTACTGTTGAAATGTACACCCGACAGAGTCCTCCTGCCAGTGTCATTGATCAAGTGATGTCGAGGAATTTGCCTGGCTTTGTTTCATTTCTAAAGCAAGTAAATCAGTCGGGTATAACAGGATTGGTGACCGATGTGACTACTGGTTTGCCAGTTGAAGCAACAATTGATATTCTTGAAATCGATGATCAAGGCCTTCTTTTCCCACGAAAGGCTGATTCGCTATATGGAAGATATTCTCGTTATCTAACTCCAGGAAACTATACTGTAAAAATATCTGCCTTAAAGTATGAAACTTCGACCTTTTATAATGTACCGGCAACGTTAGAGAGCCTTACCGTTTTAAACGCTAAATTAGAACCTTCAGCTTATATTGCTATTCAAAATATTCAAATTGATGATGATTCAGTAGGGAGCACTCATGGTAATGGTGATGGATTATTTAATATAAGTGAAACAATCGGTTTGGCTTTAACACTGGAAAGCTTGCATGAAAGCAAAGCCAATCAGGTGTACGCTAAAATAAGCTCTCCAAGCCTTTATGTAAATATATTGTTCGATAGCTTATTTTTCGGAGATCTGGAACTCAATAGTCCAGTGACAGCAATCGATACGATCCTTTTCTCTATTCTTCCTTCCTGTCCCGATAAAGAAATTTTAAACTTTAATATTACAATTCATGATTCATCAGGAAAGGAATGGGAGAATGAATTTTCGTTTGACGTTTATGCACCGATGGTAAAATTAGACTATGTAAAAGTGCATGATAACGAAGGCGATGGAAATGGAATTTTGAATAATGGGGAGACTGCTTTCATTGAAGTAAATTTTAAGAATTTTGGTCGTCAACCTGTCTCAGAGTTAATTGGTAAGCTTTCATCAACAGATAAGTATATTAGAGTGATGAATGCCACCGATAAAGTATCGTCAATAAGGGCTGACCAAGATAGTTCTGTGATATTTAAGGCAATTCTTGGTTTGGAGACTCCGCAATTTCATTTTATTGAATTTCAAATCAATTTAAGTTCGAAAGAAAAATACGAGTTAGAAGAAATTTTTCAACTCAATAATGTTAGCGGATTATTTGACAATTTTGAATATGAAAGTAGAGATTGGGTCCATGCTTCATGGAAAACAACTCCCAATGACCACGATGATTGGCAATGGGGGACACCACAAGGAAAGGCTGGCGATCCCTCATCTGCTTATTCTGGAACAAAATGTTGGGGAACTGATCTGGGCTACGACGATTATGATGTCACATCATGGGATGGTTATTACCAGCATAATGTACTAAATTATCTCAAGTCACCTGCGTTTGATTGTTCGGGATTAACAAATGTTGGATTAAGATTTCAGCGATGGCTTGATATTTTACCAGGAGATATTGCCAGGATTAAAGTAAATTATACAACTGTTTGGACCAGTCAACCAGAAGAAATTCATGACTCTCAGTGGCAGGAGCAATTAATCAACATTTCCGACCTGGCCGATAATCGTAAATCTGTAACGATCATGTTTGAATTACAATCAAATGGCGAAGGATGGGCTGGAGGTTGGAACATTGATGATGTTTTAGTGACAGGAGATTTAGTATCAAGTATCTCACAAGCTTCATCTGAAACCGTTCCTGATGAATTTCAACTCTTCGATAATTATCCGAATCCTTTCAATCCGATAACAAAACTAGCGTATACAATCCCTTCGAATCAACATGTCGAATTAAAGATTATTAATGTTCTGGGAAGAAAAGTCAATACATTAGTTTTTGAAGATCAGGAAGCAGGTTTTCATCAAATCATCTGGAATGGTAAAGATAGTAATGGTAATACAATATCATCAGGCGTCTATCTTTACCAATTGAAAGTTGGGGAATGTGTCCAAACAAAAAAATTATTGTTTTTAAAGTAAGCTGTTAATAAAGTTGCAGAACCAAAAATGCTTGAGAATTTTCAATAATTCAAAAGAATAATATGGTCAAACATCATGTATGAAACAACACCAAATTGGTATCAGGAATTATTTGAAAAATTAGGTAAGAAATATTTAGACCTTCCCTTTACACAGGGAACAATTCAAGAAGTCGATTTTATAGAAAGTTTGTTACAATTACCCAAAAGTGCAAATATATTGGATGTAGGGTGTGGCGCAGGCCGTCATTCTATTGAATTAGCCAAACGAGGTTATCAAGTGACCGGTCTGGACTATTCATCGCGTATGATTGAAGTGGGGCGAGAGAGAGCGGAACGGGAAGGCGTTCAGGTCGATTTTGTTCATGGCGATGCTCGAGAGATGGACTTTGAAGAAAAATTTGAAGCGGCTCTTTCTCTTTGTGAAGGTGCTTTCGGTATCATGGACAGTGACCAAGAAAATGAGAGGATCTTGAAGAATATTTATCATGTTCTCAAACCTGAGGCTAAATTATTGTTGAATGTTTTAAATGCATCTTTTATTTTCCGACATCCAGAACAGGATACCTGTTTTGATCCCAAAACTTGTATTGGCTATTGGACAGAAAAATTTATCACCGAAAATGGAAACCAGGAAGAATTACTCTGTTCAAACCGATATTATACTTTTCCAGAAATTAAACTTATTTTAGAGAATATTGGTTTTCAAGTTGTTGATGGCTACGGTTGTGCAACAGGCAATTTCCAGAAGCGTGAAATTGAATTTGATGACTTTGAGATTTTGGTATATGCTAAAAAACACTGACGTTGTAAAATTTGTTGAATGGTTGCGATGTGTTTTGGTCATTGAAAATTAAAGTTTGTAATTTACCTGCCCCGTTAGATAATTATCAAACAATTGAATTTAATACTCATATTTTAACTATAGAAATCAAATTCAAACCTTCAAATAAAAAAATCTAACGGGGTAAATAATTTGGATATTGTTATTTGGAATTTAACGAATTTCTCTTGACTTTAGCATCTGTCTTTTATATATTAAAAATACTCTAATTTGAATTGCTTGAAATAACTAGTGTTAGTGAAGGAGGATTTATGGCAGAAGTATACCGCCGCAAAATTTCAGCCGAGGAAGCGAAAGAACGATATATTATGGTATTGAAAAATGCGTTAGATTTTTTCCCTAAATTGGGTAAGCCCTTTACATTAAAAGTAAAAGATAAAGAAATCGAGATGTATTTAGAATCGGCCGAAGTCTGGAATATGGGTCCCAAGAAGCCTCGATACAGTTATCGGATCGACGCTAAAAAATTTTGGGATGCATTTCCTCTTCATTTTGGCCAAATCGTCACCTTTACAAAAGAAGCTGATAATATTTATACTTTAAGTTAAAATGAGCGATGATACCTTTACGTGATACAAATCCTTCACGTTCTTTTCCCTTCATTACCATCATATTAATTATTGTGAATGTGGTTATTTTTTTGTTTGAATTATATCTGGGCAAACATTTAAATGAATTGCTCAGCTATTTTGCATTGATCCCGGCTAAATACTTTTATCTTGCTACAAAAGGTGGTTTTAATTACATCGAACGCTTCTATCCGTTTATTACCTCACAATTTCTTCATGGTGGTTGGCTGCACATGATCGGGAACGTGTGGTTTCTGTGGATATTCGGAGATAATGTAGAGGATCGGCTGGGGCATTCTAAATTTCTACTTTTTTATTTGCTTTGTGGTATAGCAGCCGGATTTACCCATGTTTATACTAATCCCTCCTCACCTGTACCAACCATAGGAGCAAGTGGCGCCATTGCCGGTGTAATGGGTGCATACACGATACTTTTCCCCCGTGCAAGAGTGCTTACATTAGTTCCCATTTTCTTTTTCATTCAATTTGTAGAGCTCCCGGCTTTTATCTTCCTAGGAATCTGGTTTTTGATACAATTTTTTAGCGGCACCTTAGCCCTGGCCTCTGGAGGCGCTTACTCAGGTGTAGCCTGGTGGGCTCATATCGGAGGATTTGTTGTTGGTGTAATTTTAATTATTTTGCTTCCTCGAAAAAAGAAATAGCTTAAAATAAGAATAGATCCAGCTTCAGCAAATAACTTAAACCATTGCCCGTCTCAGCTTATTCTTAAACACTTTAATTTGCTTCCTAATTTGCTTCAGTCGTTTATGATCATGGGCTTCCAGAGCTTTATCACGCTCTAATTTTAATTTTTTGATTTCTCTTTTAATTTTTGACTTATCCAGACCGATGACCTCGTGATGAACGTGCATATCAATCCCCAATGCTGTACAGATCGCTTTCAGCAAATGTTCCTTATTCAACTGCGTGTATCCTTTTACAGCTTCGTGCTCCATTCCTTTGGCAATTTCTTTTAATTCTGCCACGGTTTTATGCTTGAGATCTTGAAATGTGTACTCCATTATTTAGTCCTCCACATTTATTGGTTTAAATTTACAAAAGAAAATACTAAAAGTCAAAAATCTCCATCCATCATTGATAGATGTGGTGAAATCCCATCCCAAAATCCAAATTAGTTTCTAAATGTTATTTGAAATTTA
>JABAOH010014908.1_pt2 | contig 19608 bp, 18 predicted proteins | sample 7062181 | NCBI WGS metagenome assembly JABAOH01 (sample SAMN14538630, study PRJNA623070) | marine sediment metagenome | biome: marine biome [ENVO:00000428]; feature: marine pelagic biome [ENVO:01000023]; material: deep marine sediment [ENVO:00002113]; isolation source: pool of 5 deep marine... | reverse complement strand
AATGGGTTCTGATCGCAAATATTTTCGCCTGGCCTGTTGCTTATTACGCGATGTCTAAATGGATGCAGGGTTTCGCTTATCGGACGAATATGGGAGTTTGGAGCTTTGCCTTGGCGGCCTTGATCGCATTGGCTATTGCTGTTGTGACTGTAAGCTACAAATCCATCAAAGCCGCTACAGCCAACCCAGTGGAAAGCTTAAGGTATGAATGAAAGATGTGGACCGAGCCCCTTTAGGATAATAATGGGGCCTGGCCCCATTTTACTTGCATTTTACTTTTCGATGAGGGCGGAAGCTTCGGGCAAAACCTCTATCGCTTTTAATACGACAGGGTCGCTTTTGCGGTAAACTTTTATCCCTTCCTCCATGCCCCAGAGCGAAGAGAATAACTCTCTTTCCAGCTCTCTTTTTATTTCGACTTTCGCTTGTTCAAATTGATCTGAGTCATAATCAATTTTGCTTTTTTGAAGATAGTTCTTAAAATCTTCTAAAACCAGAGAGCCGACAATAAAATCTCTTCTGACAGCTTTCTTTTTTCCTGAATCTTTTTCCGATATCGGGCTTTTAGAGGGAAAGGTGATTGTTTTTGATAGAGGAGTATTTTTGCTTGTGAACTTTCGAGCATATGAAAAGAAGGCTCCCTTCATCAGCAGCTCTAAGGTAACAGTCTGAAAAGATGATTTCACCTCATAATCAGGGGTTATTCCTCCCTGACCCAGGACCTCTCTCCCTCCTGCAGTATACCTGACTTCTCTTTCTCCTTGAATTCTTGTGGTAAACCTATAATCTTCAATACGAGAATAATCTCTCTGGATTGACCTTCCGCTCGGGGTAAAATATTTTGCTGTCGTTATGGCAACCGCAGCTTTCATGGAAATAGGATGAACTGTCTGAACCAGCCCTTTTCCAAAGGATGTTTCGCCCACGATAAAACCTCTATCGTTATCCTTTATGGCTCCGCTCACGATTTCAGGAGCGCTGGCACTCCCTCGATTTATCAGTATTACAAGGGGAATATCCTCATACTGATTGTTGCGAAGGGCTCGGAATTCTTGATTGTAATCTTTGTTCTTTCCTTTCATGGAAACAATAGCTGTACCTTTTGGCAAAAATTCATCCGAAATCTCTATGGATTGAACAAATGTGCCGCCGCCGTTTCCCCTCATATCAAGAATGAGCCCCTTCATTCCCTGGTCGACTAGCGAACTCATTTTTTCTTCAAATTCTTTGGTTGTGGTTGCAGCAAAATTTCGGATGAAGATGTATCCGATCCCATCTTGGAGCATAAAGGAATAGGGTACGCTGTAAAGAGGTATCTCCGCCCTGACTATGGTCAGATCAAAAGGTTTTTCCATCCCCTCACGGGCAACTGTTATGCTGACCTTAGTTCCCTTGGGACCCCTTAACCTCAGCATTGCTTCATAACTCGTTATCGGCTTAGTGCTCTCGCCGTTTATATGAGAAATAACATCTCCAGCCTGAATGCCCAACCTGTAGGCAGGCCCTCCTTCGATGGGAGAGATCACCACCAAGCGCTCTTCCTGCTTCTGGATTATGATTCCCAGGCCGTGATACTTCCCCACGTGTTCTTCCCTCAACCGGGAAAAATGACGTGGATCGAGAAAATACGAATGGGGGTCTAAAGTCTGAAGAATCCCTTTTATAGAGGAGTAGGCAAGCTCCTCTTGGTCAATATCTCGAAAATAGTTGGCCTCAATTAGGGAAACGATCGAGGACACCTTTTCAAAATACGGGCTCCATATATCCTCATTCCGAGCAGGAACGAGGACGAGCACAAAGATCAAAGCAAACAGTAAAATTATCTTTCTTTTCATTTCTATCTCAGTCAACTCAAATACTACCAAAGCCTACGAGTCTTGTAAAGTTATTGTTGACTTATGGAAAAAAGATGGTATCTTGACTTAATTCGGTTGAACGGCTATATTTCCATAAGCATAAAGATATCTTGAGAGAAGAAAGAAATGTTCGGAAACATAGGATTTCCTGAATTAATCATAATATTCGCCATTGCTCTTCTCATCTTTGGGCCCAAAAAACTCCCTGAAGTAGGAAGGTCTATCGGCAGAGCCCTGCGAGAGTTCAGAAAAACATCAGATGAAATCAAAGAAAAGATTGAAGAAGAGATCCAAGTTGAGGAGTTTAAGGACATAAAGGAAGAGTTCAAAAAGGATATTGAAGGAAATGAGGAAGGGAAAAAAGTCTCCTGACCGTATGACCTTCCTCGAACATCTCGAAGACCTCAGAAAAAGGATCCTTTACTGCATCATCGCCATCGTCGTCGCTGTCATCCCAGCATGGTTTTACAGTAAAGATGTCTATAGCATCTTGGCCATCCCGGTCACTCAATTTCTTCCTGAGGGAGAAAAATTAGCTTTCACGACGCTGACAGCTCCGTTTATGCTCTACATCAAAGTTTCTTTCCTGACAGCGATATTTGTCACTTCACCCTTTATCTTTCTCCAATTCTGGATGTTCGTTGCTCCCGGCCTCTACAAGAGAGAGAAAAAATATGTTATTCCGTTTGTTTCTTTCACCACGATCTTTTTTGCCCTCGGTGCTCTCTTCGGCTACTTTGTGGTCTTCCCCTGGGCCTGCCGGTTTTTTCTTGGTATGGGGGCCGATTTTGAGCCTGTTATCACAGTTGACAAATATTTCAGCCTCGCTCTCCGGGTGCTCTTAGGAATCGCTCTTGTTTTTGAATTACCGACCCTCGTTTTCTTCCTCTCTCGTATGGGGATTATTACATCCAGGTGGATGGTAAAAAATTTCAAGTATGCAGTCTTGGTTATTTTTATCATTGCGGCTATTATCACCCCCACTCCAGACATGGTGACCCAAAGTATCATCGCTGGCCCGATGTTAGCCCTTTACGGCTTGAGTATTCTGATTGCCTTCCTCTCAGAAAAGAGAAGAAAAGAGAGGGATAAGGAATCTGAAGACGAAGAGAAGTCTGAAGAAGGTTTGGCCGGGTAAATAGATTCCTGAAAGATTAAAGAATGAGGAAAAAAGAGAAGGTTATAGTACGCAGGGCTCAAGATTACAACCCGGACAATATCAAAAATATAATCCAGGAAGGCCTTAGCGAATTTGGTCTTAACTCGAGAGCAAAAGGAAGGATTACCATCAAACCCAATGTGGTCATGGCTCATCACAAGGTTGCTCCTTCAGCATTCACCCGCCCGGAATTTCTCGACGGCCTCCTCGGCGCTTTGACAGACGGGAAAAAAGATAATTCGAAAATCGTCCTCGCTGAAAAAACAGGGGCAGGGCTTCCCACGAACAGGATGTTCAGGCGAGCTGGGTACTACAAACTCAAGAAAAAACACAGGATTAAGCTCCTGCCGATAGAAGCGTCCAAGAAGAAAACAGTACGTCTCCAAAAAGGAAAGGTTCACGAGGAAGTGACCACAGCCCGAGAAATTGTGGACAATGATTTTCTCGTCTATGCACCAAAACTTAAGAGCAATGTGCTATGCCAGGGACTGACTGCGGCCCTCAAGCTCAACATGGGATTACTCCTGGACAGAAAAAGATTGTGGAATCACAATCTTAACCTGGGCAACAAAATAGTCGATCTGCTGGAGGTTGGTTACCCTGAGTTTATTGCTACAGATGGTATTGAAATCTCTTTTGGAGGGAATCAGCTTACTCAACACGGAAGGCACCTGGGAATAATCCTGATGGCTACAAATCCTGTTGCCCACGATGTTGTCTGTTCCCACATCTTCCACCTTAAGCCTAAGAACATTGAATATCTCCATCATGCCCAAGAGAGGGGCTACGGCTCCCTCAACCTGGATGAGATCGAAATCGATGGGGATATATCCCTCGAAGAAATCAGGCAAAAAACGAAAAATTGGGACCTGGGGATGGTTAGAGTGGACCATGTTGACTGCAATATAAAGACAATTGTCGGCGAGCCTTATTGTGATGGTGGATGTCACGGAGTTTTCTTAGACTGGCTGTACATGTTTAAAGACAGAAAGCCTGAACTCTGGAAAAATATGCCTGACTGGACAGTGGTCATTGGCAAGTATTCAGGGGATGTCTCAGCTTCCCGGTTGATGGTCATCGGCACCTGCTCTGAAATCAAGGGAAACGTCAAAGCGCGAAAGAAAAGGAGGATCAGAGGCTGCCCGCCAAAACACAAAGACCTAGTCATCTGGTTCATCTTGAAAGCAGGAATTCTCAGTCCCCTTTTCAGGCTAGATCTCATAATAGACTCCTACTTAATTCTTTTTATAAACTGGTGCAAAAGACTGGTTAGGGGCAGATTGTAAGATCCATGGACGGAAGATTAATAATCGAAAACCACAGGGTCGAAACCGAACAGAAAATTAAATCCTTTAACCCGGCCACTCTAGAACCTGTGGGTGAGGCCTACCTGGCCTCTGCTGCCGAATGCCAGGAAGCTGTTCAGGCAGCAAAGAAAGCTTATCCTCTATGGAAAGAACTTTCTTTCAAGAAAAAAAGCGAAATTTTCCAGGGAGCAAAGAAGATTCTCCTCCGGAGAAGAAACGAGGTGGCCCGGCTTTTAACCCTCGAGAAGGGTACTCCCTTACCAGAGTCCTTATCATGTGAAGTCATGGGAGTCCTTGAACTTCTGGACTACTACAGCCAGAATTTAAAGAAATCGCTAAAGTCAAAGAAAGAGAAGCATCATGTCGTTCTTTTTTTCCACAAGAAAAGTTCCTATCATTTCCAGCCATTGGGAGTAACTCTTGTCATCTCTCCCTGGAATTTTCCCTTCCTGATTCCCTTTTATGATATCATTGCCGCCCTGGGCGCAGGCAACACGGTAGTCTTCAGGCCATCGACAACAACTCCTTTAATTGGCCTGATGATCGGCGATATCTTATTAGAGGCCGGTCTGCCTCCGGGCGTTCTGAATATAGTCAACTGCAAAGCCGCCATAGCAGAGGAACTAATACTGAGCCAGGATATTGAAACAGTCATGTTCACCGGCAGCGTTCCCACTGGAAAAAGAATCATGGAGCTGGCCAGTCAAAATTTGCACAATATCGTTCTTGAGCTGGGAGGAAAGGACCCGATGATCGTTCTCAAAGATGCGGACCTGGATAGAGCATCCAGGGGCGCAGTCTGGGGCGCTTTCATGAATACAGGCCAAAGCTGCGCTTCTGTTGAGAGAGCCTATGTTGCCCGAGAAATTGCAGATGAATTTATAGAGAAGGTTTTGAGTCACACCAAAAAGTTAAAGGTGGGTAATCCGCTGGAACCTGGAATCGACCTGGGCCCCATGGCCACTCTCGGTCAGCTAAAAGTTGTTGAGGAGCAGGTAAAGGATGCCGTAAGAAAAGGAGCTCAACTGTTGTGCGGAGGAGAAAAAACAAAAGGACTCCCCGGTTACTTTTTCCAACCCACTGTTCTTTCCAAGGTCAACCATTCGATGAAAATAATGCAGGACGAGACTTTCGGTCCAGTGCTTCCTGTAATGACCTTTTCTGAGAAAGAAGAAGCTGTTTCTCTGGCTAACGATTCCCGCTTCGGGTTGACTGCCTCAATCTGGACAAGAAGCAAGAAAACAGCTTCCTGGATGGCCGAGAGGATCGAGGCGGGCACTGTAACCGTGAACGATCACATGTTTTCCTTCATAGAGCCCGGTGCAATATGGGGAGGGGTGAAACAAACCGGAAAAGGGCGGACTCATGGAAAGTTCGGCCTTTATAAACTTATGAATATCAAATATACCAGCCTGGATTCTGCTGGAAAAAGAACCCAAATTTGGTGGTATCCCTATGGCACAACCTGGCCAAAGGTGCTTGATGAATATTTTGATCTTATGTATCATGACAGACTTCATAAAAAGATCAAGGCCATCTTTTCCCTCTTATCTTATTTTTCACTGATAAAGGCCGGAAGCCCGATTCTTAATTTTATAAAAGGTATTCCCAGGATCTTAAGAAAATGATAAAAGAAGCAAGGCTTATAGGCTTAACAGGCACAAACAGCGCCGGAAAAGGAGAAGTCGCCTCTTTCTTTGAGAAAAAGGGCTACGCCTATTTCTCTCTTTCTGACCTGATTCGTGAAGAACTCCGAAAAATCGGAAAAGAGGTGACCAGGGACAATTTGATAAAAAAGGGAAACGAGTTGAGAGAAAAAGGCGGTCATGATATCCTGGCTAAGCTTGTTATGAAAAAGGTCAAGGATAAATCCGTGATAGACAGCATTCGCAATCCCAAAGAGGTTGAATACTTGAGAACTCAAAAGAATTTTGTCCTCCTGGCCGTTGACGCGCCAGTGGAGTTAAGATATGAGAGAGCGAAAAAGAGAGGAAGAGCAGAGTCAGCCTCGACTCTTGAGGAGTTCATTAAAAAGGAAGCGGAGGAGATGACAGACCTTGAAAAGGGACAACAGCTTCATAACTGCATGAAAATGGCAGATTTTCTGGTTATCAACGATGGTTCCCTCAAAGATTTACACCGAAGACTGGAGGAATTGTTATGAAAAATAAAAGAATTTCCAAGGACGAATACTATCTGGGAATAGCAAAAGAAGTCGCACAGCGCAGCACCTGCTTTCGTCGGACCATAGGGGCCATCATCATCCGTGATGACCAGATCATATCCACAGGATACGTGGGAGCTCCGAGGAAAACCAAAGACAGTTTCGAACATGGCTTCTGCCTCAGGGATAAGCTGAAAATACCTCACGGTCAGCGCTACGAGCTGTGCCGAAGTGTACACGCAGAACAAAACGCAATCATCAACGCTGCCCGGGCTGGAGTTAGCCTCCTGGGTGGAGACATTTATATCTACGGCAGCGTTTCCAGAAAGGATGCGCCAATAGACGCAATCCCCTGTTATATCTGTAAGAAAATGATTATCAATTCCGGTCTTAACCGTGTCATCTGCTCTACAGTCGATGGTAAAAAGAAAGTATTCAGAGTGAACGACTGGATTAAGGATTGGCAGAAAGGCGATATTCTCGATGATAGCCACCAATACGGCTAAGATGATATAAATAAGTTCCGCAGCTATCTTACAGAATGATATTCGAATACATAGGAAGGAGTTAAAATGAGCTCGCGCCTAATTTTCTCTGCGTTTCTCTTAGCACTGTTTTCTCTGCTGCTTGGATATCAGGCTCTTTCAATCAGCCAGCAGGAAACACAAAAAGTCCCGAAGGCCGAAGTCCCCATCCTTGAGCTGCTGAGGATTTCTCCATCTTCTGAATCCATAGATTATGTCAAAAATAAAACTCAATTTCAGCTCCACACACTCCTTACAGAACAACGGCATCCAAAAACTTGGGACTTAAGCGAAAGAATCCAGAAGGATTGCGAGCTCGGCCTTCGCATGCTTTTCTCTGTAGATGAAGATATCGTGGACAGACTTGAAGCGCTGGCCAGAGACAAAGAGGCCCTGGAACAAGCTGCTCAGGCTGTAGAGCAAGCTCTCCTCTCCAAGCAGAAAATATACATCTACGGCTGCGGTGCTACAGGCCGGTTGGCCAAACAGATGGAGAGCACTTTCTGGCGGCCTTTCTGGCAAGAAGCCAAAAAGAAGAGAAGAATTTGGTCAAAGGTCAAACGCCATCTTGGGGAATCCATCGAGAATCAACTCATCGGAGAGATGACCGGTGGAGACCGAGCCCTTATCAGCTCCCTTGAAGGATTTGAGGACCTGCTGCTCATAGGACGACTTCAGCTTGAGGACAGAAAAGTGGAGAAAGGGGATGTGGTCATCTGCGTGACTGAAGGCGGCGAGACTTCTTCTGTTATCGGGACCATTCTGGCTGCCTTAAACCAGTGGAAGTCAGGCGAGTCTTATGACCCGGAAGAGACAAAAAATAAGCTTTATTTTATTTACAACAATCCTGATGAGAAGCTTCGTCCTTTCGACAGGAGTCGAAGAGTCCTTGATGAGCCCGGAATCACAAAAATAAATCTTACAACAGGGCCTCAGTCGATAACTGGCTCAACCCGCATGCAGGCCACTACGATCGAAACTTTTGTTGTAGGGAACATCCTCCAGCAAGCGCTTGACCGCACCTTGAGAAAATTCCTCTCAAAAAGACAGATGGCAGCCCTTGGCTTCAAAAGTGAAATGCGTCTTGAGGACAAGCTTAAGGAATTTTCTTATATTCTAGAGCAGGTCAGAGCAAACCTTCCTGACATAGCCAAATTCACAGAGCTTGAAGCCCTTACTTACATGACAGATAATTTCTCGACCTATTTTGCCCAAAAAGGCTTGATCACAGTCTTCATCGACAGCACTGAACGAAGCCCGACGTTTCGTCTTTTTCCCTTGGACACGGTCAAAGAAGCAAAAAGGAAATGCTGGATCCAGGTCTGGACTCCAGCCGCCGATCTCCAGGATGCCTGGCAGGCATTTCTCGGAAGGCCATTCAGAGGACTATCCCCTGAATTCTACAGAAAGCCTTTTGAAGAGGAAATACGTGACTTCTACCTGAAAAGAGCTGCCCTGGAAAGCCTGAAAAACGCAGGCAACAACCAGCAGTTTCTGTACGACTTTTCTTTCGCTGATTTTAACTTAAAGAATCGAGCACCTGCACGTGGGGACCTGGGAGTTGCAGTGTTAATTAGCCCTGAAGAAGGCTGGCTTGGAAAGAAGAACTCTGATTTTAGAAAATTCATAGACCTCTTCTTGAAGAACGGAGCGAGCGTGTCTGTTATTCTTATCACTGATAAATCGTCGAAGCAAATATCAAAGTTAATCAGAAAAATTCCTGATTTCAGAGCAGAAGGAAAAAACTCCCTTGTCGTTATCAACATCGATAAGAGAAACGACCCGTTGGGTATCAATCAACGGATCGCCCTCAAGATTCTGCTTAACGCCCACTCGACGGGAGTTATGGCGCGTCTGGGAAAGGTCATCGGAAACACGATGACTAATGTGAGCCCGAGTAATCTCAAGCTTATAGGGAGGGCGACATACCTCGTTCAATCCCACGTCAACGATGTCCTGAGTCATCCCAACTGGGTAAGGCTCCATGGAATCAAAAGGCCGATTTCTTACGGCGAAGCAAACGCCGTATTGTTTGACGCCATAAAATATCTTAAAGATAAAAAAAAGGAGGCAGGACAGACAGCAGAGGTCGCCTTTTCGATCATCCGGATCCTTGAGTCCTTTCGACTCGGAAAAGCCCTTATCAGAGGCAGGACCTTAATCATGGTAAAAGAAACAGGACTGAGCCAGTATCTTTCAAATGTTACATCTCAACAATAATAGAGAAGCGCAAAGGAGAAGAGATATAGCCAGGGGTCTTTCTATTTTTTTTATAAGTACAATCGTGCTTTTTTGCTTTTTCCCGGGAAAAATCTCTCTTGCACCCGAAAGACGAGTGGAACTCGGGAATGAAATGTTCGTTAAAAATTTCTCTTCCGAGATTAAAGGAAAATCACTGGGGCTTGTCATCAATCATACCTCTGTTCTCCCCCCAGGAAGACCTCTTTACGAGGTTCTTCTGGAGAAAGGGCAAAAAATTCAAGCCATTTTTTCTCCAGAACATGGATTCTCGGGAACAGTGGAAGCAGGAATAGAGGTAAAAAACAGCAAGCTAGAACAGATAATGATATACAGCCTTTATGAAAAAAATAAAAAGCCGACCCCAGAGCAAATAAAAGGAATCGATGCTTTCGTTTATGATATCCAGGATGTGGGAACCCGATTTTACACCTATATCACTACCCTTAAATATGTCCTCGAAGCAGCTGCAGAAGCTAAGATTCCGGTCTATATCCTGGACAGACCCAATCCAGCGGGAGGCCTTATCATCGAAGGTCCTCATTTACGTCCAGAATACGAGTCTTTTATCGGGGCATTACCCATCCCCGTAAGGTACAGTCTAACTCCAGGTGAGCTGGCGATGATGATGAAGGGCGAAGGATGGGTACCGAGAAAGTTTGAGCTCCATGTAGTCAAGATGAAAAACTGGAGGAGAGACTACTTCTGGGAAGACACAGGTCTTCCCTGGATCCCTCCCTCCCCCAATATACCAACGCCTGAGACAGCCCTCATATATCCTGGCTCAAGCTTACTGGGAGCTTTGAGACTTAATGAAGGAAGGGGAACGCCTCATCCTTTTATTCAGTTCGGAGCGCCCTGGCTTGATCCTTCACCCTTGATTAATATACTAAACGGAGGAGAAGAGTTAGGGATTGAACTAGAAGCTATAGATTATACTCCCCGCTCAATTCCCGGAAAAGCTCTTCGTCCTCTTTATAAAGATAAAGTATGCCATGGAGTGAGAGTCCGAATCCTGCACAAAGATAAATTCTTCTCTCTTCGTTTTTCGTATGAGATCATCAAAGCTCTGAAAAATCAGGAAGAGTATAAACTAACTGCTCATTCAGACTACCTTAACAAGATCTTCGGCAGTGATCTTTTAAGCCGCTATATCGAGGGAAAAATAAGCTATGAAACATTGGTTTCTCGGGTAGAAGATGAAGAAAAACGCTTCAGGCAAAAGCGCCTGAGATACTTGCTTTATTAATACGAAAAAAATAATATTCCCGATTCTTAAAAAAGTGGGTTTGATGAATCAAACCCCTAAAAAAAGCATCCCCCCACATGAATCAAATTTATACGGGAGTTAATTAATATATGAACAAGGTGGGTTTGATGAATCAAACCCCTACAGAAATCAAGGTCATTCAAGAAACAAAACCAATCCAGAGTTTAACAATATAAAAATAAGGTGGGTTTGATGAATCAAACCCCTACAAAAACCCCCATACACTAATAAAATCCGCATAAAAAATAAGGTGGGCTTGATAAATCAAGCCCCTACAGAAATCAAGCCCCTGCAGAAAAACCTACAAAAACCAATCCGATGCATAAAGAAATGTTGTGATTTAAAAAGAGTAGAAGGGTATGCACACCTTAATGGTGGCGGAGGATTTCTTTAACCCTCATCAGCTGGACCTGGTAGGAGCGCTCCATCTCTTCAAGCCGGCTTGAAATATAACTTATAGTTTCTTTAATACTGGGAATAAGAATATGCTCTAAGGCATTCACCCGCCGGCGTGTGACCTCTATCTCACGGGATAAAAGCTCCACTGCCTTCCAGAGCCGGGACATTTCCATCAAATCCTCGAGTAACTCCTCGGTCTTCTTCAGGCCGATATCAAGCTCGCTTTCTGTGTTTAGAAAATCATAATCAGATACTTCTTTTTCTTCTATCTCAAATCTAGGGATAGCGAGATTGAAAACTTTTTCTGTCTTAGTTGCCAGAACTAATTTTCCTTCAGGGATGAGCTTCTCCAGGTCTTTATGGGAGTCGCGAGACCGGACAAGCACAAAAGAAAGGAAAACTTTTTTAAGTTTCAAGCTCACTATTTCTTGAAGATTATAAAGCTCTCTCACCAGCCGCAGAAAACGACGCATGATCTCTTCAAGCTTGTCCTTGAGAAGTTTATGGCCTCTTTCAGCCAGAACAAGACGCCTGCGGAGCCTCAGAAGCTCCATCCTGTTAGGATTAACAGCTAATCTCATTTCTTTTCAGGATAATATTTTTCTAGGTATTCGGGGCGAATCCTCTTGAGTTCTGCCCTGGGGATCGCAAGAAGAAGTTTCCAGCCCAGCTCAAGTGTGTCGTTGATGGTGCGAGATTCGAACTCACCCTGCCTGACGAATTCATCCTCGTAACGGTCAGCAAACTCTAAATAAAGCTTATCCAAATCAGTAAGGGCTGCCTCTCCCAGGATCAACGCCAGCTCCCTGGCTTCCTTTCCTCGAGCATAGCAGGCAAAAAGCTGGTTGAGGACATCGGCATGATCCTCTCGCGTCTTTCCTTCGCCAATCCCCTTATCCTTGAGCCGGGAAAGGCTGGGAAGCACATCTATAGGAGGATAGATTCCCTTCCGATGAATCTCCCGACTGAGCATAATCTGTCCTTCTGTGATGTAACCCGTCAAATCAGCAATAGGATGGGTTTTGTCGTCCTCGGGCATGGTGAGGATAGGAATGAGAGTGATTGATCCCTTTTTGTTTTTAATTCTTCCTGCTCTCTCGTACATAGTAGCCAGGTCGGTGTAAAGGTAGCCCGGGTATCCCCTTCGGCCCGGGACTTCCTTTCGCGCCGCAGCGATCTCTCTGAGGGCCTCAGCATAGAAGGTCATATCCATCAAGATAACCAGAACATGCATATTCAGGTCAAACGCCAGATACTCTGCGCATGTTAAGGCTAGACGCGGTGTGGCAATCCGCTCGATGGTGGGCTCGTTCGCCAGATTGAGGAAAAGCACTGCCCTCTCCAGTGCTCCTGTGTTACGGAAATCCTCTATGAAAAAGTTTGCTTCTTCAAAGGTTATGCCCATGGCGCCAAAAACTACAGCAAATTTCTCCTCTTTTCCTAACACAGCAGCCTGCCTGGCGATCTGGGCAGCAATCCGGGCATGGGGCAGCCCGCTCCCTGAAAACAGCGGAAGTTTCTGTCCTCTTACCAGAGGATTCATCCCGTCTATAGATGATATTCCGGTCTGGATGAACTCAGATGGGTAGTCCCGGGCGTCAGGATTTATGGGACTACCGGTGATATCGAGCATTTTCTTGGCGATTATTTGAGGGCCGTGGTCTTTAGGCCTCCCTGAGCCATCAAAAATTCGACCGACAATCTCATCCGAAACGCCAAGCTGCTGGGAACGCCCTAAAAACCTCACCCTGGATTTGTCCACATCAAGGCCTATGGTTCCCTCAAAAACCTGAACGATTGCGCTTTCTGTGGAAATATCAAGAACTGTCCCCCGGCGCAAAAATCCTCCAGCAGCTTCAATTTCTACCAATTCTCCGTATTTTACGTCCCTGATTCGTTCGACGATAACCAAAGGCCCGGCGATGTTGGAGACAGTCAGGTACTCTTTATACATTTTCCTCGCTCCCTTTCTTTTGTGACAGCTCCTTGAAGGCGTCGTCAACCTCCATAAAAACCTCGAGAAGACCAACCTCTTTTTCAGGGAGGAATTTCATTTTTGAGATTTTTTCTCTAATCCCAAGGGCCAAAATCTCTTCCAGACTTTTCTCTTCCTCGAGAGCTTTGAGGCCCGAATTATGAAAATGAAGGATTGTCCGAAGCATCACATACTGTTTCCTCAAGGATGTGTAGGTATCCTGCGGATGAAAGGCATTCTGATGGAGAAAGTCTTCTCTGATCGACCGTGCAGACTCGAGGATAAGCCTTTCTTTGACTGAAAGGGATTCTATCCCGACAAGCCGGGCAATTTCTTGAAGCTCAGACTCTTCCTCAAGAAGCTCCATGGCTTCCTGCCTGAGATTGGTAAATTCTTCGGCTACGGTGCTATTCAAGTAATCCTTTATGTTTTCTACGTACAAAGAATAGCTTAAGAGCCAGTTAATGGCGGGAAAGTGCCGCATGTTGGCCAGCCTGTCATCCAGCGCCCAGAAGACTTTGACCACCTTGAGCGTGGCCTGGACAACCGGGTCGGATAAATCTCCTCCTGGGGGAGATACGGCACCCATAACGCTCAGGGCCCCCAACCTATTGTCTGAGCCCAAGCAGACTACTTTTCCTGCCCGCTCATAGAATTCAGCAATGCGGCTTGCCAGATAGGCAGGATAGCCTTCCTCTCCAGGCATCTCCTCCATGCGTCCGGAAATCTCCCTCAAAGCTTCGGCCCAGCGGCTTGTAGAGTCAGCCATGAGGGCCACAGAGTAACCCATATCACGGAAATATTCAGCGATGCTCATTCCGGTATAGATGGATGCTTCTCGAGCCGCAACCGGCATGTTTGAGGTGTTGGCTATGATAACTGTTCTTTCTAAAAGAGGCCGGCCAGTATGGGGGTCTTCTAATTCAGGGAAGCTAAGAAGAAGGTCAGCTGTTTCGTTTCCCCTCTCTCCACAGGCAACAAAGACAATGATCTGAGCATCTGACCATTTGGCAAGCTGGTGCTGGACAACGGTCTTGCCACTGCCGAATGGACCGGGCACACAGCCTGTTCCGCCCTTTGCTAGGGGAAAAAGAGTATCAAGAACTCTCTGTCCGGTAGTCAGAGGCTCGTCGGGCATAAGACGCTCATGGACTCTCCTATTCCTGCGGATCGACCATGTCTGGAACATCTTTACTTCTATAACTTCTTTTTTAGCCTGTATCTGAGCCACAGTATCTTCTATAGTAAAGGCTCCCTTTTTGATCTCCGCAACCTTTCCGGCTGCGCCGTCTGGAACCATAATTTTATGCTTAACCAGAGGAGTTTCCTCCACTTCTCCCAAAAAATCTCCCTCTTTTACCGCCTGACCCTTTTTAACCAAAGGGGTGAAGCTCCACTTTTTGCTCCGATCCAAGGGCGGCAACTCGACACCGCGTGTGACGAAGTCTCCTTCTTTGCTCCTTATGACGTCCAGGGGTCTCTGGATTCCATCATAGATGGAGCTTATCAAACCCGGTCCTAATTCAACACTCAAGGGCTCTCCGGTTAAAAACACCGGCTCCTCTGGGCCGATGCCTGTCGTGTCCTCGTAAACCTGAATATAAGCCAGGTCTTCTTTAAGTTCGATAATTTCTCCTATAAGCCCTAACTCTCCAATCTTGACCATGTCGTACATTTTGGCCCCCAGGCAGCCCGATGCAACAACCAGTGGGCCTGCGACACGAATAATTTTACCTTCTTTCATCTTCTTCCCTTCTTTTAACCAAGGAATCCGAACCAGTGGCTTTGATGGCCACTTCTCTCATCATTCGCTCCAGCTGATCTGTGACCTTCCTGTAATCCGAGAATCCAACAACTACAGGGCAAAATTTATCTCTTAAAGCCTCCCTTTCTTCCCGCAGGGGTTCGAGGAAGCTCTCGTGTAAAAAGCAAAGGGCGAAATTTTCCTCCGTTAAGCTCTCCATGATTTTCTTGGCTTCTTCGAGATCCTGGGGAGAAAAAACCTTTACTCCGAGCGCTCTTAAGCCAAAGATGATGTCCGCATCTCCTACAACCGCAACTTTGTCAAACATAGGTCTCGCTTATCCTTTCTTTCAGAATAGCTGGAGGAACTTGGTTGATCTTTCCAACTCCAAGAAGCCTCACCAAGCTCAATTCTCTTCTTTTTGCCAGCCCGTAGGTGAAGACTGGCTCAGGTCCAAACACGATATATTTTGCTCTCTTTAAGTATTTCATAAGAAAGTCTTCAATCCCGCGTTCTAACTCGATAAAAGTTTCCCGCTCTTCCAGAGCATCAGTCGCTTTTGTCCAGAGGTCATAATAAGAAGTGGCACGAAGTCTCTCTCCAATCTCGGCAAAAGAGAGGTCAAAGTTTTGGAGAAAAATTTTCTCATCCAGAAAACCTCCCTTTAAAACCAGGCTTTCAAACTTTTTTCGCGAAAGACCTGAGTACTTCATACGGCAAAAAATCTTGATGTTTCCTAAATCAATTTTGTGCTTTATATAATCTTTGATAAAGGAATAATCCGCCCTCTCAGAAATCGACATCGCTTTCTCAGGATTGCTTTCCTCAAGAAAGATAGTCAGGATATCTCCTTCAAGGAGAATCTCTTCCAGCAGACGACGAAGATTTCGTGCTTCTTTTTCCAGGTATTCATCCAGCCCATCCGAATCCTTGATTTGAATCATCTCTTCTGAAAAACTTCCTGCATCGAATATGACTTTCATCGCGGATGAAAATTCGCTTTCCTCGGAAGCCTCGTTAAAGATCGCCCTCTCGACTAACTTATTCTCTAACGCGCGCACTCGGCCCACAGCATAGGCATAATCCAGTCTGGAGGGTTTCTTCATATTTTTAAGGCCTCTAATATTTCACTTTCAAGTTTTGTGCGAAGTTCTTCCTTTAATTTTTCCTCGTCATACGGCTCTTCGCTTTCGCCCTCTTTCATGATGACTTTCCTTTTAAGACCCTTTTTTCCCTTGGCTCCTTTCTGGAAAGCTTTCTCCAGAACTTCTTCAATGAGCTCTTTTTTACGCGCGAGTGTATTGATTTTTTTCTCTAAGCGAGCCTTAGTGATAATACGGCTTGCTTCAAGCTGGCCCTGCCTCTCCGCCTCTTTGCTCATTGCCTCTAATAGACTAGAAGATTCCTTTCGGGCTTTTTCTTTAATCTCTTCGGCTTTCTTCTTGCTCTCAAGGATGATATCATCTGCCTCAGTCTGGGCATCTTCGATAATTTTCTGAAGGATTTTCTCTAAGCTCATTACTCTCTCGAAGCCACTAAAGGTTTATGCCGTTTAACAGCAGGATTGTAATCAGTAATCCAAGCACTGCATAGGTCTCCACCAACGCAGCCATTATCACCGGTTTCATCAAGTCTTTGGGCTGCTTGGCAACCATATAAACACCAGAAGCACAAACTTTTCCTTGATGGATTCCTGAAACCAGCCCGGCAACGGCAACCGGAAGACAAGCGATAAGTAACTGCCAGCCCTGGTAAAGGGTTGGAGACTTCAGGGGTCCTCCTACAAGACCCAGGTTTAACATGACCAAAAAGGCGCTTAAAAATCCATAAATGCCCTGAGTGCCGGGCAAAGCCACAAGCAATAGATAGCTTCCAAATTTTTCTGGATCCTCACTCATGACTCCGCTGGAAGCTTGTCCGGCCAGTCCAACACCGATTGCTGAACCGATGCCTCCCAGGACAACGGCGAGAGCTCCTCCAAAAACAGCTAAAGTGAATCCCAACTCCATTTCTGCCACCTCCTCACATTCTCATTTAACAAATTTATTCATATAAATTCAACAAACTTGCTTTCAAATTCAAAAGGACTAAAAGGTTTGCCTCCCGATTTGAAGAATTTGCTGAAAAACTCGACAAACTGAAGGCGCATCGAATGGACAAAGCCACCCAAAAAGCTGATGCCTAAATTAAACAAATGACCGCCGATAAATATCAATGCAGCTAACAACCAACCAACCCAGGGAATGCCAAGGGCTGTCTGACAGAGAGTGTTCACTACCATGGCAATCACCGACGTTGCCAGTCCCAGGGCCAGAAGGCGTGAATAGGAAAGAACGTCTGCTAAATATCGCGAGATCCCGTAGAGGCTGTAAAGCCCGCCAAAAAAACGGGCAAAGGGATTGCGGCTGGGAGAGCCAAAGAAAACAATCCCGGCCGCACCCGCAAGAGATAAAATTCCCCAGATGGACTGCTTGGTCTGCAAATAAATAACAAGGGCGGGCAGCAGCAGCAACCATCCTCCCTGGGCAAATATGGATTCAAGGTAGAGCTTGTTCTTTATCCCGTTGATCATATTGAGGAGCGTCCCAAACCAGACCTGAACAAAGCCAAGGACAAGGGCAAGGATCAAGAAAGAAAGCGGGTCTTGGAGGGGGTCCAAAACCATCAGGCTACGGATAGGAAAACCAAACCACCCTCCTATCAGAGCTCCGAGAAAGGCGGTTGAGATTCCTAAGAGTGTAAAAAGCTTTAAGAATTGGAGCAGGCCACCTTTTGGTTTTGCGAATTTGATTAATAGTAAGCTGAGAAGCGCGGCTAGCAGTCCGTAGCCCGCCTCACTGACACACAAACCTACGAACAGGAAAAAAAATGGAGCCATGGGAAGAGTTGGATCAAACGAGCCTCGCTGGGGAAGACCGTAGAGTTTGGTCACCAGCTCAAAAGGCTTCCCCGGCCTGGGATTTTTGAGGATAACCGGTGGCTCTTCCTCAGGAAGTGGGTCTCGAGAATAAACCTCTATTGCATCGGTGCAAGACTTTAGTTTTGATTCGAGCTTCTCAGCATCAGAGGAGCGAATCCACCCTTCCATGTAAAAAACACGGTCTGTCTCGCCGAGGAGACCTGAGGAGAATATTTTTGCCCGTTCACTAAGAAGAACATCATGGAGTAACATGAGTTTTTCACGATGAATAAAGAGATCCTGGCCTTCTTTCTCCAGTTTTTCAAGCCTTCTCTCTTTTTCCTGTATTTCTCCCTGGATTTTCTCCATCACATCCTTCACCCTGTCTTTCTCATCTGCCATATTCAACATGTTTTCGGTAAAATAAAGATGGACGAAGTTTAAATCTTTAAGAATTTGCTCAAAACGGTCTTTTTCTCCCTTCGCATAGACAAGAAAAAGATAAATTATTCTTTTCCCTCGATTTATGACTTCAAACCAGATGGCTTCTTTTTCCGCCAAATCCTTGAGTGCTTCCTCCTGAGAAATGGGCAGGGAACCCAGGAGAATTTCTGTCGAATCAGTCGGCTTCAAAGACCTTAGAGGTAATTCTAACCCTTCGAGCGGATTGAGAAATTGCTCTTCTTTCTCAAAGAACTTTATCTCAGAAAGCAACTCATTTTTCTCAGCTTCGAGTTTTTCTATCTTGTCCAAAACAGGAAGACTGTCAAAGTCTAAAATTTCTTCTCTTGTCTGACGGTCGATCTGGGGCTTTTGAGCAAAGAGTTTTTTGGCAAATCCCTTTTCCTCCCAGCGTGAAAGATAGACCAAAGCAGAGGATAGCCGATGAAGTCGATGCTCAAGGTGAGAAACTTCATGTGAGGAGGATTCGAGTTCTAATTCTTCGACGTTTGCTCTTTCAATTTGAACCAGTCCTTCTTCCTGGAGTGTGGAGAGAATCTCCATCTTCACTCCGGCATGGGCAAGAATTTGGACCTTCTGAACTTCGGCTATAGCCATGAGTTAAAGTTTTCCTTTCTCGAAAAAGTGTTTGATTTTTTCTGCAACCTTTTCAACTGTTTTGGGCATGGTTGTTTTAGACTTTTTGCGCATAAGAGCATCAGCCTCCTCGTATTCTTTCCTTATTTTCAGCGCTTCCTTTGAAGCGTTCTGGACTATTGTCTTCTTCTTCTCATAAGCTCTTGTACGGGCCTCCTTAAGACTACTTTCCTTTATTTTTTTTGCCTCATCATAGGCGTCCTGGATGACTTTTGAAGCTTCCTTTTCCCTAGCGTCTTGGATGATTCTGCGGGCTTTTTCTTCAGCTTCTTTTATCCTGTCTACAGCGCTGAGGACATCGCTTTTCCCTTTTTTTACGCCCATCTTGAAAATCCTTTATTTTCTATGCGGTCAATAACTTAGTTTCAATAAAAAAGTATTTCCTCTTCTTTTTCTCCAGTATTTTTATATAGAAGATTGGAAAGCTATTATATCCGATACCTTTTCCTTTTAAAAGAGAAAAGATGGCAAGGATTTGGTTTTACATCTCTGTTATTAACATTTTGTAGGTGTTTGATACATCAAACACACATTTTTGCATCCTAAAATAAATTTCTTATTTTAGATAGGTTGGCTTGATAAATCAAGCCCATACAAAAGAAAAACCATGCTCATTTGGGATTTTAATGTGGATTACCTTACGTCAGGGTAGAAACGTTGGGTAAAGATAATAAGAACGGAAATCTGGCTTTCTTTTCCTCGTCTTCTTTTCCAAAGCTCTAAAAGGGGAGCGGTAATCAAACAGGGAGGACTTAAAAAGCACATAAGCCTGGGTTTTTATAACATCCCGAAGCAGGGAGAAGTCCAATCCTTTCTCCACATGAAGAATTAGTTTTGCACCTGCGGACATAACAGATTTTATCTTCTCCAAGACAAGAGTCGGGTCTTCATGCCCTTGGAATATTTGATCGGTTACGTGAATCCATGTTTCATTTCTTGCCAATTCCTCAAGAGAATTCTCTAACGAGCCGTGAA
>JABAOH010013920.1_pt1 | contig 19612 bp, 15 predicted proteins | sample 7062181 | NCBI WGS metagenome assembly JABAOH01 (sample SAMN14538630, study PRJNA623070) | marine sediment metagenome | biome: marine biome [ENVO:00000428]; feature: marine pelagic biome [ENVO:01000023]; material: deep marine sediment [ENVO:00002113]; isolation source: pool of 5 deep marine... | reverse complement strand
CATGTCCCGCTTTGTGGGGAATGAAAGACTACTATATGGGCCATATAAGTCAGAGTAATCCGTTGAAGTTGAGAAGGTTGTTGGTGGGCGAACCTTGTACACAGTGCGATCTGTTTGGCATATGTGGAGGGCGCTGTCTCTACGCAAACATTGCACAACGATGGACCGAAAGAGCATATTCCTTGGTGTGCAACACTGTGCGATATCTCATAGTGACCATACGCAAGGAACTGCCTGGGATAAGAAAACTCGTCAAGAATAAGCAAATTGGACTTGAAGATTTCGAATATTTGAAGTATAACGGATGTGAGATAATTCCTTAAGACTTGGGACTAACTGGTAGCGCAGCGCGTCGTAGAGATTTGAGTTGAGGACAAAAGCTAATCAGCAGCTTCTTCGCTTTTTGATATTTTTGAGTCTGTCTTTGTCTTGGGCAGCCTTGCCTTCTTTTGGGTGTCTAAGCAATTCCGCTCCTCCAACATCGAGTTCCTTGAGATAAAGGAGTTTTGCACTGCTGACATCGCCAGGTTCCGAAATAAATACGGAGAAAACCTTTCATACCAATAGTTTCAAATATGTGCTTGTTTACTTTTAGTCTTACGTTAGGCAGGTGCAGATTTGAATCTTGGAATTCTGGGCAGATCATCTATGGCCACCTTTATGAAAACACTATCCTTTCTCTTGCTTGTGTCAACTATGACGTGGAACGTGTTTGTGTCTAGTGTAGGAGCACAGGCCACTGAGATAAGGGTGGTTAACCCTGAGACAGGAGCAGTTGGCTTTGAATTCTACTCAAACACAACTCTTGTAGGGACTCACTTTAACGTAACAATCAATGTGTATAATGTAGATGACCTTGCCGATTTTCAAGTGTTGTTAGTGTACAACTCCTCTGTGATAAATGGGACTAGAGCTTGGACGCCTTCAGATGACCCTGAGTATGTTTTCTTTGGAAAAAATCCGCTTGGGCCGCCTGCATATTTCTGGTATAACGATCCGGTGTGGGGCACATCTGTCTTAGTGGGTGATACAATATTTGGTGTTGATACATTCAGTGGTGAGCAAGGACTGTTGGCGATTATCGAGTTTGAGATTGTCAAGAAGCCAACGGTTGATAACTTCTTGACATGCACCCTCGAGATCGATAATTCAGACACTTTTCTCCGAAACTCGGCCACGGATGACATTGTCGCGGCAAGNNCATATTTAGTCTTAGCGCCTCAGACCTATGCGGCAACAGAACTGGAGACATTCAATCTTACAGTTTGGCTGAACAATACTATATCTCAGCAAGAACTTGTCTACATTGAATTCGTGCTGAAGTATGATTCAGCAATCTTGAATGTTACCCAAGTCTATGAGGAGACGTTTCTTACTGCATTTGGCGATACCACTTTCAATTCCACATTCGACGCAGGTAGCATAACAATCGAGAACTACATCAATCCTCCGTACAGTCCTCCCTACCCAGAAGGAAGCGGACCAATCGCTACGATAACCTTCGAAGGCATATACCAAGATATTGTTGAACGGTACAGCACACTGAGATTCCTCAACACGCAATTCCTCAACACCACAGCAGGAACAGTCACCGTAGTCACAGCAGACGGATCTTACAAGATCGCAGAGACTGCAGCAGAGATCACCATTAGTCTACACTCAGAAGATTGGGTGAAATACAACAGCGATTATAAGGTGCTTGAAGGATCACTAGTAGTTATAAACGGAACCATCACCCCAGCCAAGGAAGATGTCAACGTGACGATATACGTTATACTCGCTCTTGTTGACCCAAGAGTCTTGACATCAACCCTCACAGATGCTAATGGGCACTACACGTATCCATGGCTAACCAACGAAACCAGCGGGCTATCCCTCCTAGAAATTCTATTGGGATTCAAAGCTATGTGGGAAGAAGGCACAGAGGTTATTGCAGAGAGCGATCCTTGGCAGTCTCTGGAGATCGTGCCTGCGCTAGAAGAAAGCGAAATCTCTATCAGCATCAACCCAACCACGGCTGTTCTCGGAGGAGACGTCGTTATAAGCGGGGATATCCAACCATACGGAAGCGCCCCCTTCGTGAATGTTTCGATTTATTACAGACCTGAAAACGAAACAGACTGGATCGAGATTGCAAAGGTCAAGACCAATTCGGACGGTCATTATAGCTATCGATGGACTGTCCAGAACCTAGGCACCTACATTATAAAGAGCAGCTGGCCAGGGGATCTACCGTTTGTTGAAGGCGCCGAAAGCGACGAGGTTACACTGAACGTTGTTGAGACAGCGCCTTGGGACGTAATGCCATATGTTCCGTACATCATCGCGGTAATAATAGTGGTAGTGTTGGTGATTCTGTACTTCAAGAAGTTCAGATAGAATCTCAATCCGACTCAACTGTTGCTGCTGGGCGTATTGAATTGTGGAAGGATTACACTATTTGTGAAAATCTTGGATCTCAAGCTAGCGTCTGCCGAAGCTAAACCTAGGAAATTCGCTGGAGTTGTGCCGAGAAAGGTTCGGTGTCCTAGCCAGCATCGTCTAACCACACAGGCTTTCTCTTCTCCAAAAAAGCTCTATGTCCCTCTTTTCCTTCGCCTCGACGGATAGTCTCTATTAGCTCTGCCACAGCCTGCTTAAAATCCTTCTTTTTAAAACGTTTGTAGGAAAGCCTCTTGATCGCTCTTATCGAGAAGGGTGCAGCTCTCATTGTGGCTTTCGCAAGTCTTTCAGCGGCGGTCTCTAGGTCTTTGAGAGGAACAACTTGATTCACGAGTCCTATAAGCTTAGCTTCGCGGGCTGTTATTGGTTCTCCAGTCAACATCATCATGCTTGCATTAAGCCTTCCGATTAGAGATTCCCCAATCGTTGCTGCGATAGGGGGAATCGCACCGATTAGTGCTTCAGGGACTGCAAAAGTTGCGGATTCTGAAGCAACGACAAGATCACACAACATTGCGATTTCACATCCGCCTCCGTAAGCAAGTCCATTTACCGCTGCAATCACCGGTTTTGACAGTTGCACAATCTTTGTCACAGTTGGAGTTGCATAGTCTAAGAAGAAACTCTTGATCTCATCCTCGGTCTGTAGGCTGGCCACTTCTTCTATGTCGTCACCAGCAGAAAACGCCCTTCCTTTACCAGTGATTACTACGGCACGTGTTTCCTTGTCCTTTTCCGCTTTGTCTAGGTTCTTGTATAGCTCGTGCCACAGCTTTCTGTTTAGCGCGTTGAGTACGTTTGGTCGGTTCAGTGTTATCCATGCCATGGAGTCTCTTTTATCATACAATGTGCATTCAAGCACAACGTACACCTAATTCTTGATTCAGGCTTTTAGAATATTAATCATTTTCAGAAGTTGGAACTCTGCAAACCGCTTCACAGGGCTTGACGCTTGTGCATCTGGTAAAGCTTGTATTTCCAGAGATGTCCAAGAGACTTGACACATCGGTCAATCGATGAGTAGACTGGGACACTTTCTTCTTCGAGCTCGGCTGTCCATGAATCCACTGTCTCCTTGAATCCTAGGAAGTGAACCAAGATGGGCTTATGTTCAAGTTTCTTCTTCTTTATGTTTTCCATCATGCTTCGTATAACATCTTTCACCTTGAAGAAAGGGATAAGTCGCGGTACAGCCACAAAGAGGACTATTGCCGCATCAACGCCCTCATCTTCCAAGGCAGCTTCCAGCGCTATTCTCATGCTTGATTCGGGTCCGACAACCTCGAATAATGGTTCGATATCTACTGGATTGTTCACCTTTGCCCATGATGGCATGTCCCTCCTTATTCGATCCAACGTGTTATCTGAGAGGATTGCAAGCTCTAAACCATGTCTGCTGCATTCGTCTGCCGCCATCACGCCGCCGGCTCCTGTGACTGTTATTATGCCTACCTTGTTTCCCAAGGGGAGAGGTTGAAGAGCGAAGGCTTTTGTAACGTCCAGAAGATCTTCAAGGTCTCCACTCACTCGAATGACTCCTGTCTGTTTGCACGCAGCATCGAAAATTTCATCCTTCACCGCAAGGGAACCTGTGTGAGACATTGACGCTTTTACTCCTTCCGGACTCCTGCCTGATTTGAGTACTATGATTGGCTTGTGCTCTGCAACCTTCTTGAAGACTCTCAACAATCGTCTGCCATTCTTCACTCCTTCCATATATATTGCAATCACTTGTGTGTCTTCATCATCAGCCAGATACTCAAGTACTTCTGCATCATCCACATCGCTTTTGTTTCCGAGCCCAACAATCTTGCTTATTCCGAAGGGATGTTTTGACACTATCCACCAAAAGGCTGCGGCTGCAAACAGACCTGTTTGGGCTATGAACGCAACATTCCCTTTTCTGAGTTTCGGTAGCGGTGCAAAAGACGTCGTGAAGTTGTTCGAAGTGTTCAGGATACCTGTAGTGTTGGGTCCGATCACACGGATTGCAGCCTTTTTCGCCGTCGCCAATACTTCTTCCTCAAGCTTCCGTCCAACTTCTCCAGCCTCACGGAAGCCAGACGAACAGATGACGACTCCCTTCACCTTTTTTTCCGAACAGTCTTTCATTATCCGGGGCACAATCGATGCAGGCACAACTATTGTTGCCAAGTCGATATCATCGTCAATCGTGTCAACTCGTGGATAAGCCTGCAGACCCAACACTTTATCTGCGTTGGGATTCACTGGGTAGATCTTGCCTTGAAATCCCAGATCAATTAGATTCTTCAGAAGGATGTGACCAAACTTGACCGGGTTACGTGATGCCCCAACAACCGCCACGCTTTTCGGTTCAAAGAAGCATTTCAATTTTTCATTCTTCGTCAGTTTTTCATTCATTCTTGAAACACTTCAGCAGTGGCAAAGTGCACCTGTCAATTGCGCAAATTGACATCCGCACTGATAGATGTGACTCTCAACCCTCTCGCTCTATAATCGTTGCTACGCCTTGCCCTCCGCCCACACACGCCGTCGCTAGTCCGTATCTTCGACCTTCAGCTTCCAGTATTCTTCCTAAAGTGCCGACGAGCCGAGTGCCAGTCGCGCCAAGAGGATGGCCAATAGCTATAGCTCCTCCTTTAACGTTAACCTTGTTTGGATCTACTCCAAGTTCTGCCATGTCCCACAAAGTGACAATAGCAAATGCTTCGTTAATCTCCCAGAAATCAATATCTTCAACGTGTAGGTCTGCATGTTTTAGAGCCATTCTGCTCGCAGGAACCGGTCCCTTGCCCATCACCGATGGATGAACGGCTGCCCATCCCATCGACTTGATGGTTGCAAGCGACGTTAACCCAAGCGATTCTGCCTTCTCCTCTGAGGCAAGCAATACACAAGACGCCCCGGCATTCAATGGTGAAGAGTTTCCTGCAGTGATTACACCATCAGGCTTGAAAGCCGGAGGTAGACTCTCAATCTTCTCAAGGGATGTTGCAGGTCTGACGCTCAAGTCCTTGTTGATAGTTTCGGTGCTTCCATCAGCATAAGTTACTTCAACGGGCATTATCTCACCATCAAAGAAACCTGATTCTTGACCTTGCGCGGCCTTTTGATGACTTCTCAGGGACCAGCTATCCATGTCCTTCTTAGTTGTACGATGCTTCTTCGCCGCTTCGTTAAATAGCTTTTCCGCTGTGAATCCCATTACAAAGCCTATATCCATCTGATACTTCTCTCTGTATTCCTCTTTTTCTATCAGATCCATTGGCGGACTGATCCACTGATTCTCACCCATCGGAACATGAGTCATATGCTCCATTCCACATGCAAGAATAAGGTCTGAATATCCAGTCATAATTTCCATAGCCCCAAGGTGTAAAGCGCTCATTGACGAACCACACTGCCTATCAACAAACAGCGCTGGGACTTCCACAGGCAGCTTGGCCAACATAGTTATCGATCGTCCACCATAAGTCCACTGTTCCCACACGCCAAAAGCGCAAGCAGCAATGACCTCATTGATCTCATGAGGATCAACAGTGTTTCTCTTCACTATCCTCTCAATCAGCATTGCAGCCACATGATCCATTCGCAATGGGTTGAACTTGTCTCTTTCCGGTTGTTGAGGTCGAGATCTAGAAAACGGTGACCTTAGATAATCGACTATCACAGCCTTTCTCATCAAACTCTCCTCTGACAATGGTTTCGAGGGTCTAATATTGAAGAGGTATTTTAGTCTAACTGTGAGAACATCGAACAATCTGCGTCAAAAGCTCCGCAACACGCGAAGTAGTCATATTGCTTAACCGTAATCTCTGATGTCTTTTATATGGTGTCCCACCATCAAATTTGGGTGTGCCCATTGGAAAAGACTTAAATTTTCTGGCATTTATGTAATCCGCGGTGCCTGAAATGGGAAGAGTAATGGATGGCTACAAACAATTGACTGAAAGGGCGAATGAAGTTGCTGAGGCGAAAAGTGCCATGGAAGGATGGAGCAAAGTCATACAGTTTGTTGTAGAAGGAGAAGGAGACTTCTACTTGAAGTTCGAGAACGGAGTTGCCACGTTTCACGAGGGTAAACATGAAAAGCCTGAAGTAACATTGAAGGGACCTGAAGAGATCTTCTACAAGATGCTAACCCGAGAACTGGATCAGACAAGGGCATACTTCGCTAAACAGTATACTATAGAGGGTTCTATGGCAGACGCCATGAAGTTTGGACGCATAGGAACAGCAGTAGCTAAGGCAACTTAACATCTCTGCCCCTACAATATACCCTACCTTTTTTCTTCTCCTTTTGGAACGAGTCCATTTCTCAGTCTTTTATTATTCCTCTTCTTCCTCTCGGATAGCTAGGCTACCGTAGATTGCAATAATGAGAGCCAAGGGGAAGCTCATTAGCAATAATGCGAAAGTGATCCGGAAAAGGTTTAAGAGCCAAAAAATCACAGAAAGCAGAAGCATAGCAAAGAACAGAGCTAAAAGAACAATTTGATATAGCCTCATCTGGCGCATATGCAAACCTTCTCACGATCTCTTCACGATATAGAAGACGAAACCGATATAAACTTGACTCTTAGTGGCAAACCAGAAGCCTTTCCAGCATCTTGAATCATGCGGAGCCGAGAGGATTAGGGAGTGTCCCGTCTTGATCATTCAGCTATTACCTCATTCGATAGAACATTGTTCCATAAGGTTTTTTAGCACTCACGAGGTAATTTTGATTGTTAAAGGAAGGAGATATAATAATGAAAAGAAAAACCAATGTCGGAATAGTTGTGACTATGCTTCTAGCGCTAACATTGTTTACCATCCCGCTTGTGACAGAAGCTGAGGTTGTAGGAGAAATAAGGATTGGGGTAATCGGTCCTCAAGCATTGACAAGCCATTGGTATCCAGGTGGAATGTGGGCCGGAGCAGACCTGGCAGCATTCGAAATAAACTCCACGGGCGGCGTCTATCTCTCTGATGGTCCCAACGGGGCAGGGAACTACATGATCCGACTTATAAAAGGACATGAACATGCAATCACAGGAGAAGGAGGACTCCCAGAGCCTGACTTGGCATACGATGAGATGGTAAGACTTTCTGATCCTGACCAGGAGAACTGCACAGTCGTCCTCGGCGGCTTCAGAACAGAATGTGTCGTAGGCGGAATACTCCCTGCTGCACTTGAATATCAAATACCTTACTTCATCAACGGAGCATCGACATCTGGACTGACCAACGCCACCACAAGACCGTACGTATGGAGGATCAATCCTGTAAACAGCACAATGTTGTTCTATACAATAGCTGGTGGACTAGGAGGATATCTGTTGCCCAACAAACTTAATCCAATATTTGGATGTGATCTTGACGGCAACCCTGCCACTCCAAATCAAACGCGAGTCGCTGTGCTGATGGAAGATCTTGAATGGACACTGGAGATGTATACGTATCTGACCCATCCAGCAATATATCCCAGCATACTAGGACCCTATGCAAACGTAACATATGCTGATCGAATACCTGAGGGTACGGTCGATTGTTCTCCATGGCTTGCCCAGGTAGATTCTAGCAAGGCCCGACTGCTGATCCACGTGTTCTCTGGACTTACGGGCGTACCGCTCATGGCTCAGTTCGGGGCAATGCAGATCAAGGCGATGCCTGTCGGCATAAATGTCTTAGGGCAACTGGAGGACCATTGGTCTAGCACGGGTGGGGGATGCGACTATGAGTCCATTCTCAACTTCGCCGGAACCCGAACTCCGATCATACCCGGCGTTACTGACGTGTTCTGGGACAACTTCGTTGGAAACTTCAGCAAGTGGCCTATGTACACCGCTTGGGGAGGATACGACGGTGTGCATGGTTTGGCCGAAGCTTTCGGAGCCATAGGATCAACAGACAAAGTTCTGCTGAAAGCCCACCTAGAAGATCCATTATATGAACGGCACCAACTCAACGGCAAGTTCAGATATGACTCTAACCATGATGTCTTCTGCAATGAATACTGGCCTCTATGGCTGTATGGATATACGAGAGCTATGATCGTTCAATGGCAGGTGCAATGGGACGGCACTACACCAATCGGCGGAAGAATGGAAGTAGTATGTCCTGTCGACCAAATATATTCAAAGAAATGGGCAATCCCACCTGAAATGTATCCTCTTGTTGAAGACATAAACTATGACGGCAAAGTCGACATGCGAGACGTAGGAACCGCAGCTAGAGCATTTGGATCATATCCGGGTCACGAACGATGGGAAAAGGAAGCAGACATCAACTTCGACAACAAAGTTGACATGAGAGACATAGGCTCGATAGCACGCAAGTTCGGAACGAAGATCAGCCTTCCACCTCTTCCATGCTAGCGTGCCCAACAAGACCAAACCTCTCCCTTTTTTTTCATGTTTATGTCATTCCAGTATGATCTAAGATTTTTCAGAAAGATATATCAGCACGAAACATGAAAGACATGAGAAAAAGCGCGGTGAATATTGCTTTGATCCAAGAGTTGATGAGAGTGTTAGTGCTGGGCGCCATCAGAAGCGGAACGCTTGCCTTGCTGTCCCTAGGCTTTACTTTGATTTATGGAATATCAGGAGTCGTTAATCTCTCGTACGGCTCGTTTTTTATGATTGGGGCCTATGCTTTCTATGCCATTGGAGTCACACTTGCATTCCTCCTAGGATCAACAACCACTCTAGCTGTAGTTCTAGCTGTAGTTGGCGCGATCTTGATTGTGGCGATTATCGGGGGATCAACATACAGGACAACCATACACCCAATCTTGGGTGACGAAATCGGTGTGATGGTTGTTACAGTTGGCTTGGCCATGATCTTTCAAGAAATAATCATGATAATATTCGGCTTTCCGCTCAAATCAGTCAGATGGCCAGAGGATTCCTTCCTGCGGGGATTAATAGACGTTTTAGGAGTGGCAGTATCTTATGAAAAGATCTTGGCAGCTCTTGCTTCTCTAGCTCTCTTTGCCGCTTTAGTATTGTTTATCAGAAGAACCAAGACTGGAAAGGCGATGACAGCAGTCTCTCAAGATCGTGAGGTAGCCATGCTAATGGGAGTAAACACTAACAGACTCTACATATTAACAATGACCGTATCAGCAATGCTAGCCAGCGTAGCAGGTATTTTGATCACAACATCTACTACCCTGAACGCATTTCCCTTCATGTGGATGCAACCATTGTTCCTAGCCTTTTCCATAGTCATTCTAGGTGGTCTCGGTAGCATCAAAGGAAGCCTTGTTGGCAGCTTCATCGTAGGATATGCCGAAGTGGCAGTCACCCTTCTTATAGACAGTTCAATTGCGGGCGTTGCTCCGTTGTCCGTCATGGTTATCGTACTGCTACTAAAGCCTAAAGGCTTGTTTGGAAAACGAATAGAGTTGGAGGAGTGAGACGATGAGTAGTTATGTTAGAAGGGCCTATTCAAGTTTCGCCGCGCATATATTCGACATTCCGCCAAGGCTACTTGCCTTCCTCTGCATTCTGGTTCTCTTTCTGATTCCCACCGCTGGATTGAATCGAACGTCACTTGCCATCTTAGTTGATGCAAATGTACTTGCAATCTTTGCAGTCAGTTGGGATCTCCTCGTAGGACGAACCGGTCAAATAAGTCTCGGCCATGCCCTCTTCTCTGGAGTTGGTGGGTACACATCAGCTTTGCTTTTCAAATTCCTTGGCCTTCCCCTGTGGATTTCAATACCTGGGGCAATGGCAACGGGAGTATTGGTGGGCGTGATCATAGGGCTACCTTGCCTAAGAGTAAAAGGTCCGTACCTCGCCTTGGTGACGTTGGCTTTCCCTCTAATTGTGCAAAATGTCGTTAAATGGGGAAGGCTGAACTCTATCTTTGGAAGCGAGCTTGGAATTACCGATGTGCCCACTTTCTTTCCTTTTCTCCAGAGATTGGCACGTGTTCAAGCCGAATATTATCTCACTCTAACACTGCTTCTGATATCTGCAGTCATAATTTACAAGATTGCAAACTCCAAAACCGGAATTGTCTTCGTCTCTATTCTAGATGACGAGGTGGGATCGAAAGCATGTGGCATCAATGTCACGAAATATAAACTCATGGCGTTTATGATCAGCGGCTTTTTTGCAAGTCTTGCGGGATGCATCAATGTTCACTTGTTTCCCACAGGAGCAACCCATCTGATGTTCGCGCTCCCCAAATCGTTAACGCCCTTAATCGTGACATTCCTTGGAGGAATAGGGACGATCTATGGAGCCATAGTAGGAAGCTACATCTATCTCATTCTTGACAGATACGTCATGGATGTTCTGCTGCCGATAATAATGAAACAGTTTAACATTTCAGTGAGCTCAGACGTCCTTAACTCCACTAAACTCATAATTTTCACTTTGATAGTACTTATCATAGTCATCAAGTGGCCAAGAGGTATAGCAACCTTCACAACCGACAAGCTTGACGATCTTGAAGAAGCAAGAGATCTGGACGAAAGAGGGCCTAGAATCTGGAAGAGATACAAGAAGAAATGAGACTAAACACATACAGGAGAGCGAACTTTGCATCTACTTGAAGTTGAGAACCTTACGAAAAACTTCGGCGGACTGGCAGCTGTAAACAACGTCAGTTTCCATGTCGACGAAGGTGAAAGGATAGGCATAATCGGCCCAAATGGCGCTGGAAAGACCACCCTATTCAACTTGTTAAGCGGATTCCTGAAACCAGACTCTGGAACTGTAAAGTTCAATGGAGAGAACATTATCGGACTCTCACCGCATAAGATTGTAAATAAAGGAATCGCCAGGACTTTCCAAGTTGTAAGGCCCTTCCGACATTTACCAGTCATTGCAAACGTGATGGTAGCCCTCAAATCTCCCAGAGGAGCCAAGAAGATCGAATGGCTTAAAACCATGGAAAGAAAAGCTGCAGACATGCTCGAAGACGTAGGCCTCTCTGAACTTGCACTCGAACCAGCCGAGAACGTGGGGCACGGAGACCTGAAAAGGCTTGAGGTAGCAAAAGCACTTGCAACTGAACCAGACCTGATAATGTTGGACGAACCATTCGGTGGATTGAATCCGCTTGAAACAGATTTCCTGACCAGATCCATAACAAGGATGCATCTGGACGAGCCAAGTCGGGCCATAGTCATAGTTGAACACAAACTGTATGCTCTTATGAAGATTGTTAAAAGAGTGATAGTCCTTCACCAAGGAGAGAAAATAGCCGAAGGAACACCTGAGGAGATAGCAAGAAACAAGAAAGTTGTCGAAGTATACATGGGGAAGGGGATATAGCATGCTTGATATACAAGATCTTGTGGTCCACTATGACGGCGCGCTGGCCCTAAACCGTGTCAGCCTCAAAGTGAATGAAGGAGAGTTCGTGGGCGTAGTTGGACCAAATGGCGCTGGAAAGACCACCCTGCTGCGCGCAATCTCCGGAGTTCTAACAGAGATTGAGCCCGGAAAGAAAGAAAAACCAAGCCTCTCAGGCACCATAGAGTTCAATGGGAAGAGAATAGAGAAATCAAAGGCGTGGAACATAGTGAAGATGGGCATTATACATTGCCCAGAACGACGAAGACCTTTCTCAGAAATGACAACTCTTGAGAACTTGATGATGGGAGCTTACCTAATAAAGGATACCAAAGAAATCAAAAAAGATCTGGAGTGGGTCTATAAGCTGTTTCCCATACTTAGAGAGAGAGCAGAACAGATGTCCCAGACTCTAAGCGGCGGTGAACAACAGATGCTCGCAATCGGAAGAGCCCTGATGGGAAAACCCAAACTCCTACTGATCGATGAACCTTCTCTAGGATTGGCCCCAATGCTGAAAGCAACAGTCTTAGAATGTATAAAGGAAATCTGGCGTTCCGGAGTAACAATCCTACTCGTAGAGCAAGACGTAGCCATAACTCTTGATTCTGCACAACGAATATACGTCCTCGCTCATGGACAAGTAGCTGTTCAAGGAACTAAAGAGGAATTGATGAAAGACCGTGATGTCCGAGAAGTATACCTAGGACTCTAAGTTGCTGCCATCCACATGAGAGAGTAGATTTTTATTATGGTTGAAATGTTATTGTTGTGAGAGAGATGAAGAAAGAATCTAATGCTCTAAAGGAATACGAAGAGAGACCATGGCTGAAGTGTTATGCAGAAGGAGTGCCAGCAGACGTTGAAATCCCAGAGAAGTCTATACCGGAGATGTTTGACGAAGCTGTGAAAAGATGGGGCGACAAGACTGCATTAGTCTTTTACGGAAAAAAGATGAAGCATAAGGAGATCCGAGAATTATCCCTAAGATTTGCAGCAGCACTGCACGATCTAGGTGTTAAAAAAGGAGACAAAGTCGCTCTGCTTCTACCAAACTGTCCCCAATTCATCATCGCGTATCACGGAATTCTGAGAATAGGAGCTGTCGCATCAGCTATGAGCCCCCTATATTCCCCGAGAGAGATTAAGCATCAGCTTAACGATAGCGGAAGCAGAAACATCATTTGCTTGGACTTGCTATATGAGAAAGTGGAAAAGGCATGGGATGAGACAGAACTAAAGCATGCAATAATCACCAGCATCGAAGAATATTTACCAGGAGCAAAACGATTATTTTCCCGCGTAAGAGGAAGAGCCCTTTCAGTAGAAATCCCGGAAAGATCCGGCATACTGATGTTTCAAGATCTAATAGAGAAATACCCTCCAGATCCGCCGAAAGTTGACATAGATCCGCACGAAGATCTGGCAGCGCTGCCTTATACTGGAGGAACCACAGGAGTGCCAAAGGGTGCAATGCTCACTCATCACAACATAGCCGCGATTCAAGAGGAAATGTATCAATTCTTCCCTGATATAGAAGAAGGTGAAGAGCGAACCATAGCATTGCTGCCTTTCTATCACATATACGGTCAGTCGGTGATTATGATGACTGGAGCAATACATGGCGGAACGGCGATACTGTTCGCCAAACCAGAACTAGAAGACATCATCTCAGCCATGGAAAAACACAATATAACACTCTTCTATGGTGTCCCAACTCTATACAAATATTTCTTAGACGTAAAGAGGGCTAGAAGATTCAATTGGAAAAAGGTGAAATACATCTTCTGTGGAGCCGACACTTTGCACAAAGAGGTTAGAGAAGACTGGACGAGATTCATGCAAAAAGAAATAAGAGAGGGCTACGGCTTGACCGAAACCACGGCGGTGACACACACGAATCCGCCTGGCCGAAACAAGCCAGGATCATTCGGAGTTCCCTTGCCAAACACGCACATCGCCATCATCGATCCAGACACAAAGGAATTTCTACCATCTGGAGAAGAAGGGGAACTAGTTGCGAGTGGACCCCAGATAATGAAGGGCTATTGGAACAAGCCTGACGCAAACAAAGAAAGCTTCTTCGAAGCAGGTGGAAGGAGATGGTTTAGGACTGGCGATATAGCCAGAATGGATGATGAGGGATATTTCTATTTCATCGAAAGGACAAAAGACATGATTAAGTATAAGGGATATTCTGTCTTTGCCCATGAGATAGAAGAAGTACTGTACGAGCATCCGAAGATTAAGGAAGCAGCAGTTATAGGAGTCCCTGATCAAGACGTTGGAGAACGTGTCAAGGCAGTCATTGTCCCAGAAACGGAATACAGAGGGAAACTGACTAAGGAAGAGGTTGCAGAGTGGTGTGAAAAGAATCTAGCACACTACAAAGTCCCCAGAGTCATAGAATTTAGAGGCGAAATTCCGAAGACAGATGCATTCAAGATAGACCATAAGAAGTTAAGAGAAGAACTTTTCCTCGTAAAAGACTAACAGTGCATTGCTTCATCTATCAAATAGACGAATACTTATGTACACATGAGCTAGAAGCACTACTGATTCTTGATTCCAGCCAAGTACTCAGCAATTCTCTTCTTCTCTTCGAAGTCATACGTAGCGTCAATAATTATCTCTTCCATGATAGGGGAACCGCCCCCATGAAGCCCTGCCACGGCTGAAACTCCACTCAGAGATGAACACAACATATCCGAGAGAAGACGGAAACATAAATGGATGTTCTCAGAAGTTACACCATCCTTCCTCATAATGTACTTCTCTAAATACCTTCTTGTGTTCGGACTCGCGAAATCTCCTTCAAAAGGAAGCGTTGAGGGCAGACCCCCAGCCAGATCTGCAAGCACCTCGTATTCATGATAAATATTAGTGCCAGCATGTCGTCTGCCAACATTAGCGTACACTGTATTGGGTACAAAAGTGCCGGACTCATGTTGGTCTCCCTCTACAGCCGAGGCGATTCCTGCCGCGTAGACAAGTTCGGCAATGCTTGCGAGATGCGCCAGTTTTGACCTGACATGACTCTTCCCTGATATTCCCTGATATTCTGCAACAAGGGCTGATGCGCCTGTCACTATGTCTGTGATGGCTGGCTTGCATCCTGTGTAGCTGTGTCTATGGAAAAGAGCAAATCCATGAGCCAACAATGCAGCAAGCGGCCATTCGCCACACATGAACACTCTTTCCCAAGGGACGAAAAGATCGTCAAAAATCACAAAGGAATCTGCAAACCCGAAATCAGCTACAGGAGCTTTAAACTTCTCTCTAGGCCTAGGATTCGCCACATGCGTGATCAGTTTGACACCCTCGCTGTCAGCTGGAACTGCAAACGCCACAGCATAATCGGCATCTTCTTCTTTCATCGCCCTGGTTGGCAAACATATTATTTCATCTGCAATAGCAGCCATCGTGATATGATTCTTAGCCCCCTTAACAACAATGCCATCATCACGCTTTTCTAAAACATGAACATAAAGATCCGGATCTTTCTGTTCATGAGGTCTCAGGCTCCTATCTCCCTTCACATCTGTTTGGGCTGCTGCTCCCATCAAATCGTGTCCTTGAAAATATTCCAGATATCTCAAAAATCTTTCACGATATTCTGTGCCATAGACCTTGTCAAGTTCATAAGTCACAAAGGAGAGCGCGTTTATTGCGTCACAACCCATACACCGTTGAATGCATCCTCCTGTGAGGTGACACACCTTCCTTATCATCTTCTGCTTCTTCCTAAGGTCCTCAGCACTTCTGTTCACGTGCGTGAAACGATTAATGGTCTCGCCGGTTATGTGAGAAGTGGTGGTAATCAACCCTTCAAATCTGGGGTCTTTCACAAAGTCCAAGGTTTTCGACAAGACCCTTAGAGAGGGTAAGAGCTCGGAACAATCTCGCTCCACCAATTCACCATTCATATACACGTTCTTTCGCATTTCACGAAGCTTCTCAACATACTCCCCTGAAGTTCTCATGCAACCATATCCAGAAGTAAGAACAGATCTTGCAGGCGAATAAAAAGGTTGATATGCCGATCAGGATGAGTCTCCAGACCCAGCCACACCGAAAGAGATAAATTTTTGATCTTGTGCTCATTGAAATCACATTTTGTGAAGGTGCATTTCGGTTGCGCAACGTAGCCATTGTCGGAGTGGGACATAGTAGGTTTGGAAGCAGATTTGACGTAAGAATCGACGAACTTGCATGGGAAGCTGTCAGCGAAGCTCTGGATGATGCTGGGCTCGAAGCAAAGGACATGGAGTTCATGGTGGTTGGATGTGCTGGCGGATGGAATGCAGAGTCTTTGCCAGCGGTCATTTGCTCGGAATATTGCGGTACTCTTCCTAAGGGAAGCATGAGAGTAGAGGCGGCATGTGCAACAAGCAGTGCTGCAGTAACTGTAGCCCACAACTTCGTGGCCAGCGGATACGTCGACTTGGCACTAGTAGTTGGTGTAGAAAAGATGTATGAATCTCAAACCGCTGTTCAAATAGAACTCATCGGAAGAGCCGGAAACTACTTCTGGGAATTCGAGAATTTTGGAATGACATTCCCTGGCTACTATGCACTTCATGCAACAGGATATATGTGGAAACATGGTTTGAAAGAGGAAGATTTGGCAGAGATAGCTGTGAAAAATCATCATTACGCGTCCATGAATCCGAAAGCCCAATTCAGAAAAGAGATAGACGTGGACACGGTGATGCAATCCAGATACATAGCTTGGCCGCTCAAGCTTTTCGATTGCTGCCCTTTGACTGACGGTTCGGCTGCGCTAGTACTGGCCAGTGAAGAAATGGCCAAAAAGCTGACAGACACCCCGGTTTGGATAACAGGAATAGGCGCTTCAACCGGAACAGGAAACCTCAGCAAGAGAGATATGTTCCTGGAACTTGAATATTCAGGTCTAGAATCTGCCGTGGAAGCCGCCAAACAGGCCTACAAAAGATCAGGAGTAGACTACGAGAATTCTGCTAAGAATTTCGACGTCGCATGTGTGCACGATTGTTTCACTATAGCGGAGCTGATGGCTTATGAAGACCTCGGCTTCTGTAGAAGAGGAGAAGGAATAGAACTCTTAAGAGAAAAACAAACGTACAACGGCGGACTGATACCCGTCAATATTGATGGAGGACTGAAGGCTAAGGGTCATCCAATAGGAGCCACTGGGAGTTCTATGATTTATAGTCTGACAAAACAGCTACGTCAAGAATATGGAAAACTGGCGAGCAAAGAGGCCCAAGCAGATATAACAAAAGGTAGAGCCTTGGCCCACAACATTGGAGGAACAGGACACTATGCTTATGTCACAACGCTCTCTTTGGAAAAACCTCACCGATAGGAGGGAATATGATGCCTAGACCAGAAGAAACATTAGAAAAAACCATTCAACAAGAAGGTTTGCCTCTAATTAAGGAAGCAAAAACCAACTTGCCTCTTTATATCAGCGTAAGGGAACTGCCTCTGAGATTCCAGCTGGGTACATCCAAGATACAGAAGTTTTTCGAAGGATTGAAAGAAGGGAGAGTCTACATGACTCAATGCAAAGGATGCGGTGAGAAGTTCTTCCCGCCCCAAGCCGATTGTCCAAAATGTTCAGAATCAAACATGAACTGGGTGCCACTAAGTGGAGAAGGAGAACTATTGACATGCACCATGATCTTTGTAAAGCCTACGACTTATGCCCACTACGACCACTACATAGTGGGTATTGCCAAGATGGTTGAAGGCGTAAGGGTTCTGGCATGGTTGAATATTGACGATCCTCAGAAAATAAAGCCCAAGATGAAAGTACGACTCACAACTGTGAAAAGAGAACCTGAAGGCTTCATAACCTATGAGTTCCTCCCTCTGTAAGTCAACTATCGAAACAGCGTCGGATCATGATCTGATTACTGCCGTAGTCAATACCCATTCGATTGGACCCTTNNGGGCATCTTCAGTAGTCCCAGCTAATGCTTGGCCAGAAGCCTCACATTCTAGAACAGAACTCAGGTCCATGCTCAATCCTTTGTTCATTATCTTCTTAGCCATCCCAAAAGCTGTAGTAGGACCTTCTGCCAGCTGTCTAGTCAACCGGTTCACTTCACTGTCCAATCTGTCTGCCTCTACGGCTTGGTTTATCAGTCCTATTCTTTCAGCTTCATATGCATCGACCTTTCTTGCTGTGAAGATAAGTTCCTTCGCCTTGGACAGCCCTATCAATCGAGGCAAATGGAACAATGATCCACCATCCGGAATGAGTCCGATCTGACTGAAAATCAGACTGAAGTGAGCATTGACTGAAGCAATAATCAGATCGGCACTCAAGGCCAAACTACATCCAATGCCCACTGCTACACCATTAACCTTAGCTATCACAGGCTTTTCCAGATCAGTTATACCTAGAATCAGCCTATGCGCCATCCGAACCCAACGCCTGATGTCCAAAGTAGCTCCTGCCGCTGCTTTCGCCATGTCCTCAACGTCTGCGCCACTGCAGAATGCACGACCAGCTCCCGTGATGACAAGCACTCTTACGTCCCTGTCTTGATCAATCTCTCTCAACGCACTCTCTAGCTCCTCAATCATTCTCTCATTTATTGCGTTCAGTCTTCCAGGACGGTTCAACGTTAGCGCTGCAATGTTTTCCCTTCTTTCCAGAATTATGTGTGAATAACTCATCTGATTTTTTCCACCAATCCACTGTCTTCAAGATCTGAGTAGCCAGATGACCTTTTCTACTTTGCGATCTCGCAGGAACGTATGCAAGAAGCGCTCTACATAATGACACTTCACATCAAGGCTTCGATCCACTCTTGATCCCATGCCTCACTACTAGAATGGCGCCCGCAAAATATTCGAGATATAGAGCGTTGACCCATCTAAGCAGGTTCTACAGAAGTGTGTCTTCCTTGTGACAACATGACAGGAAAGTCAGCGCTTGGCACTATGTCTTTACTTGCAAGGATACTCAGTCTTCTCTGATATGGACTGAAAGATTCTTGTGCGCATCATCCATAGACTTTCTCGATCTCTTTGAACCATTCCATTGCGTCCATTTCTACATCTCTGTCTTTCTTGGGAGACCCCATCAACTTGTAGACTTCATGCTGTACAAGCAACTTCATGATTTCATTACTGCCTGTCCATATTGGAGCCAACCTCATATCTCTGACTAATCTTTCAATAGGATAAACTTGAGTATATCCTATTCCACCCATGATTTGCATAGCAGTGTTGACGATTTCCCAGCCTGTGTCTGTTGCGAAACACTTTGCCTCGCTGACCAAACGTCTTGGATCCACAGACAGACCTTTGTGTGCCACATCTGCGGCTCTGGCAGCCGTACATACAAGGGCTCGTGCAGCATCAAGCTTTGTAATGCTCTCAGCTATCTTGAAATTTATGGCTTGAAAACGGTGTATAGGCATTCCAAAGGCTTTCCGTTTCATTGAGTAGCTTGCTGCGATCTCAAGGGCTGCTCTGGCTGTTCCTATAGCTCCGGCAGCCGACGTCAATCTCTCGGGAATCATCATACGGTTGAACACAGTTGCTCCACCTTCTAATTCTCCTAGCCTATATTCATCAGGAACTTCCACATCACGGAAAAGTATCCTAGCCGTTCCCATACCTCTAAATCCGAGAAGATTGTACACTTCCTCAACTGTCACACCCATATCTTTTTCGACCAAGAACGGAGTGATGGCTCTATGTCCAGGTTTGTTAGGGTCAGTTCTTGCGTATATCAGATAGAAGTCTGCAGCCTTGCCGCCAGCAATAAACCTCTTTTCTCCATTTATGACCCAACTTTTTCCTTTTTTCACAGCTTCGGTTGTAGTTCCAAAGAAGTCACTGCCACCCCTTGGTTCTGTCAAGCCTTCAGCTGAAAGCTTTTCCCC
>JABAOH010138093.1_pt1 | contig 19615 bp, 17 predicted proteins | sample 7062181 | NCBI WGS metagenome assembly JABAOH01 (sample SAMN14538630, study PRJNA623070) | marine sediment metagenome | biome: marine biome [ENVO:00000428]; feature: marine pelagic biome [ENVO:01000023]; material: deep marine sediment [ENVO:00002113]; isolation source: pool of 5 deep marine... | reverse complement strand
CGGGTCGATCCCTTGGATTATAGTCCACTTCCTGGGGTGCTTTGAACGGTCTGTCTTCTGCCTCTCCGGCAACGTAACCGGGTGAGCATCCGTAGGCTCTATACACCTCTTCCCAGCCGTATTCATCCTGAGTGGCCATTTCCTCAATGCTTCGCAGGCTCGCGGGTATATAAATAGCGAAAGGGGGGAGGTCAGTGAAAGTGAAGGTCGTGAGAGGGAGAGTGTTGACACAGCACCGCCCTAATCACCCGGTCTCCTGCGATGGCGTACCCGGACCGCCTCTCCGCGGTCGCTCGTCCTCATCTCCATAGGGTTCATCTTGGCCATCCCCACGGCCCTAACCTCCCTACCGCATCTGACGACAACCTCATCCTCGACCCTGACTTCCTCGTGGGCGTCTAGAACCCCGACGGCGAAGACATTTCCCTCTGGATAGAAGTCGTCGATTTCCACCCAATATATGTCCTTCTTGCTGAGCAATTCGCCTCCGTACAACGAGAGGGAGAGCATTCCCCTGTCTAAGGTCAGGGCTGCCACTTGCTGTCCGTCTCTAAACAGCCGCTGATTGGGATACCTACCTCGAGTTGTGCATCCATCCACCAGGGCCTCGCCTCCAGCGCCGAACTGAAACCTCGCTATGGACTGAAGGTTTTCCGCGTGCCTCTCCCAGTGGGGGACGACGGGGATGGAGGTCGTCGCGTCTCGCAGGGCCTGCTTCAGGCGATCGAGAGCTTCCCCGGATCTGGGCTCCTTCTTCGAAGTGACCACTCCGCCTCGAACTGCTGACTCCACCAGCTCGGCCTCGGGGCCAAGGTGTACTATCACTTCCTCGTACTCATTCCTACCGAGGAAAGCCTCGATGTCCTCCTGAAGGATGGAGGCCTCATCCTTGCTCCAGTCTCCCGTAACCGGGACGTCATAATGCCGCGCTGGGTAGAACAGCTCCAAGTCAAGGGGAACGACGCCCAGGGGAGACGTCACAACGACTACATGGACAGCCCCCGCGTTCCCGCTGGCGCGAATGGCGGATCTGAATATCCGGTGAGACCTGGAAATGGAGTACGGCTTCCGGGCGGAGCAGGGCAGAAAGAGGAGGACCCTAGCGGACGGCGGACGGAGGTACCGCTCTCGCAACCTCCTCCGAAACCTGACAACATCGGGTCGATAGAGTGACTCCGTCGAGTAGGCCCTCAGGGGCTGACCAGCAACGGGGAAATGCAGCTCCTGCCATCTGTAGCACCTATAGTCCAGTTCTCGCAGGACAGCAGTCATCCAAGGGTCGTTCGCGATACGTCGTTCCACGAGCTCCCGCAACGTCCCCCTTCGAACGGCCAGTATCGACCTGCGGAGTTCGGTAATCACAGCCCTGAGGTTGTGGCCGAGGAGGTCCTCGCTCTCACATGCGGGACACATGCATGGCCAGTTGCTCAGCCCGTCCACCGAGATGATGCCATCGGAGTTATGAAACAGGCCCTTCTGGCTGTCGTAGTGCATCCTCAGTACATCCACAAGGTCAATCCCGCAGTAAGTGAGGAGTGGTACGTTTGAGGGAGTGGCGAGAACCGGGACGTATATGGCTTTCTGATACCCGGCAGCTTTCCTCAAGGCCATGAGCGAGTGAACGAGCTGCTTCGGGTAGCGAAGGAACTCCACCGTGTTTTGGAACGCGATGACATCCTTCTCGGTCTTGACCGCCTCTGCGGGTTTGGAGAGGAAAGCGATGTCCCCCTTTCCCTCCTGGAAAGGGAATTCGAGGTCGTTCAGAGAAAGAGGTCGTGACAGGGGTGGCTCAGTGTCTAGACTGTCCGACGCCAGGTCACCGACCAGCAAGACCATAGGGGCTCTCTCGTCCGAAATGTAGGCATCCACCCAGTCGACCGAAGTCAGGTCCTCAGACCTGAGGAAGAGGGCATTCGGGGTCTTGAGCTGTAGTCCAGCTAAAGATAGGAGGCCCAAACGGGCCATGCCGCATCGAACCAGGACCTCAAACACCACTCCCTTCAACGGTCTTCTTAGTTAAAGCTCAGCGCGCGTCCACGCTGAAAAGTGAATTGTTCCTGAAATGTAGATAGAACGAAAGCCCTCTCTCAGGACAGGGAGGTGAGTTGCTGTGTACGGGCCTAAGCCACCGGTAGACGACCCTAACTGAACCGCTCATTGACCTGGGTTAACGCCTGACAGGGGGAGTTCCAGCGCTAGCTTGCCTTAGAGACCCCTGACGCCCCCCGCCGGACAGCTTCGCCCTCCAAGGCTGCCTCGATGTTTAACCTCTCTCCTGCTATCAGGTCGAGAATGGCCTCGTTATCGATCTGTTTGGCCACCTTCTCTGCTTCGTCAAGGTGCTTTTCCGCTGAGGCTGTGTCACCGCCATCGAGGTGAATCCGGGACAACGTCAGATTGAAAAGCGCCGCGCCCCGTCGATCATTGAGGGCTGTGAGTTCGCTTAGCCCCGCGGCCCACAGATCCTTGGCAGCATCTGTACGTCCATCGGCGAAATCAATCATACCTGAGTAGAGCTTCGACCATCCGATCTTTCTCTTCTCTCCGAGCCTCTGGAATATCGCCGATGCTTCCCGCACGTAGTCCTTGGCCTTCTCGTAGTCTTCGTTGTAGATGTAAATGGAGGATACGTTCTGCAGGGCATAGGCCAGGATTCGCTGATCGCCTATGAGCCGTGAGAATTCAATGGCCTTGAGGTAGAACCTAAAGGCTTCATCCAAATCGTCGAGCTCGTAGTAGCTGGTTCCCAGTCCGTTGTATACCTTCGCAAGCTGGTGGAGATCACGGACACGCTCCAAAATGTTCATCGCCCTCATCTTGTAGGAAACCGACTTCTTGTAGTTGCCCCGGTGTCCGTAATTGACTCCGAAGGCGTAGAGCAGCTTAGCGGTTATCGCCTCGTTGCCGGTCTTGAGAACTAAGCGCATTCCTGTCCTGAAACTACGGTATGCTTCCATGAACTCGCTCGACACGTTTCTGAGGAAACCCAAAGAGTAGTGAACCTCGGCCTGGCCGTCTAGATCGTTCACATCGGAGTATATCCTCAAACTCCTCTGGAGCTCAGCTTCAGCGGCCTCGTAGTCACCACGATTCAGGAAGATTTCCGCCGTACAGCGTCTAGCCTCCGCCTCCAATCGGAGACGTTCGAGCCGCTTTGCGTCCTCAATAACTGAAGTGTAGAGGCTCAGTGCTCGATCCCACACTCCTTGAACGTTCACAATGTGCGCCTCGAGGATCCTGAGTTCGGCCTTCCTATCCTCCCTAACCTCCTCTCCGTTCAGAGCCTCCAGAATCCTCGTGAACTCCTCGAGATAGCCGCTCCCTAGGATGGTTCTGCCATACTCAATGGCCGACCTTGCTGCGGCCTCTACATTGCCGGCCTGGAGCAGGTGATACTGAGCCTCGATGAGGTCGTCAGGTGTCCCCCGTGAACCGTAGAACCTAGCAGCCCATCGATGATACCTCTTCCTCTTGGTGGGACTCAACCGTCCGTAGAAGAAGGACCTCACCAAGTCGTGGACATCGTACACCTTCGGCGCGCTCTCCTTGAGAAGGGACTGATCGCTTAGGGAGGTGATTACCACAAAGTCCACATCATCGTCCAAGAAGAGGGCGTCAGCGTGAACCGGCCGCCTGAAGACGGACGCCAAGCTGAGCACTCTGTTCTCAACGTCGAGCAGCCTAGACGCCAGCTCCTCCTCCAGAAACCTGTCAACATCCTTTGCGTCCGCGACGTCGGGGCCCTGAATGAGCTCCATGAAAAGGGGATGCCCCCTCGTCCTGGCGTATATGCGGTCGACCTCGGATTCCGGGATGTTCTTCAGCGTCAGGAGAGTGTGCGCGCCCTCCCTGTCGAGGCCCTCCAAGGGAATCTCCTCAACCAGGTGCTTGACTCTCACATCGCGACGGTCGTAGAACTTTGGCACCGTCCGTGAGGAAACGATCAGATTGGGGCCATCTGACCTTTCGAGGATCTCCTTGAAGGTGCTGAAGAAGTCGTCAAGCTTTCCCCCAGCCTTGTCGTAGTCGTCGAAAACCATCACGGCCTTCAGTCCGCGAATGTTCTTTTCCAGCAGGAAGAAGACCTCAGCCTCGTCGAGAACCTCGTGTGTCTCCGCGTACATCAGGAGATCCTTCTTGTTCAGTCGCGCCAGGAACTCTCCGATCTCGTGGACAACGTTTCGAACAGTACTCCATTCGTGGAAGCCGTACCAGAAGACACTTCCCTTCTCCCTCAGGCCGGTGACTACGTTTCCTGCGAGAGTGGTCTTCCCTACGCCTGGCAGTCCGTGAAGTATAACCACCTTCTGCTCGGGAGATTTCAACCAGTCACCGATGGTCTTCAGCTCCTTTTCTCGATCGAAGAAGTGACGAAGCCGGGGCATAGCGTTGAGGTAGGACACCCTCTGTCTCCGCACCTGCATCCTCTCGGCGAAGCTTCGGATGTCGAAAACACCGCGACTAATGTGGCAAACCACGTCGACCAGGGAGGCGTACGCCGGAACCTCCGCGGGAATGTCAACAACCTTGAGCTTCCTCAGCTCCCCGGTGCGTCCTCTGACATTTACCACGGTCTCCTCAACTTTCCTTCTGACCTTGTTTGCCTGCATCTGACCCCTTGGGGTCAGGAAGTAAACCGTTCGCCGAATCTTACCCGAGGGAACGTGCGCCCTTCGTCCATACAGTAGGCCCTGGTCCTCCATCTCTTGAAGGAGCTTGGAGCAAGTACTGCGCCCCGCCAAAACGATGTCAGCTATCCCAAACTGGGTCAGCTCGTCAGGAGCTTCGAGCTCGTTTTCGTACATGGTGTATTCTGAAAGGTGAAGCAGAATCCGTTCCCTGATGGAAAAGAAGAACTTCTTCTTGTAGTAGCTCACCCTCCTCCCCGAAGTGGCCCTCTTTGAAGCCATGCGCCGTCATAAAACTAATAACCTATAAGAATTTCGCGGAAGTTGAATTGTTCTGAATAGTGGGCAAAGCCCTATCATTGCTGTGAAAAGGAACAGTAGTGTGCCATTCGTCAGTCAGCCTGCCACATGAACCATTCTTTTCGCCTTGTCATCGGAAATCGTTAAGAATGTCAAAGCACTAGAATGGCCGGAGGCCACGAGGAGGCAAATCTGTGAGTGTCCACAAGGACCGATACATGCTATACGTCAATGGCGACTGGAGGAAGGGTTCCTCAGGATCCTCGTTCACAACCTTCGATCCGGCGACCAATGAACCTTTGGCGGAGGTCGCTGAGGGAAGCAGGGAGGATGTTGACGAGGCCGTTGGTGCTGCTAGGGAGGCCTACGAGGGGAAGAAATGGAAACAGATGGACCCCAGCGAGAGGGGCAGGATTCTATTCCGCATGGCTTCGCTCATGAGGGATGGGTTTGAGAACCTCGTGACGCTGGAGAGCCTGGACGTTGGGAAGACCCTGAGAGAAGCGAAGAGCGACATAGGCTACACCATTAGGACATGGGAGTATTTCGCTGGCCTAGCAGACAAGATCGAGGGGAAGACTATTCCGGTCCCGGGCCTTCGCTTCGACTACACTAGAATCGAACCTATGGGCGTAACGGCCCATATCGTGCCGTGGAATTACCCCCTCGTCCTCGGGTCAAGGGGGATGGCCCCAGCGCTGGCAGCGGGTAACACAGTTGTCGTGAAGCCCTCCAGCCTGGCTCCCCTCACCACCTTGAGCCTTGCGGAGATCGGTCAGAAGGCGGGCTTGCCTGACGGGGTTCTCAACGTCGTCCCCGGGAGCGGCTCCGAGGTGGGGAGTTATCTGGCGGGTCACAGAGGAATCGACGCCATCGCTTTCACGGGTTCCGTGGGAACCGGGAGGGACGTGATGAAGTCGGCGGCGGAACATATCACGCCGGTAATCCTAGAGCTGGGGGGTAAGTGCCCCAACATCGTGTTCGAGGACGCCGATAGGGCAAGAGCAGCCCGCGGGGTGCTCAAGGGCATATTCACCAACGCCGGCCAGATGTGCTGGGCCGGGTCGCGCCTTTTGGTACAGGAATCGATAAGCGAGAGGTTCCTGGCGGCGGTGAAGGAAGGAGCGGAAGGCCTCGTCCTCGGGCGAGGAACGGATGAGAGGAGTCAGATGGGGCCTCTGGTATCCAGGCAGCAGGCTGAAAACGTCCTTCAGTACATAGAAATCGGTCGAGATGAGGGAGCAACGATCCTGTCGGGTGGGGGGAAGGCGGAGGACGGCGACCTGGCTAAGGGCAACTTTGTCCAGCCCACGGTTTTCACGAAAGTGGCCCCCGACATGAGAATCGCTAAGGAGGAGATATTCGGTCCGGTCCTTAGTGCTATAACCTTCGAGGAGCCTGAGGAGGCCCGGGAGATGGCCAACAAGACGGAATTCGGCCTTTGTGCGGGGGTCTGGACAAAGGACCTGTCCGTGGCCCATCGCATGGCCGCTGAGCTGGAGGCCGGGATGGTCTCAATAAACGAGTATCCCGTCACATTTCCTCAGACTCCCTTCGGCGGGTTCAAGGAGAGTGGGATCGGCCGAGAACAGGGGTTGGAGGCTGTCTACAACTATTGCCGCGTTAAGAACGTGAACGTTAACCTCCTGTAAGGGTTTTTAATGCACAAGAGGTTGTCAGGGGCGCGTGAAGCCTAGCCTGGGAATCATCGGCGGCTCTGGGCTGTACGAAGCGCGTCTCATCGAGTCACAGGACGTCATAGAGGTCCCTACGCCTTACGGCAAGCCATCTGCGTCCGTGGAGGTTGGGGTCTTCCGTGAAGTTGCCGTAGCTTTCCTGGCTCGTCACGGCCGGCGGCACGAGATTCCTCCCCACGGAGTTAATCACAAGGCGAACATCTGGGCCCTGAGGGAGGTGGGCGTGGAGAGGCTTGTCACGACCTCCTCTGTGGGCTCTCTGAAGCTGGACATCAGGCCGGGAGAGTTTGTTGTTCCAGATGACTACCTTAGTCCCTGGAAGATACCCACGTATCATGATGAAGCGGTGGTCCATGTCACTCCTGAACTGGATCCAATCCTTCGGAAGGAGCTGCTGAAGGCCGCCCGGAGTGCCGGAGTCAGGGCTCGGGATGGCGGAGTCTACGTTCAGACAACGGGTCCCAGGCTAGAGACCAGGGCTGAGATTCGGATGCTTCAGCAGTTCGGGGATGTAGTAGGTATGACTATGGCCTCCGAGGCTACTCTCGCCAGGGAACTTGACATACCTTACGCCTGCGTCTGCACAGTGGACAACTATTGCCATGGCCTGACAGAGGAGCCCCTCACCTACGACGAGATCGTCCGTGTTCAGAGAGAGAAGACGGAGGACCTCCGGCGGGTAGTGCAGGCCTTCCTGGAGGCGGTCTCGTGAGCGTCCTAGTCAAGGACGTCCTCTTGGACGGGAAGGAGACGAACGTCTACATCGAGGGGGACACCATCACAGAACTCGGGAGGAAGCGAGAGGCCGACGTCGTCATCGACGGCCGGGGAAAGGCTTGCATACCGGGACTGATAAATGCCCACACTCACGCCGCGATGACGCTCTTCCGTAGCTACGCAGATGACATGAAGCTCCAGGACTGGTTGGAGACAAGAATCTGGCCCCTAGAGGCCAAGCTCACGGGGGAAGACATCTACTGGGGCACGAAACTCGCTTGCCTGGAGATGATCAAGTCAGGCACGACCACCTTCAACGATATGTACTTCTTCATGGAGGAAGCCGCCAGGGCCGTTCTCGAAATGGGAATGAGGGCCGTCATGAGCTATGGGTTGATAGATCTCTTCGATGGTGAGAGGGCTGAGAAGGAGCTGAAAGCGAGTGAGAAGTTCATCCAGTTCGTGGAGGGGCTGAAGTCAAGCCGCATCACTGCAGCCCTGGGCCCTCACGCCATTTACACCGTCTCCCAGGCCACCTTCGAGAGGGTTGGAGAAATGGCGGCAGACCGAGGACTCAAAGTCCACCTTCACCTGGCCGAGACCCAGCGGGAGATAGAGCAGTCCAAGGAGATGTACGGTAAAGGGCCAGTGCGGGCCCTGGAGGACATGGGGGTACTGGGGCCCTGGTTGGTGGCCGCCCATTGCGTCTGGTTGAGCGAGGCTGACATGAGGTTGATGGGGGAGAGCGGTGTCAGCGCCGTTCACAATCCCACTTCCAACATGAAGCTAGCGGTAGGGAGGGCCTTCCCATTCGAGGGGCTCAGGGCAGCTGGTGTGAACATCGCCCTGGGCACGGACGGGGCATCCTCAAACAACAACTTGGACATGTTAGAGACCACGAAACTCGCGTGCTTGTTGCAGAAATTCGCCGCTGATGACCCCACAACTCTCAGGGCCGACGAGGCCATGCGATTGGCGACCGAGGGAGGGGCGTCCGCCCTTGGGATTCCCGCCGGTAAGGTTGAGGAGGGGTCGCTGGCTGACCTTTGCCTTCTCGATCTCCAGACTCCGGCGATGGTGCCTTTCTTCAATCCTAGCTCCAATATCGTGTATGCTGCCAATGGGTCGGCCGTTGACACCGTTATCTGTGATGGAGCGATTCTGATGCAGAACCGAAAGGTGGAGGGAGAGAGGGAGATTCTGAGAAAGGCGGGGGAGATCGCCCGCGACGTTGTGTCGAGGTGATTTGACGCTAGAGAAGCTGAGAGCAAGCCTCGAAGCCACGCCCGTGGTGAAGTTTGGGGAGTACCACTACTTCATCCACCCGATCACAGACGGGATTCCTGCCGCGGACCCAGAGGTCCTGGAGGAGGTCGTAGAAGCCCTCCTACACATGGGCAACTTCGACTGCGATAAGATAGTCACCGCGGAGGCCATGGGATTTCCCCTGGCGGCCCTCTTGAGCATGAGGACGGGAAAGCCCTACGTTTTCCTGAGGAAGAAGAAATATGGACTACCAGGCGAGGTCTCAGTGAAGCAGGTAACCGGATACTCCAAGGGCGACCTTTTCCTCAACTTTGTTGGGCCAGGGGAGCGCGTGGTCTTCGTGGATGACGTCTTGAGCACCGGAGGAACCCTGAAGGCAGTCGTGGGGGCGCTCCGGTCCGTGGGAGCGCAGATTGCGGACATCCTGGTAGTGTTCGATAAGATGGAGGACCGTTCGAAGCTCGAGGCGGAGATCGGCATGACCATAAAAACGCTGCTGAGGGTCGGTGTCGTTGAGGGTAAGGTTGTAGCCTTGGAGGGGGCATAAGACGGAACCAGGCCAATTCAGGCCCTGCTCCTGGCGCCTGTCTCCTTCCAGACGATGATGTTGAGCGTCAGAGTGTCCTTCTCATCCTCCTCCTTCTCGAACCTGACGCTTCGACCATCCGGGAGGATCTTTCTGAACCTTATCCTCATCGAAATCGCCACGCACTAGTGGCTTATTTAAATCCTGAGACTCTATTCTCAAAAGCGATAATCGTGAGGCTATGGTGTTCAGTCTCGTATCACGTCGGCGCCGGTCCAGTCGCCGCCGAAGTCCTTGACGACCCCGGTTACTAGCTGGAACCTGGCTCGCAGCCTACCGTTCTCGAAGAATATGTAGGCGTTCTTCAGCTTCGACGTGTAGAGGTTCTTCCTCTTCCCCTTCTGGGTCAACACCCGGTCGACGCACTCAATGAGTCCCGACTCCTCCAAGATCCGTATCTTGCGGTAGCAGGCAGCTATGGGAATTCCATACCTGGCGCTGATCTCCTGGGCGCTTATCTTTCTCTTGTAGGTGGCTAAGAGTATCTTGGCGCTGTACTCGTCCGTTAGAAGCTGGGAAGCCTCAAGCGGGTCCATCAGCTGGTCCTCCACGTGATAACCCCATTGAGTGAGTAAGCGCGATGGCCCTTTTCTATATTTAAGCGTTGCGCTCAGATTATCAGCCGGTGACACTTATCTCCCTGTCAGCTAGGCTGCTGGAGGGGGGGGAACTAGGGGAGGAGAGGTCGAAGATCTTCCTAATCTCCGGGGCCGAACACCTAAGATTAGTGTCACTAAGCCATGCCGAGGAGGCAGTCAGATCTGGACCTTAACCTCACCACCCTTCACGACGAGTTTGTACGGGGATACCTTCAGCGCCGGGTCGAAGGTGTTCTCCCCAGTAGCAACGTCATATTCCCAGCCGTGCCAGGGACATGTAACAACCTTCCCTTCCAGGAACCCTTCCCCCAGCGGACCACCTCTGTGCAGGCACGTGTTGTCAAGGGCGTAAAACTCACCATCAACGTTGAAAACGGCCAGAGTCAGACCGGCGGCTTCGACGACCTTGCCCGAGCCGGGGGATATATCGCTGACCTTAGCTATCGTCACTTCGTCCGCCATACTACCATACGTTATGAAGTCGCACCGGATATGAACATTTGCCGTTGGGGGCCCCTCAAGGGGCTAGGACCTTGGCCAGCTGCCTTGCGACCGCCCTAAGGAAGGCCTCATCCTCTTCATCAAAGGCCCCCTGCATATCGCTGTCTACATCTATCTCCCCCAGGAGGCCTCCAGGGCCGGCGATGGGTACCACGATCTCCGACTTTGTACTGGGGAAGCACATCAGGTATCGGGAGTCCTGGCCTACGTCCGGCACGTTGACGAGCTCTCCGCTTGCAGCCGCCAGGCCACAGATTCCCTCCCCCAGAGGAATCCTGGTATGCTCCGTTGCCTGGGGCCCATGCCACGCCGCGAGGACCAGGTCTTCCCCCTCCAGCAGATATATGCCGGCCCAGCTGTAGTGATCTCCCACTTGGCGTAGCGTTGCAGCGATCTCCCGCAGCAAGGCGGTCCGGTCCCCGCCCCTCTTCATGATGGCGCTAAGCGAATCCAGGACGACCTGATACTTAGCATTCCCGCTCACACTAAGCCTGCTCCTCCAACCATTTCTCGGCATCCATTGCTGCCATACAGCCGAATCCTGCCGCCGTCACCGCCTGGCGGTATCGGTAGTCGTGGACGTCTCCTGCAACAAAGATGCCCTCCACACTGGTCTTCGTGTGATCCTCTATCTTTATGTAGCCTTTCTTGTCGATCTCGAGCTGGTCCTTAAGGAAGTCAGTGTTTGGCTTGTGGCCAATGGCGACGAATATCCCGTCGCACTTCACCTCCCGCTCTTCCCCTGTCTTGACGTTCCGGATGACAGCGCCCTTGACCTTCTCATCGCCAACGACGTCAACCAAGACGGAGTCCCAGATGAAGTCGATCTTAGGATTTTTGAAGGCCCTCTCTTGCATTATCTTGCTCGCCCGCAGCTGGTCTCTCCTATGAACCACCCTGACGCTGTTGACCAGCCTCGACAGGAATAGGGACTCTTCCATGGCACTGTCCCCCCCGCCGACTACGAGGACGTCTTTGTCCTTGAAGAAGTGACCATCGCAGGTGGCGCAGCTGGAGACGCCGCGGCCCAGCAGCCTCTTCTCCGACTCCAGGCCCAACCACTTGGCGGAGGCCCCCGTGGCAATGATGATGGACCTCCCTTCATAGGCCTTGTCCCCGACGGAGACTTGGAAAGGCTTTCTCTTAAAGTCGACGGCGGTAGCGTCGTCATATATGAACTCGGCTTTGAACCTCTCTGCCTGCTTGATCATCATGTCCATGAGCTCTGGGCCCTGAACACCCTCGGGGAAGCCAGGGTAGTTCTCCACCTCCGTCGTCAGCATTAGCTGGCCTCCATACTGGGAACCAGCGACAACGAGGGTGTTGAGGTTCCCTCTAGTGGAGTAGACAGCAGCAGTCAGTGCCGCTGGTCCGGAGCCTAGGATTACTACGTCGTACACCATGGAATCACCACTCTATCCTCAGCACTTTGGGAGAAGATGCCGAGCTAATTAATCCTTTTAGGAGGAATCGAGGATTAAAGGACTACCTCAAAGGGTGGTAGGCTCTGCTCAGGAGTTCTGGGACTTAGTGAGATCGATCCATTTGCCGTTGATGTTGGTGTCGTGATCGAACTCGAACTTGACCTTGAAGGTGCCGCCCTCGTAGAGCAGGTGGGCGCTCATAAGAGTGGCCTGGTACAGCTTCATGGTCTTGCCTTTGGGGGTTGTAACGATCTTGGCGCACTTTAGAAAACCGGCATCCTCGAGTTCGTGAATCTTTCGGTAACAGGCAGCGATGGGAATGTCGTACTTGTCGCTAATCTCCTGCACGGATCTCGGGCTGTTGTGTGTTGCTACGAGAATCCTTTCGGCGTAATCATCCGTCAAGAGACGTGAGATCGCCTTCTCCCTCATTGGCCCTCGATGAATAGGTCAATTTAAGCAACTTTCCCTACAGTTATCAGGGGTGAGACTCATTTTCCGCCTTTCACTAGACGATCGGGGTGATGATGGCCTTCGGGTAGCCGAGACCCCAGTCAAAGGAGAGGTTGTGGAAGCCGCTGTACGGCTTCTCCCCGTATAGGACGATGCAGCCGTCCACATTCTCAATCTTCAGGTGCACCGACGACATGCTGGCAACCGCCTCAGCGGACTTGCACGTGGGAGTGGTTATGCCAATGAAGATGTCGTGAGACTTCCTTATGGAGGAGAAGTGCCCCGTCATCTCCGACGCCACGTTCCCCCCGTACACGGCCTCGAGGGTGTCAAAGGACATCAGGGAAAGGTAGGGATGCTTCGCCGCCCTCAGGTGGTACTCAATGGTGCTCCACTTCAGGTCCGTCTCGGCGCTGGACCCTTCCATCAGGAGGGCGTTCCTACTGCCCTCCAGGGTTCCCAAGGGCGAGGACTCGAAGACCCTGACGAAGGCGTCGAAGTCCTTCTCCCCCGTGTATGGCTTCATGGATTCCCCGACGAAGTCCGCCGTTCCCTTGCCAGGTGGTACGAAGGCCACCCCTCGCTTCAGACGGCAGAAGTTGGCGACAAAGCCCAGGAGGAGAGGATCTATAACCTCGTTGGGGACGTTGGAATCCACCTGGATGGACATAATGCTGCCTCGTCCCAGCATCCCAATCAGTTCGTCGAGTTCCTCATTCCCAGTGGACACCCGCCGTGCTTCACCCCTAACGGGCTTCCACCTCCTAGGCCGAACCCTCCTGCGAGGCGCTAGGTAGGAGAAGGACTTAACGCGGCCATCCTTCAGGGTGTAAACGTACTTGTGCTGTGATATTTCCCTGCCCCGAAGCTTATCCACCATCATGACCCGTAGTCGGCGACCGTGGACCTCCTCGTCCCTCAGCTCCAGTACGCCATCCCCCAGGTAGTCGAGCCTCCTGCCTCCATCGCTTTCCAGAATGTAGACAACGTTCGTGTTGCTGTTTTCCACCAAGTCCTTCTGGACGGTGTTGATGAGCTTGGCAGCATGGATCCCGTACCGTTCGCTAAGGGCGTCGATGCTGTCGAATATCAGGAGGCTCTTCCGGGGCAGATTCCCTTCGACCCCGTCATAGGCCATGTCTATCTCTGGCAGGTCCGACCCCAGGTCAAACACGAGGCTATCGTCTACCACCTCACCCTCGCCGACCTTTTCATAGATCTCATCGCCTTCCTGCCCCATCTCCAGCCGCCCCTCCATCTTGTTGAGCTCGGTCCTATCGACGCGAGCCAAAGGGATCTTCTCCTCAGCCTCCGGTGGCAAGTCCCCCTCCTCTGTGAGCCTCTCAATCTCCTCCTCACCGAGTTGCTCGAAGCTCCTCATGAAGCCCCGACCGACCTTCATGAGCTCCGACCTTCTGATCTTCTCCCTCAGCCAAGGAAACTGATTGTAGAGGGACTCGTCAGAGACGCGGATGCTCAGGTAGTAGCTGCCTGGAATGTCCTCGAGCTCTTCGATAAGCTGGAGGGCCAGGGTCGTCTTGCCGGTACCGGCCGAGCCCTTCACGATGAGAGAGTGGCCTCCCCTACCCTTGAAGAAGGAGAGTACGTCCTCGGGTATCCCCCTAACATCCATGGAGCTAGCTCCCAACTGACACCCCACCTCGCCACCCTATAATTTTTCGCATTATTATCACCGGCGATAATGTGCCCTTCGATGTGCCGCCTTCATATACCCGAGGACCTCCTCATCCGTTAGGTCNNCGGCCCAGGGTCTCACGGCCTCCAGGGCGATGTCAGAGCTGCACGGGACGGCCACCGCGAGCTCCCTCGGGTGGGCTTTCCTAGTCCACTTCAGTGCGGCAATCATCGTGAATCCAGAGGCCAGGCCGTCATCAACAAGAATGGTGACTCGATCCTTAATGACTTGCGGCGGACGTCCCAGCCGAAGAGCTCTTTCCCTCCTGAGGACTTCCTTCTGCACCTCGCGGGCAAGAGACTCGATCTCTCTTTTGCTGAATCCCAACTGGGCCACTAGGTAATCGTTCAGAACTGGTTCTCCATCAGGCCCCACGGCGCCAAACCCCGCTTCGGGCTCCCACGGTATGGGAATCTTCCGAGTTATCGCGATGTCGAAATCTGCATCTAGAGCCTTAGCCGCGCTGTATCCAACGGGAACTCCTCCCCGGGGAATGGCCAGCACCAAGGGCTGGCTATCGCGATAAGGGGCCAAAGCCCGGCCCAGCTGCCTCCCCGCCTCCTCCCGGTCTCTGAACACTCAGCACCTCCGTGAATCAGGACGTATCCTTTTGAGCGTTGACATGGCCGGAAAGGGCGTGGGCTTCCATGAAGCGTCCAGAACACCCTTCAGCCGGAACAATACTTCTCCGCCTAGGTGCATGAAATCCCCCTTCCGCGTCCTAAATGAGCCACAGGTCCCCACCATCCTATCGAGGGTGAATGGAACTGACTCCAGAATAACTAATCGGCGGCCAGGGTACTCCTCGAGATGAGAAGTTGGCCCGTCTAGGAAGGCCTCACGAATGGGACAATGGTATTATAGAAACGGGGACAATATTTCGACGAATGAAGAACCCGGAGATGGCCCGAATCCTCTACGATATAGCCGACATCCTCGACCTTCAGGGGGTCAGGTTCAAGCCTGAGGCCTACCGCCGAGCAGCAAGGAACATAGAGGCCTTGAGCCAAGATCTCGAGGTGATCTGGCGACAGGGCAGGCTAGCGGAGCTTCCCGGCGTTGGCGAGGCCATTTCCAAGAAGATTGCTGAATACCTGGAGACGGGGTCCCTCGAGTACTATGAGAAGCTGAGGACTCAGATGCCCAGTGGAGTTGTCGATATCATGCACATCCCTGGGGTTGGTCCTAAGACCGCGAAACTCCTGTACGAGAAGCTGCACGTGGAGACAGTGGAGGAGCTTGAGGCGGCGGCGACCTCAGGCAGGATTCGCGGCATAAAGGGACTAGGTCCCAAGAAGGTGGAAAACATCCTCCGGGGGATAGCGATTAAGGCCTCCACCAGGGGCCGGAAGCTCCTAGGCGAGGCGCTGCCCCTTGCCACCAGTATCATCGACCACCTGAAGGCCAATGCGCCCATCCAACGAGTAAGCCTGGCGGGCAGTGTAAGGAGAATGAAGGAGACGGTGGGTGACATTGATATCCTGGTGACGTCCACCGATTGGGTAAAGGTTATGGAAGCGTTCGTCAACATGCCTGGTGTACAGGAGGTCCTTCTCCGAGGAGACACCAAGTCCTCTATCGTGTTGAAGGAGGGCATTCAGACCGATATCCGAGTCCTAAACGAGGATAGCTTTGGCTCCGCCTTACAGTACTTCACGGGGTCAAAGGACCATAACATCCAACTGAGAAACATGGCCATCGACCAGGGGCTTAAGCTGAGCGAGTACGGCGTATTCAGGGGTGAGGAGAGGATAGCCGGGGCGACGGAGGAGGAGGTGTACTCCGCCCTGGGTCTAAGCTACATCGAGCCCGAGATGCGTCAGGCCCAGGGTGAGATAGAGGCCGCCAAGGAGGGCAGGCTCCCCCACCTCATCGACATCCAAGACGTCAGGGGAGACCTTCACGTCCACACGAGCCAGACCGATGGGCACAATAGCATCGAGGAGATGCTAGAGGCGGCGAAGGCAAGGGGTTACGAGTACGTGGGCATAAGCGACCACTCCCAGTCCCTGTACGTAGCCCGGGGCATGAAAGAAGAAGATATCCGAATGCAGATGTCTGAGATAAGGGGCCTTAGGAAGAGGGTCCAAGGCATTCAGATCCTGCATGGTTCCGAGGTGGACATCAAGGACAACGGCGAACTCGACTATGAGGACGATGTACTCGAGGAGCTTGACTACGTCATCGCCGCCGTCCACTCGAGGTTCAACATGCCAGAGAAGGAGATGACTGAAAGGGTCATAGCGGCCATGGAGAACAAGCACGTGGACATCCTGGCCCACCCGACGTGCAGGCTCATAGGGGAGCGCGAGGCGGTGGCCGTGGACATGAAACGTGTCATTGAGGCTGCTGTCGAAACGAGAACCGCCCTCGAGATGAACTCCTTTCCAACGCGGCTCGACCTCAACGGAGGATACGCCAAGATGGCTAGGGAGGCGGGTGCAAAGCTCGTCATCAACACGGACTCACACTCCACTCTACACCTGGGCATGGTGAACCTGGGGATAGGGCAGGCCCGGCGAGGCTGGCTTCAGCCTTCGGACGTCATTAACACCCTGCCCTACGCGGACCTGCTGGCTTGGCTGCGGAGTTAGTCCCTTAGCAGACTGGCTTGCGGCTACCCCTCCCCCCTTATCCCTCGGAGCCTCTCGAAGGCCTGGTGAACCACGTTCTTGTCGTTCTCGTAGTGGAGAAGGCGATGCGCCTCCTTCTCGCTACACCACTTGTATTTGTCAAAGCCACTCTCCAGCTTGATGCTGCCACCGACGACCTCCGCCATGTAGTACTTCACCGTCTTGTCATAATTCACATTGTCGTCCGACCAGTAATACTGGTAACGAATGTCAGTGAGGTGGCCGGCCAGATGACAGTAGAGACCGGTCTCCTCCATTATCTCCCTTAATGCCGCCTCTTCTGGTTTCTCACCCTCCTCCACACCACCCTTGGGAAGGCACCACCTCCTCTCGTCCGTCTTTCGCAGAAGTAAAACCTTCCCATTGGGTCTGAACACGGCGCCTCCTGCTGATGTTGTCTCCACGAGCGGCCTGTCATTCCTCTGTCTACGGCCGGTGATCCTGACCATTCACTGTCGATGCGTTATGGCGATGGCCCGCATTAAGTCTTCCAACAGCTTTCTCCTGAGGGTTCGCCCGAATCGAGCGGCCGGATGGTATGTTGCCACCACGGGGATGCCCTGGAACTGGAGCCTCTCCTTCCGCAGATCCTTGACGTTCCCCTCGCTTCCGAGAAGGGCCCTAAGGCCGATGCTACCCAAGGTCACAATCACTGAGGGGCGAACGGATTCTATCTGGCGGAGCAGGTAGGGACGACAGGCCTTCACCTCGTCCGCCCTGGGGCTCCGGTTGTCCGGCGGCCTGCATTTGACCGTGTTCGTGATGAAGACCTCCGACCGGTCAAGCCCTGCCTGATGAAGCACAAGATCCAGTGTCTTCCCCGCCATCCCGACGAAGGGGCGGCCGGTTTCGTCCTCCTTGCTTCCAGGAGCCTCGCCTATGAGGAGGATAGCGGCCATAGATTCGCCCTCGCCAGGTACTGCCTGGATCCTCCCTTCATGGAGCCTGCAAAGCTTGCAGCGCCTGACTTCGGTGGCTATCTCTTCGAGATTTGCCTGCCCCGCCATGAGAGCTCACCCCTGCTCAGTAGACTTACAAGCGACTCGTGACCGCTGCGCTCCTAAGGATGCAGTACCAGCCTATGTAAGCTGCCCCACTTGCTTGATGGGTGGGCTTATTCAAACTCCCGCATGATGCCTTCGTAGTCCCAGAGTTCAGGCCGGAGGTCCTGGAAAACGGGGGGGTCGTCCACATTTCGAAGGACCAGCTCCTCGTAGGGCTTGGGCACCGTCTCCGCACGGTATAGCACCCCGACGGGTATCTTCTCTGAGCTGATCAGGAGGTCCATGGCCCTCGCCCTGTCGCTCGGGTCATAACCCTCCTCCGCCATCCGTCTAATGTTCTCACGGAACCACGTGTAGGTGTTCACCTTGTTGAAAGTGACGCACGGGCTCAGGTCGTCCACCAGGGAGAATCCCGGATGCCGGATGGCGGCCTCCAGCATTGCCACGGTGTCCTTCATGTCGCCCGAGAAAGAACGAGCCACGAAGTTGGCCCCGGCCGCCACTGCCAGTGCACATCCGTCGATCGGGTACTCCTGAGAGCCCTCTGGTGTGGTCGCTGACGGAAATCCCATCTGGGCGGTGGGCGAGTACTGACCCTTCGTAAGGCCATAGACCTGATTGTTCATCACGACCATGGTGATGTCCACGTTCCGCCGGATGGCGTGTATGAAGTGGCCCATCCCGATGGCATAGGCGTCCCCATCCCCCGTGGCAACAACCACTGTGAGCTTGGGGTTGGCGATCTTAACGGCGGTGGCGACGGTCAGAGGCCTGCCGTGGACCGTGTGAAAGCCGTAGGCCCTGAAGTAGTCAGTGATCTTGCTCGAGCAGCCGATGCCAGTCACCAGCACGATGTCCTTGGGACGGAGCTTGAGGTTGACCATAGCCCTCTTGAGGGCGCCGTTCAGGCCGTAGTCACCGCAACCTGGGCACCAGGTCTCGGCGTGGGCGTTGAAGTCCTGAATGGTCAGGTCATACTCTGTCTCCATCTACAGCGCCTCCTTCACACGTCCGACGATATCGCTAGGGGTGAACAGCTTCCCATCGTACCTTCGAATTGTGGATGTGGGCACGAGAGCGCCCAGTAGGCTCGGCAGCAGAAAGGAGAGCTGTCCACTGTAGTTGTGCTCCACGACGAACACGTGGTCCACCTCCCCCAGAAGGTCTAACACCTCCTCCCTTTGGAAGGGCCAGAGGGTTCGGATTTGCACGTATTTCATGGGGATTCCCTCCTTTACGAGGGCGTCAATAGCCTCCAAGATCGCGCCTGTTGAGTATCCAAATCCCAAAAGGGCCAATCTGGAGGACGGGTCGCCATGGAGCACTGGCGGGGGCAGGTGGGCCTTGGCGGAATCCAGCTTCCTCATCCGCTTCTCCATCATGGCCCTTCGAATCCCAGGATCCTCAGTGGTGTAGCCCTCCTCATCATGCTCCACGGTTGTGGTCTCGTGGACCCCTCCATCCAGGGAAGGTATAGGTCTGGGAGACACTCCATCCGGGGTGATCTCGTAACGCTTGAAGGTGCCTCCGTTGGCCGCTAGTTGTGCCTCCGCAGCCTCTATCAGCAGCTTCCCCCTGTTCACTTTTACGCGAGATAGGTCCAGGCGGGGAATGGTCTGCTTGTTCTGACAGATCGCCTGTTCCGTCAGGAGTACCACGGGGCACTGGAACATCTCCGCCAGGTTGAAGGCCTCGGCGGTCATGTAGAAGGCCTCCTCCACACCTCCTGGCGAGAGGACAATCCGCGGGAAGTCACCATGGGCCCCGAAGAGGGCGTGCTTCAGGTCCGCCTGTTCAGTCTTGGTGGGGAGGCCCGTAGCCGGCCCCGCCCTCTGACCGTGCACGAGGACCAGGGGAACCTCAGCCATGCCAGCCATGCTGACGGCCTCCGTCATCAGGGCGGCCCCGGGGCCCGCGGTGCCGGTCATGGACCTTAGCCCTGCGTAAGCGGCGCCGATGGCCATAGTCACCGCCGCAATCTCGTCCTCCGCCTGAACGACAACGCCGTTGTACTCCGGAAGGTGAGAGGCCAGCCACTCCATGATTTCCGTCGCCGGGGTGATAGGGTACCCGGCGTAGAACCTGCATCCGGCGACCAACGCTCCGTATCC
>JABAOH010071703.1_pt1 | contig 19620 bp, 16 predicted proteins | sample 7062181 | NCBI WGS metagenome assembly JABAOH01 (sample SAMN14538630, study PRJNA623070) | marine sediment metagenome | biome: marine biome [ENVO:00000428]; feature: marine pelagic biome [ENVO:01000023]; material: deep marine sediment [ENVO:00002113]; isolation source: pool of 5 deep marine... | reverse complement strand
GAATTTGAATTATGTTTTTGGCAGCGAGGAGCGTAAGTTCCGCATGAGAAAAGACAAACCGCCGGATTTCGGTAAAATGCAAGATGATGTGGATGACTTGCTCTGTTTTATGGCAGAGGTCCCCCATGCGCTTTATACGATACTTGGCTATTTTACGGAATATAAACTGATGAACAAAGAGGTCATTCAGCGGCACCGCGCTGAAAAAGCGGAAGAATAAAGTTCCAGGTAAATAATTTATTATGGCTTTGTGCCTGAAGCCCGCAGGTTGGGAGAATACAACCGGAGAATGATGGATAAGATTCAATTATCCTGCAGTCCTTTTATTCGATAATATCCCACATTTCATACATTTTTTTGCCTGTCCACAGCATGGACAAGCCGGAACCAAAAAGGTTCTTAAAAAAATTGGAAAGAATTTTTTCCCCTGAAAACATCCTATATTAAACTGTTTCCAGGATTGTAAAAAAATATTCTGCCAGGAGATGGCAAAATATTGCGACCAGGTAACCCTTTCTCCTCTGGCACCGTTAAAAACTAACCTGTCCCCGTATTCTAATGGGTGTCCCCGTATCTTAAAAATTATCTAAAGCCTCTAAAGCTGCTATACGAACATCTTCATCCTCATCTTTTAGTGCTGATTTTAGAGCGGGTATTGCTGAAGGGTCACCAATTTCCCCTAATGCTTCAGCAGCTGCAATTTGGACATTTTTATCTTCATTCTTGAGCATTTTAATAAGATAAGGCACCGCCGATTCAGCAATAGTACCATACTTTCCAAGAGCTATTGCTGAATTCTCACGTATTACACTATCTTTAAGCGACTCAACGAGGGCTGGTACAATTTTAGTGTTTATTTTTTCCCCTCTATATGCAAATTCTCCTAAAGTATAAGCAGCGACGTTACTTAATTTCTTGTTTTTTTCTTTTAAAGATTTTATAAGTTCGTTAATTGCCGATTCACCTATATCACCCAAAGATTTAATCGCTTCATCTCGAATTGATTTGTTCTTATTTTTCAGTGCATTGATTAAGCCCTGTACATCTTTTGTTAATGCTAATTTTCTTATGTTTGGCTTAAATAAACCCATTGTAAACCTCCACTCACGAATAGGAAAATCGTTTTTTTTTTCATCCATTTTTTTCGTCTAATCATCGAAATTTTTTTAAAAATCCTCCGTATGCTGATATTTTTTTCTTTTCCAGATAGCAAAAACTGGTTTCAATAAGCCAACAAAAACAATAAAAAATAGAACCAATACTCTTTTCATTTGCTTCTTCCACGAACCTTATTCAGCCTTGAATTAAGACTCTTTTCTCTTGATTTTTTTAAATCATATCCTCTTTTTCCATTCATAGTTTAATTTTATCAGAAATGGTGTAGTATTTCAAATGCAGAATGTCGTTAAAATATCACGATAGGCACGTTTTAGTCACGTTTGGGAAGTTTTTGCTAATTCTAAGCCTCGAAAATCGATGGAAACGCTTATTATAACTGCTTTTTCATTTTGACACGATTTCGAGCAGTCTGTTCTCATCAAACAACGGGCACCCGGGCATTTTGATGTTTTGACGTACCGTGCTGGTTTTTTGCAAAAATCATTCCATTTTGGCTCAATTCACTTGATTTCGAGTAAAAATCATTCAATCTTATTTTTCCATAAGACAGCAGGGAGTATGGGTAAGGTATGGCAAGTATGGGGTTATGGGGTCAGTAAGTTATTTCCGGACAGTGCCGGATTCTTGAGGAAGCGAAAAAAGTCAACAGGCAAAAAACATACCGCAACTTTTTTTTCGGTCATCCTGTATATATTATATGATGAAAAAAGGAGGAAAACATGAGAAAAATAATTCTAATTGTGCTTATAATTATTATACTCATGGTTACACTGGTCCATGGAGAAAAAACCGGTGTTTTGAGTGAAATTTTGAGACCGGAGGGTATTGAAGTTTCCGGGGAACGATTGTATGTTGTTGAAGGTGCCACGTTTTTTGTCTACAACTTAAAAAACTTAAACCTTATCAAAAAATTTGGCAAAGCAGGCCAGGGACCGGGAGAACTGAGTACAGCACTTTTAACTCCTAACAGTTTAAGAATTCTTAAGGATAAAATTATGGCTGAAGGTTTTAACAAAATCATATTTTTTTCAAAAGATTTTAAGTTTTTAACGGAAGCCAGAAAGAAAAAGACGCTTATGTATAATGTAATGCCAATAGGCGAGAATTTTGTCGCTCTCCGCATGTCAGGTGGAAATAATAAAATCATTTTTACACTGCTGCTCATGGACCCGGAAATGAAAGTAATAAAAGAGCTCTATAAACAAGAATCCTTTGATAGACAAAAAGAACTCATCCTGCTTCGTGATACCATTCATTTTGATATTTACAACGATAGAATATATGTTGAAGAGAGTGACAAAGGTTTCTTTATCGAGGTCTTTGACAACAGTGGTAATAGATTATTCGAGATTAAGAAGAACTTTGCTGTGCCGAAAGTATCAGAGAGTGACAAAAAAGCAATTTTTAATAATCTAAAAGAAGATAAGCTAATCGGATTTGTTGCCAGAAGTGAGGGCGGCTGGGAAAAATTCAAAAAAGCGGGCACGTTCACCTATCCTGGAACATATCCTCACATCCAAGATTTAATTGTCACTGATGATAAAATATATGTATTAACGTTTGAGAGAAAGGACGATAAAGAAAAATACATTATCATGGATTTAAAGGGCAATATAATACGTACGTTGTATATGCCAATCACCATGAAATCATCCTATACAGCCAGAACATTAGGAAGGGTCAACCGGTTTTACGGGATTACCAATAATAAATTCTACTATCTAAAAGAGAATGAGGATGAGGACGTGTGGGAACTACATGTAACAGAAATGAAATAGCGGGAAATTGGCCTGCGCCTTTTTATCCAATTCTTAGCGGAGGATTTTAATATTAAGGGTAAACCGGGAATACTTCTCTTTGACGGGAAGAGAAATCTTGATGGGGAAGGTTAATTGCCCCGGGTAAGCTTCATAAAAAAGTCTTCCATTTATAAAAACCTGGAAAAGATGAAAGGATTTGATACTCCTCTTCAACGAATCACTCAATTGAATTTCTACGGAGTTATTATCGATTAAATACACGGTTTTCTCCATTGAGTGAGAGCTTAGCTCAATCCAACGGCTGCTGCGGATGAGTTCATATTGGCGACTTTTTTGTTCAGTGATTTTCTCATCCTTTTCATCTTCGGGGCCAATCACATCTTCAATTCGCATCTTTCGCCAATAAATTTCTGTCAGGTTGGAAGCAGTGATTTCAATCTTTTTGAGAACCTCCAGTGCCTGGATTAGTAAATCAGAAGAAATATAGGCATCGGTGAGTAGTAATAAAATATCAGAATAAACCTCCCGGTCCTCGGTTTTAACATAAACGGATTTCCTTAAATCTTCTGTTTTTGAGATAACCGTATCATATTGACCTGATTTAAACTTCAGCAGCTGTTCGATGTAGAAAACCCCGAATACTGCTTCTGAAAAGGCAAAATACTTTTCCCGCTCCAGGAAATCACTAAAATCATTAAGTTCCTCTGGTGAGGATAGATCATCGATATAAGAGTGGATAAAGGTTCGAAGTTCTGCTCGCTGCTGCAGGTCCTTTTGCCAGTCTTTTTTTGAAAAAAGAAGTTCAAGAATGTGTAAATTGAGACGTTTCTTAAATTTATAATAGTCCTTTTGATTAAATTTATTTCCCGGTTTTAAGAGATGGTAATCGATGTAGGGTTGAGTCATCAATCGGCTGAACAGTTGTTTTAATCTTTCCGGGAGATCGGGCTGGGGTTTGTCCAGGTAGCGCCGGTATAGGTTTTGCAAGTCAGAGAGTCTACAAGCCGCGAGGTTCGATAGAAATTCTTGCCGCTTCTCCAGGTGAATGTTAAGCTGGAGCATTTTTTGGGCTGCTGCCAGGTAGAACTCAGGTCGTTTTTTTAATGCATCTTTAAAAAAATTCACATCCTGCGAGTATAACCCCCAGGTTTCCAGCAAAGAATTAAAATCCCCTGGTGCCAGCCTTTTGAGCGACCTGTTTAAAAGATCGGTGCAAAAGGTTTTATCTTCCTCTCTTAAAAGAGGCCACAGGGACAGCAGCAGTTTCATGACATCCATGCTCAAGCGGGGACGGTATCCCCTGATCTGCGCTGCCCGTTTAAAAGCCTCCACAGCCTGATCCAGATGGGTAGGATTCTTTATATTTTTATATAAATATGCATTCCCCAGGTAAAAATGGGCCTGGTAATAAAGCATATTAACATGAAACGATTTTTTTAAATAATCGATGCTGGCTTCCAGGCCATGAGATGCATTGCCAGGGAATTGCTGCTGCTTCTTTAAAAGCGCAAATCCATATTCACAGAGAGGTCTGGCATCAATGGGAAAACACAGGCTGCTTAATTTTAGATAGGGGAGGTTCTGGAAATCCGGTTTACGTTCCCCTATAATAAGAAAGGTTTGGGAAAGGAACTGCAGTCCAAAAAAAAGTATCAATGCAAACAGGATAACCCGGTAAAAAATCTTTTTTTTCATTGCCTACCTATCATACCATCATACTGTCACACCCGGTGCTTACTGGTTAAAATCTCTTTTATACGTGACCAATTGAATACCCAGGGCTAAAACCAGGACAAAGATAAACATATTGGCAGGAATACGGAGAGAAAAATCAAAAAAGGAGTGGAACACGGCGGCAAACAGGCTGGTTATGATGCCAATGCCCAATACTTTTATTTCAGGATGCCCCCGGGCCCACCACATTTTAATGATGGAGTAACTCACCATACCAATGAGAAGGAAAAAAAGAATGCTTCCCATGATACCGCCTTCTGCCAATGTCTCAAGATAGTCGTTATGGGCATGGGTGGACCATTTTCCTGTCTCATCTTTGTCATAGAGAAAATAGGAATAGCGATAGGTGCCAAACCCTGCCCCAAACGCGGGAAACTCCCGGGTCATGGAAAGAGTGGCCGGCCACCTTAAAAATCGCCCCTGACTCTCAAAACTGGTGCTCATAAATTTTTTCACTGTAGTTTGCACCCCGATAAAAAGAGCTGCCGCGGTTATCGCTATAAAGAAAAATACCAGTCTATTCCGGGTGGTTTTGCCCTGTTTCAGAAAAACGGCCAGTTGTGCGAAAATCAAAAAACTTAAAACCATGGTTATAATACCCGCACGGGAACCGGTTAGAATAATCCCGACTCCCAACAGCACAGGAACCGCAAAGTATAAGAAGAGCCATTTGTTCTTATCCACTGTTGATATGATTTTTTCTCTAAGGCTTTTTCCAGCTTCAAGAAACCGGAGCTTGAGAAAAAGAAGCGCCAGGAACAAGGGAAGTATCATCTCCAGGTAAAAGGCAAAATGATTGGGATTCCCCAGTGTTCCGGTCAGGTATTTTACCAGTGGATCACTCTCCTTAACCTCATGAAAAAAGAGAAAAAAGTAGCGGTTCCCGTGTATGTATTTTAGCAGACCCAGGATAACCTGGAGCAGCGAAGAAAGAATTAACACTTTTAAGATAGAAATAATTTCTCTTTTCTTGAATGGGACCTGGATCAGAACCCAGAAAAATAAGGCAAAAACCAGGAAGCGAAATCCAAAAACCAGGGTTTCAAAAGGCACCAGGGAAATGGGATGAAAGCCGGTCACCTGGTCCTTTAATTGGGAAATATGATATGCGGTGGCAGGTGAAACCAGTTTGAGCAAAAAAATCGGGAGAGGCAGCAGTTGGAACACCAGGAAGCCCAGGAAAGCGATCAACACATAACGAATTTTCTTTTTAGCTGATATTTGCACGGTTTTCCCCCGTTGACCCACGGCAATAAATGATAATACCAGGACGAAAATGGTGAATAGAGGGGAAAATACCCGGCCCACACATCCGAAGGGAAGGGGAGACAACAGGATGAGCGTTTTCAGGAAGATAGAAATGATCCTATTGTCATTTTTCATTTAGACACGTTTTTTATCGTCCATTAATGGTTCCGGTTCCGGTTCCGGTTCCGGTTCCGGTTTCTTCCTTTTGTATTTTATTTATAGCTATAGTTGTAATAGTTGTAATTGTACCCGTAAATGTGCCTTTTTTCAACAGCCCGGTTCAGCACCACACCCAGGGTGCGAATGTTGAATTGGTCCAGTTCTTGTTTGGCTTTTTCCAGGGCGTTTCGATGGGTCTTCGCGGTCCAGGTGACCAGGATCATGCCGTGGGCATGTCTGCCCAGCACCACCGCGTCTTTAAAGCCCAATAAAGGTGGGGTGTCGATAAAAATAAAATCCATTTTTTCCAGGAGCTTTTCCAGGAAAGCAGCCATCATTTCGGAGTCGATCAATTCCGCAGGATGAGGGGGGAGCGGCCCGGAGGGCACCAAAAAAAGTTTGGGGATATGGGTCTTGAGAACAACGAGAGAGTTGGCCCTCCCGGCAAGATAAGAAGAAAGCCCCTTGTCATTCTTTATTTTAAAGATTTTATGCAGCTTGGGTCGACGCAAGTCTCCATCGATAACCAGCACCTTTTTCCCTAATTGGGAAAAAGAGACAGCCAGGTTGAGTGTGGTCACGGTTTTTCCTTCTGAGGGAAGCGCACTGCTGATACTGATGATCCGGGGTGATTCCCCGGGGGTGGAGAGCATTATTGACGTGCGAATGGCACGGTATTTTTCCACAAACCACGAGTCCGGCTCTAAAAAATTAATCAATTCAATATCCCTGGGTTTGGAGGCGTTCTTTTTTTTATTTTCCTCCGGGTTTTTTTTGTTCCCGGGGTTCCCATAGGTATAACGATAATAATAGGAGTCGTAAGATTTGACTGCCTTTGCCGTGGTAGAAGGAATAATGCCCAATGCCGGTAATCCCAACAGCATCTGTACTTCTTCGGGAGTTTTTATGGTTTGATCCAGGTAATCCAGCAGGAATATCACCCCAAACCCCAATGCCAGTCCCAGGAGCGCAGCCAGGATAAGCGTTTTTTGTTTCCCGGCGTTCACCGGTGTTTTGGGTTCTTCGGCTTCATCGATAATTTTTATATTACTGGTTTGTATGCCTTCCAGCCGTGAGGATACCACGGATTCTTTCTGCTTTCGCACCAGGTAATTCAGCAAGGAACGCATGTTTTGCACTTCGATATTGAGGCTTCTATAGTAGATGGCATCGGCATTGGTGCTGAGCAGCACCTCTTTCTGATTAGCCAGGAGCTCCCGGAGTGAATCTTCCTTTTTTTTGGCGGATTGATATTCACTTTTAGCCTTCTGGAGAGCCTTCCGGGCAATATCCCTGGTTTCCGTTTGAATCCGTTCTTGCAGCGTCTCCATCTGGGACTTTAGCCGCACCATTTCCGGGTATGAGGGTTTAAAAATCTGGGATTTTCGTTTATAGTCGGATTCAAGACCCGAGTAGGTGTTTTTAAGACTATCGATCAACTGACTTTTGCTCACCTGGGGGAAACTCTCGTAACTCATTCCTTTTAATTCCTGGTAAAGTGACTCTTTGTTAATTCGTTCGATCTGGGCTTCCGTATACGCCTGGTTTAAATCGGAGAACTTTTTCACCACGGTGCTGTCTTCCTTGGAGACATAAAACAATTCCTTGCGGTTGCTGTACTCATGCATTTCCTTTTCCTTTCGGGCAAGGCTTTCCTGGAGTTTTTTGATCTGTCGGTTGATGTATTCAGCCGCCAGTTTGGACGATTGAGACTTTAAATCCAGCTTAAATTCGATAAATTTGACAAACAAGAGATTAACTAACTCGGCCGCTGCCCCGGGGTGAGTGGAGCGGTAACTGATCTCCACCAGGTGAGTGTCTTCCACGGGTTCCACAAAGGGCCCCTGGATAACAATATCCTTATCCCGGGATGCGGCATAGAATTCTTCCCTTACGTCTTTTCCCAAAGACCGGCTCTGGAGAATTCTAATCTGGGTGTTAAAGTACTCACCCCTGAAGCCGTAAAAAACCTGGTTGTCGAAGGTAATCGTGTTCCTGTTCTCCGGCTCAATCATCAAGAGACCGGTTGCTTTATATATGGGCGTTATGGTGGATACCTTTATATATGCTGCCGCGGTGACAAATAAACATATGATTACCAGGATATGGAGCCGGGGTTTAATGATCCGCCAGTATTTTTCGATTTGAAATTTCTCATCCTTCCCCAGGATATCATCGCTGTTGGTGTAATTATCCATCTTAGAATACAACTCCTGTAAATAAGTTCTGTTTATGGCGTTATCGCTGGGTAGGGCTCTGTTCCTCCTCCTCCTTGAGACCGGTAAACTTTTTTATTAAGGCTGCGGCCAGGGCAGTACCGGAGATAACCGCAGCTTCGCAGCAGGGCTCAAGAAGAAAAAACAAAAACCCACCCGGGGATTTCTTCAACGAGAATGAGATGGTAGTGGTTTTCTTTTCGCGTATTTTAATCAAAAAATCCACTGTCTTGACTTTATACTCTCTATCCTGGGACAGGATGTGAACCACATAATTACCCGCTGGAATATTGAGCAATTCATAGTCACCCGTGGAGTCGGTAACATTGGAGCGAAACACCTGCCGGGTCTCCACATCCTCCAGCACCACCTGGGCACCAAACAAAGGGGTCTCGCCGTCGGGTTTATAGATAAAGCCTCGCAAGTGACCGCAGCCCGGTTCATATTCATCCGTATTCGTTTTCGTATCCGTATCCGTATTGGCAAACGTATCGGCAATACCGGCTACCGGCAGTATAAAAAATAGCAACACAACCCATGGCAGTACGAAACTCTTTTTCCTGGATATCCGTTTATTGTTCATTAGCATTTCTACCTTCGACCATATTATAACCTATCACAAGATCAACACACCGATTGTCGCCAGGGCGGCAATAAAGGCAGTGATTTTACAGAGTGGAATACCGAATATAAGAAACTTGCGAAATTTTTTCAACGAGAATGAGATGGTTGTGGTTTTGCCATCGCGTATTTTAATCAAAAAATCCACTGTCTTCACTTCATAGTTTTTATCTTTCACAAATATCTTGACCTGGTAATCTCCTTCGGGAATATCCAACAATTTATAATCCCCAACAGAATCGGTAACATTGGATTCGAATTTTTGCCCGGTCTTTACATTTTTCAGCACCACCTGGGCACCCCACAGCGGGGTTTTGCCGTTCGCTTTAAATATGAAACCTTTCAAATTCCCTGTTCCCGGGGCATTGTCTTCGCTGCCCGGTAAGGCAAAGGAAAACCCAACCAGTAAACATGCAGCCAGGGGAAGGGTCACCCACGTGACCGTATGTGTTAATGTCCTTTTTCTCACGAAAGCCTCCCTTTGATCTTTTTTAAGGAGAACGAGAGGAAATTTGTTTCTCCGGCGATCACATGAATGAAAAAATCCAATCGTTTAATTCGATAGTGTTTCTTTTTTACCAGGATTTTTCCCCGGTAAAAGCCCACAGGAATGTTTTCCAATTTATATTCGCCGGTCTCATCCGTGATATTGGATTCAAAGGTTTCACCTGTTTTTTTCCCCTTTTCGATTTTTTCCAATACAATTTGCGCATCGTTGAGCGGCGTTTCCCCGTCTGCCTTATAGATAAAACCTACCAGGTGACCTTTAGGGGTTTCTTCTGGCTGGGAAGCATGGGCAGGGCCGAGCCAGAACAGCAGCAAAAATAGAAGTAAAACCACCCGAACTAGTGCCCAATTCCTTCTATTTGAATACGAGAAGATTTGTTGCATTGAACCTCCTTTTAATATTTTTTAGTTCTTCATATAATATAGGATATCATAAGGTTTGTCAACCATTATATTTTATTCTAAATGTCCCGGATACAGGTTTCCAGGAACCTTATTGCCTCTAATCCCGGTGTAAAATGAAATTCAAACAGCGGCACCCGGGTAAGCAATTCTTCACAAAAAAGAAGAACCCCGGGCATGACGTCCCGGTCATACCAGGGGATAGACGTTACCTGCAGCAGTCTTTCCAGGGCTTGCTGCGGTTTGAGTGGTTTTGCCCGGTTTTCTTTGCCGTGGTTAAGGAAGAAAATGCCGGAAAGGGGCACGCATTTATTCCGGGTTGTTCCTTCTTCGCCATGCCAGGGTGTACCATACGCTTTAAAGGTTCCATTAACTTTCCTGGTCACGATGCGCTCGTCACTGAGAACCAAAACACCTGGGTTGTTTTGGCCTATCGAGGCATTAAACAACCGTGCCAGGGTGCTTTTGCCGGCACCAGAGGGACCGGCCAATATAAACCCTTTTCCACTCATTTCCATCCCGGCGGCATGGATGACCGCCCCCTGGTGCCGGGCCAGGATATACATGATTAAAAGCTGATCCAGGGGATAACGCACCGGGTTGAGAATAATTGTTTCTCTTTCTCTCTCTTGAAAGAACCGGGCACCGCAGTAAACCGTGACTTCTTTAACATCGCGATTAAACCGCGCCGCCCAGAAAGGTTTTTCATGAGAAGGCGGATGAAGAATGATCCAGTAATCATCACCTTCCCGGAACATCAACCAGGATTGACCGCTGTCGAAAATTTTTGTCAATTTCCTTGTATCTGGCAAATTTTCCAATTCAAGGTTAATTTTGATATCGATAGCTTCTGGGACTTTATTCTTTCTCTTGGTTACCCTTCTAAAAAACGATCGATAATTGGGATCATGCTCCTGGAGTATGTGGGGTGTTTTACCGGGTATATTTATAGAAAAATTAACACCCCCGATTTCCATGTGAATTAAATTCTCCATTCTTTCTAATTTTTTAATTATAACGTATTGGCACCATTGGCTCGATAACTGACCGCCCGGTTGCTGTTCACCCTGAACCTCTAGACGATGAGCCTATGAACCTGCTTCTAGGCAATTATTTCCAACACAAGTAACGGGATCGAGGGGAGACTGTCCACTTGACGCAAGTTTACAACCCAATCCCAGGACCTGATCGGTTTCTAATTCGATTATCCTGAGATTTGGTTTTTCATATACTCTTTTATTCGTTGGTTTAGTTTTTTGCTGCAATTTCACCTGCTTCTCCTTTGAGGCATCACTTATAAAACCTCGTTTATTTTTTCAAAGCGCTGTTGACCCATGGAACAGAGATATTCGGAATAAAGGTCTTCCGTGCCCTTTTCCAAATTAAAAAATGCCGGGCAAAAACCGCACAGCACCCTCTTTTCGCATTGATTACAACCATAGCCGGTCCCGGGTTTTCGTTCCCTGATACGGGGCATAACCTCATTCCAGCCGGTAAAAAAACTACCGTTGACAAGATTGTATTCCAGGTCTGTAACCATCAGGCAGGGTCGAAGGTTCCCGTAGGGGTCGATATGGAAGTGGGTCATCCCGGCACCGCACTGGTAAAGGGAATCTAGAACCGGGAGTTTCGACATTCTCCCAAAAAAATCTTTCCACTCCCGCAACCGGTTTTCATCTGAAAATTCCTTTTCAACGGCATCTTCCGCCGGAACCCGCAGTCCGATAGGGGCTTTATCGCCGTTGAGCCTGGGGAATATGGCGGCATCGAAACGAAATTTGACACCCCATTCCCCGACCATCTTTTCTATTTTAAAGAATTCATGGCTGTTCTGTTTCATAAGAATGGTTTTTAGCCTTACATTTATTTGAAAATCCATAAGACGTTTTATACCGTTTAAACATTTCTCAAAAGAACCTTTAACACCGGTAATCGTTTCATACGTTTCCGCGGTTGCGCCGTAAAGACTGATCTCGACAGCCCTGGGAGGAAACTCATTGAAAAGTTCGATAATATTTTCGCTGATTAGAGTCCCGTTGGTAAAGACGGTAACCAACAGTCCGTTGGTCCTGGCATGGCGATAGATTTCATCAAAATCCTTTCTCAAAAGGGGTTCGCCCCCGGTAATGAGAAGATAGAGGCACCCGGCTTCGGTAATCTTGTCTATTATAGTCTTCCATTGATCGGTGCCCAGTTCTTTTCCGGGGTTTCCCCGGGTCGCTGCTTCTTCTCTAATGTAACAGTGAATGCATCTTACATTGCAGCGATGGGTCAGGGCCAGGTTTCCGGAGAGAGGAATTCGACGTTGGGCCACCTTTTTATTGAACTCTTTCAAATATTCTTTATTAGAGAGTTTCGGTGTTTGGGTTTGCGTGCATTCCATAGCTTAAGTAACCTCTTCGATTAAACCTGCTTCCATCAGTTGAGAAATAAATTCCTGTAGGTCCGAACTTGCCTGACCGTTTTCCACCTCGAATTCGCTTGTGATTCCCCGGTGAATTTCTTCGAGGTTTTGCTTCCCATCCAACTGCTGCCAGATATATTCAGCCACCTGGCTCTCCAATGCGAAAATTCTCTGCATATCGGCCAGGCGGCTGCGTATAGGTACGAGAAGCGTTTCATCGGCTATCTGCCGTGTTACGCTGTCTTCTTTTTTGCGATATATCGAATGTAAATTCATTTATTATTTAATCTCCAATGCCGGGTCTCCCAGCAGGGCATAGATATAAAGCATGAATGGCTGACCATCTGAGGCGGCATAGTCTGCCATTGCTTTTAACAATGCTTTCCCGATGGTTTTCTCCTGCGCCTGGAAGGCGGCTGTGAAGAATTTCTCTGCCAGAATCCTGGCCAGGTAGTTGAGGGATAAACCCGTGGGTGCCCACATAGCTACAACTCCTCCATTGCTCTTCAATACCAGTGCTTCGCTTAAGGAATCGTAGCCCGGGATGCCAAACCGGCCCACGACACAGGTCATTGCCGTCATAATGGGTAGTTTGTCTCCATTTTGTAAGGAGGGAACATCCCCTGACCACAACAGCTTCTCGAAGGCCAGGCGGTCCAGACCGGCATGACCGATATAGTTGACCAACACGGCACCGTTGTTGAACCCTTCCAGTACCGCCTGCCTGGCTTCATCAACCGTGGGGAAATCAGAGAGGTGAATTTTTTCCACTGTGTATCCTGTAAACAGGCTGGACAGGTAGTTGCTGTCGGCGGGGAAATCCCCGGCACTGTCCGGGTTATCCGCCAGCATGAGGACCCTATTGGTCCATTCTCCGCCGGAATACTCATAATCGGATAACTTATCGATGTATGCTTGAAGCTCGGCCGCGCTCATAACCGGCAGCCTGCCGATGGCCATCTCGGGAATTCCGTCATTACCCATCACGTCGGCAAACCAGGTGTCCGAAGCGAAAAGCCCGAAGGATGTGCCCACCAACATGGGGGGTACCAGGTTATCGCCGTGTCCCATGATGTTTTTATAATCAAAGGTACCCTCTCCGGCCAGGACCACATATTGGGGGCCGTTTTTATTCCAGTTGTGATAGGCATAGGTAAGGAAATCTTTAATGGCTTCCGGGCTGGGGGACCCATAGTTAAACTCATCATAAATATCTTCAAGCTCCACCACGATGGCATCCATTCCTTTTTCCTGGCGAAGGTTGGTCAGACCCCGGGCCGCCTCTTCCAGGCCTTCGGGGACAATCACAACATAGTCGGCTTTGTTTTCCTTTTTTTTCAAGCCGGAAGCTTTGTTGGCAAATGCGGAAAACGGTGCCTGCGCGCCATACGTGCTTACGGCCGCGTACATACTTTCCGGGGACGATGGTTTGAAACTCACCCGGTTGGTGTGGGTTAAATCTAGGGTGGTCCCGGTGACCAGTTTCGGCTGCAGCGGGTCGGTGACATCAAAGACTTTGATATTGGAATCGGTAAATCCTTCGATGGTAACCACCGGGTTTTCGCCGCCGCGGCACATTAGCCTGTTGTTGACCGCCCGGTAATGCCTGTGATAGTCCAGGTCGAAGTAGTCCACATAAAAGATACTGTAGGGCACCCCCCCGGGCAGGATACCGGTTACTTCAATGGTGTTCACTCCATCTATTATTAAGGATTGGTCAAGGGAGATGGTAAACCGGTGGGGATATTTGCCATTCCATTGGCTTTCACCGATCCAGGTTCCGTTCAGGCTTACTTTCACATGGTGGTCGGGATTGGCTGTGGTGTCTGTAGCGCCGTGAAGGTAGACAGTAAGGGAAGCCGTGCCCGAGGCAGCCGCGCCCGGGGCGTAAAAATTAAAGAATTTGCCGCTGCTGCCGGCCACAATATAATCCCACATCCAATAATCATCCCCGGGATCATTGAATAACGCGGTTAGGGCATAATGCTCTTCTTCTAGATGAAAGGTATCCATAAACGTTTCCTGGCCGCTGCCGGGAGACGGCAGTCCACCGTAGACTGACTCCATGACTAAGCCTTTGCCCTTTTCCAACCAGTAGATGTTCTCGTTGGTGTAGAGGCTGTCGATGGGTTCCCCGTAGAAATAGATACCAGAGTTGCCGTCGGCGGGAAGGTAAGCGATTTCCCGGCCCCAATTGGTCAGGATAAATTGAAGATTTCTTATTCTCTGTTCAACCTGTTTTGGCGACATTCCCAGCATATTGGCAATGGAGGCCGAATCCAGGTGGTAAAGTCCTTTCTCTTTTACGACGATTTTGACTTCATTCCCGACCCGTGATTTTTTCTGGATCCTGGCTGTTTGTTTGTCCATTTGTCTGGCCCGGAGCCTGGCGGCATTCCTTGCAGAAAAGATTTTGTGGGGCTTTTTGCTGTAGATGCCTTGCATGGGTTCTAAATCTATCTCCTGGGGTGGGGCGCCCACCGTTATTGTGAAGGGGCCATGGTTGCGCCTGTCACCATTGAATTCCACCTCTACCAGTCTATAGGTATAGGTTTCTCCCGGGAAGGCACTATGATCGACATAACGATAGACACCGCCCTGGTGGGAATGGAGCAGACCAGGTAAAAAGTCTTTATTCAACTGCTGGAACCGGTTGTTTGCTTTATCCTGGCGGAAGAGATAAAAACCCGCCGTGCTGGCTTCCGAAGCGGTTTCCCAGTGTACTACCACCTGGCCGTTGTCGCTGTAGGCCTGGAAAGAGGAAAGAAAGGCCAGGGTATATTCGCAAAAGGGATTAAAGCCAAAATCAACGTTCGAGATGCTGGCACCGCTGATGGTTACTGCGACGGTTGTCGAAAAGGGTGGGGAGGGTGCTGGTGGGCCTGGTGTTTGGGGGTAATTGAATGTTTGCTTACTGCCTTCCAACCTATTTAAATCATCGGTGATTGTCACGATATAATTACCGTTGGCCAGACCGGTGAAGCTGTAGGTGCCCTCGAAGCCTATAGCGTCGTCGGTGGAAGTCGTCGCAATGAGCGGCTCATCGGGATCAATGTCCCCATCGCCATTGCTGTCCCGGTAAAGGGCCAGGGTTACATCCGGGATACCGTCTTCCCCAGACTGGCCACCATCTTCGTTTTCATCGGCCCACACAATGCCGCTTATGGAGTAGGTGGTACCGGAGGGGCCGAAATAGTACCCAAAGTCCAGGCTCAGGTCCTGTGGGTTGGTGGTGGTTAATTTAAAGGATTCTGACCATCTATCACTCCCTGGCTCCGGGGTGATGTCTGGGTCGGGGTTGGTTCTGGTCATTCCCTGGAGGGGACCGGTGGTAAAATTCGAGTCAGCAACCCTCACCTGGTACGTTTGCCCACCTTTCGCGTTTTCCACCTGGGTAAAGAAGTAGTTGCCCTTGGTGTCGGTGGTGGTACGCAGACCGGTGTCGCTAAAGTTGCTTCCCTGCAGTACCCAGAGTTCGAGCTCTACCCCTTCAATACCTTCTTCCCCGTCATCCTGGACACCGTCGCCGTTCAGGTCGTACCATACAGTGTCGCCCACGACTCCCCTTGTGGTGTTGTAGTGGAAGCCGAAGTCGGCGGTCAGGTTGTCGGGAGAAGCGGCCGTAAGGACAACCGCATATGGGTCTTCCTGGCTGTTGTTGTCGCTGCCCGGGGTGGGCCCGATGCTGAGATTGAGGCTCTGGACGATGAGGTTCCTGTCGGTAATAACCACCAGGTAATCGGCATCGCTGGGATCGCCGTCGCCGTCGTCTGATAAAGAGAGGCCCGTGAACAAGTAGGTGCCGTCATAGGAAGTGATAGTGGAGATCACCCGTTCACCCGCGTCCCAAGCACCGTTGCCGTTGGTGTCCTTGACCAGGTTCAGGGTCACGTCGCTGATACCTACCTCGCCGGCTTCGAACAGACCGTCGGCGTCTGCCTCCAGCCACAGTTGATTGCCGATGCTGCCCAGGTTGGGGTTGAAATAGCCAAAGTCGGCGCAGACCATTTTATCGCCGGCTGCCACCTGGATCACCTGGGAGGGGTCCACACTGCAGTAGGGGCCGCTGGTCGGGCTATAGTCGTTTAAAACATTGTTTGTATCGGTCACTTTTATCTTGTATTCCCCGGGCTCCACGTTCATAAAGTGGTAGTAACCGTCGTCCGTGGTGGTGGTGGTGGCCACCACGATGGGCCAGGTTTTACTCCCGTCGTCGGCCAGCAGATCGATGGTTACGTTGCCGATGCCCGGCTCGCCAGGGTCCTGGATACCGTTTTCGTTGGCATCGGACCAGATATAGTCACCGATAACCGCCCTGGTTTGATCCGTATGGGCGTAGCCAAAGTCGGCGTCCAGGTATTTTGTGCCCGGCAGCAGAACCGATTCACTGAGTACCAGCGGGCTATTGTTTGTGGTCGAGGTATAGCCGGTTAACATGCCGTTGGCGTCGGTAACCACTACGACAAAGTTTCGTGAGCCCAGCAGGTGGAACATGTAATAGCCGTCAGCGTCGGTAGTCTGGGTGTCCAGCAGCGTACCGTCCGTGGAGTAGTCACCGTCACCGTCTGCATCGCTGTATAACTCCACTGTCACGTTGGGAATACCCGGTTCGTTCACATCCTGTACCCCATCCCCGTTGATGTCCTGCCAAATGTAATTCCCGATGTCCAGCTCCAGCCGGCGCACAGGGGGATGCCTGACTGATTTACTGGGTGAGGCGTGCAGCTCGATGGGTTCGACCCAGGGCCAGTCGATGTCGGGGTCAGGGCAAGTGCCGGTATCGAACACGGTGCGGTCGATACGCAGCTCCCACATAATGGTGTACTCCCAACCCGTGCAGCCGGCCTCCGGGATATAGTTGGGTTCATCCAACCAGGCGGGGGAGTTTGTAAGTAGGTCGGCGGTGGTTCCGCAGCCGCAAACGCCGCCGGTGCAGAAGCCAAGGGTAAGGTCATTCAAATTGTAACTCAAGGAGGTCTGGTAGGCAAACTTAGTCCAATCGTCGCCGTTGATGTAGTTCTTGACCGACTCGGTGGCATCCATGTTCACATCGTAGCCCGAAGGTGTACCATAGGCGATATGGTAGGGAGGGCCGTCGAGTAAGTCCATCGAGGCGTCCAGCACCGTCACTTTGCACTTGTTGGATATAGCCAGCCGCTGCATGTCGCTTTCCAGCAGGTCGTCAAAAATGTGACCTGTTCCTCCCCATGAACTGTGTTTGCCGGTGCCGTAACTGTTGTCGTTAAAATTCCGGGTGATGCTCCAGACCACCCAGATGTAGTTGGGATCGATGCTTTGGTTGGATAGGATATACACTCTGGCATCAGGAGCATTAGGATCGGGATCGGTGGGATCGCTTCCGTCATAAGCATCCCAATCTACGATCCAGGCATGGCTTAAGTAGACAGGGTCCAACTTGCCGTCCAGGGTGGGTGGCGATTGGCCAAAAGCAGGAACCTGCATAAACCCTATTAATGCTGTTATTAAAAAAAATATCTTGAAACTAAAACCTGATTTTTTTCTTTTCATTTTATACCTCCCAATATACTAATAATTCAGTATCAACACGTCGTTATCACCAGCATATCACATCCACTCGATTTTTTTATAACATCCGAGTTTTTGTGGTCTCCATATTAACCGGACAGTTATACATTGTGGGGTGACATGTCATAGTATAACATAATCTTTCTCGAAATACAACAAAAAAAATTTTCTCTTTTCTACCTTTTTAGTCGTCATATAGTAGTATCTTGCTGGATTTTAAAAGGAGCAATTTCTATGCCAAATCGGTTATTTTGGCTTGAAATTCAGTACCGATAGTACTCTTGAACCTTATGCCTTTTTTAAAAGGGGGCAACGTTTGTTTACATGGTCATTGGTCAGTAAAAGTTTAGCCTCAAGCTCCAGCTTTTAGCTTTGGCTGGTGCTTGCGGCTTGCGGCTGGAGCTTAATTCCTACTGCCTACTTCTTTGTTATTGATGGATTCCAGCAGCTCTTTGGCTGCAGCCCCCATATCGGCCGGATTATCCAGGATAAATATCAATGCCATTTTTTCTTCTATAATAAAATATAAATAGCTTACCATTCGCCAAACCGGGTAGAAAAGATTTCTATACCTCTGGTAAAATTCATCGTTCGGCAGGATATAAATTCTCCCCTCTGAAACGCATATTTCGCTTACTTCCGTTGTATTAACCCGCAGCTTTCGATATCTCGGGGTATTAAATGCATTGAAAAGCCGGAATATTTTTTCACTGCATTCAATCTCAATATTCTCCCGGGTGATACGAATAACAGCTTTATACTGCTTTTCCCCGTATGCAGTAGGAATTAATAGTTTCCCCGCTGCTTTGATCTGCCCTATAAGAAACCCGGATACAAAAATAAAAATCAGGACAGTCATTCCCAATTTCTCCCTGGTTTTCATTTTCCCTTTTCCTCCTTTTTCTACCTTCTCCATTGTGTCTTCACCCGGAGACGAATGGAAATAACCACAGAGAGCACAGAGGTCACAGAGAGTTTCCCACTCACCTCACTCACCTCACTCACCCAAATCGGTCCCCCGGGCTGCCGGGGCCTGCTTTACCGCCGTGTTGTAAAACAAACCCCGGCCTTAAATCTTTATATCAACACATTAACGGGTGACTTGAATGCCGAATTCTACCCAACGTTTCTGGTTGACCACCATTTTCACAATATTACGGCCATCACTTACCAGTTTATCCAATTCATCCATTTTCTTCCCGAGTTTCTGTGTGCTCTCCTTTAGTGTCGCTTTGTTCTTTTCCTGGTCCGTATTGAGATCTTTGGCCTCCTGAATCGTTGTTTTGAGTTGATTCACAAATTCTTCACCGCCGCCCCTGACAGCCAATTCTTCCTTGTTTTTATCCATGGCCTCGGACAGGAAGGAGCTCGGCTTCTCCTATCTTCTCATTGAAACCTCGACTCTTGTATCTTCTCGGTTTCTCTTCAGGTGAATCATTTTGATTGGCATCCACCTGTTGATTTTGATTTGTTTGATCATTTAATGAATCTTGACTATCCATTAAATACCTCCTTTGATTTTAAACCGCCGTTGAAAAACAATGCCACGGCTGCATTGTACATTTTACCGGCAGCTCTAATTTTATTTTTTGTTAATTGTTGTTCCATTTTCCCCAATCCATAAAGAATGCACAAATGCTCTGCCTGCTAGCACAGGAGCTCCGCTAGCTAGCAGAGAAGTTCTGCTAGCTAGCACAAAAGGTTTGCTAGCTAGCACAGAAGTTCTGCTAGCTAGCAGAAAGGTTTTGCTAGCTAGCGCAAAAGGTTTGCTATCTAGCAGAAAGGTTCTGCTAGCTAGCGCAAAAGGTTTGCTAGCTAGTAGAAAGGTTCTGCTAGCTAGCACAGAAGCTCTGCTAGCTAGCACAGGAGTTGTGCTAGATACCGTAAAGGGTGTGCAGATTTC
>JABAOH010070315.1_pt1 | contig 19628 bp, 12 predicted proteins | sample 7062181 | NCBI WGS metagenome assembly JABAOH01 (sample SAMN14538630, study PRJNA623070) | marine sediment metagenome | biome: marine biome [ENVO:00000428]; feature: marine pelagic biome [ENVO:01000023]; material: deep marine sediment [ENVO:00002113]; isolation source: pool of 5 deep marine... | reverse complement strand
CCCGCCAATTCCCCGATGATGAGGCCTACCAGATGATCGAACACTTCATCAACGGCGGCTGAAGCGAAAAGGGGGAACTGTCCCTTCACATGTCACACGTCCCGTCCCCCTTCCCGACCGACCAAAAAACGTGATGGGCTTCTCTCACGGACCATTTCGCTGTCGTTTGTGGGGATTTTTCACCCGCCATGATCCCGGTCCTCTCCCTTCTCCTTTTCTACCTGATACCCCACATAATTCGGTTCGGCCTCAAGGTTAATCAGGTCGCCCCTGTCGATGGCGAGACGAGGAGCATCTGAAATCAGATCTTTGACCCATGGGCAAAGGCCGCTATTGTTTGGGCGTATTTCTCACCACCAAGAGCGAAGGTATCATTATGGCCTGCATGGTTTACTGGAAAGAAGAACTTCGGAGGTTTTGCGGCCTCGAAGAGTTTTTGCCCCTGAGTAAAGGGGACGATTTCATCCTCTGTTGCGTGGATAAAGAGCTTTGGTGCCGTAACGCGGCCAATTCTTTTCACATTATTGTAGTGGGCCGGCAGCAGATAGGAAATCGGATAGAAAAGTGGCATTGTCCTAGCCATCTCTCTTGTTGAGGTAAAAGCACCTTCGATAATAATCGACTTGACTTCTCTTCTTAGAGAGATCTCGATTGCCACGGTGGCACCGAGGGAACGTCCAAAAGGGATGATCTTTGATGCTGAGATCTGTTCATCCTTTGTCAGGTAATCGTATGCGGCCACTCCGTCCAGGTATAGACCATCTTCAGAAGGCCTCCCTGAACTCTTCCCATATCCCCTATAGTCAAAAATAAAAACCTGGAGTTTTTGTCTCAGAAGGATCTGGATGTTCTCGAGTCGGTGCGAAATGTTTCCGGCGTTGCCGTGGCAAAACAGAATAACCGGCAGTTCCTCTTTTTGCGGGAAGAACCACCCGTGTAGCTTTTCCCCGTCCCGGGTGTGGAAATAGACGTCCCTGTACGTAAGAGTGAATTCATCTGGAGTCGACTCGAACGGGGTTTCGGGAAAAAAGACAAAGAAATTTTCGATCCGGGGATAGAAGAGATAGAAAGCGCCGGCCAATAGGAAAATCAGAATAATGAGGGTCATCGTCTTAGACGCCATCGAGCATGCTCATACGGATTGTCCTGTCGTGACGGTCACTGCGTTGCGGTCGATGGGCTCATTTGTCGGGGCAGACGTGTTGCCGTGCGACTCATGTGCTCATCCAGGCTGAATGATAACACAAAATCCGAGGTTTGAATCCCAAAAGAGGTGTGCTCCGGTCGCTTGTATGGGCCAAAAACAGAGACAAGGGTGTAAAAACCTGTAAAAATTTGTAAAATAGCGAACAACAGACTGTCAGCATGTAACAGGATCGAGGCTTTTGCACTTGTCTAATCGGAAAACCACGAATAGGCTAGGGAGGAAGCCGAGGCTAGGCTCAATGAGAAAAGCCCCCTTCTTCGGTTAAAGACGAGTGGGTTTTTCCATTCTGTTTGGTTCCTCCTCATCGTCAATCAGGGAGGTGACCCATGAAATTGAGCGAAATGATTCCAACTGCTGATCAACTGAAACTCGTCCAAGGTGTAGAGCGCCAGTTGCTTAAACGCAGGCGGGCAGGGACCCTCGGCGGGGTCGTTGCTATCGCCTGGGCCGCCATCCAAATCCTCATATCGGTCGTCGATAAAGAATACCTCCAAAACATCGATGAGTTCGTCCGTAACCTGGTTTCTGGACAGTGGGGGGAATTGATCGGTCCGGAGGGCCTACCCCTTTATGAGTTCGTCGGGATACTTGTTTTGGCGGCCGCGATCCTTACCTATCTGTTGTTGAGATGGACGAGTTTTTTGCAGAAAGAGGCTGAAGGACCTTTTCGATATACCTTTTTTATCGATCCGTTTCAGCTGGTTAAGGAGACGCCAGCAACACGGTTCACTCTCAAGGAAGATGACCGATTTCATCTGCTCCATCACGACCTGATGGAGAGACTGAATCAACGGATTCAACGGTTTTCATTGCTCGACCTCAAGTCCTCAAAGCAGGATTTCACAGCCAAGGCAGGTTCCAACTCAGAAACGAATCTGACCTCACATATCCACATTGAGGGACACTACGCTATTCGTGAGGAAACTGGCGGTCAATGGGTCATTCACGTCATGCCCCGCGTACGTATCGGTCCTTCAAGTAGACCGGCGACTCTGGCCTACCCGGTCAAGTTTCCCCTGGGCGAGGGGGCCTCGGAAGCACATCGCGTGGACTCGAAAAGGACGACTGAGACCCGAGACGACGTCGCCGAGGAGACGCTAGGTGCGGATCAGTACAATCAATTGGTTGAGCGGATCTATTCCAGTGTGGCCACAGAGGTGTACAAGCAGATCAAGTCAGACGTGAGGGACAAGATCGCCCTCTTCCCATCCAATTATCTCCGCGCCGTGGCCCTATTCCATGAAGCGAAGGATTTCGAGAGATCCAATACGATTGATGCTTATGATTACGCCATCGAACTTTATCGAGAATCGAAACGGTACTTCGATATCGCAAATATCAAATGGATATCCCGATCTCTGGTAGCAATACCCCTTCTGTGGCGCATGGAAAGAAAGTTTCTCCATATGGAGGCCCGGACTCGGATCGGCTATTCGAGGTGCATGATTTACAGAAGGGTCATCTCTGCACTCTCGGGGAGATCCAAGAACCCCTTATTCGAAATCCGTGGCCAAATCGAAAAAGGGATTGACACCCTCGAAAGACTGCACAAAAAGTATCGGAAGATTCCCGTGTGGATGCGTTTGGGACCAAAAAGGAGCCCTGGAGATAGTAAGAATGAGGTGAGAAGAAAACGCCAGAAAAGGCTCAATGCCCTCCTGGCATTCATGACCTACCCCGGTGACTCGATATTGAGGCGGAATCAACCCCTGTCTGAGAGATTACGGGAATCGCTTTTCGACGCCCATGTGGTGGCTGCCCTGACCTACTACTACCTGGATGCAACCGAAAGGGCTCAAGATCATCTTGATGATGCAGAGAGCGTTGCCCCGGATTTGAGTGTCGGAGATCCTCTGTATCTGCTTGCGGCCGCAGAAATCGAACCGGATCTTAGCAAGGAGATTTTTCTGTTTCAGCAGGCTGCTGATCGTGCCCCAGACTTTGAGATTGCCCAGTACCGATTGGCCTATTATTCAGAAATGCGATTCAGAGCGCAAAACGAGATCACGATGGCGCGAGCAGGGAGTGTGATAAGAGAATATGACGAAGTTCTCAGGATCAATCCTGGAAATATCGCCTCCCTGGCTGCTCAGGGCTATCTGCTGTGGCTTTTGAAATCCACACAGAAAGCGAAGAAGAAGTTTGAGGAAGGGTGCGCAATAAAGGCCACCGTTCGTCAGACCTTTATTGGTGAACTCAACTACGGCCTGGCCCGGATTGCGGCTGAAGAGGGTCGGTTCAATTCAAGCTATGATCTCTATCGAGAAGCTATCTCAGCAGATCCGGGAGTTGGCGCGTACTCAGCCACGGCCGGCAAATCCGTGACGACCTCGTACTACGATTATATTGGTTCTGCCATGCTCAAAAGGCGATATGAACCTTTCAAGAAAAACGTTGTTGCTGGAATTGAAAAATATGTGCGGAAAATAGAGAAGTCCGGCAAGTCTGCTGATGGTGCCGGGGTTTTGGATAAGGAAAACAAGGAACTTTCTCTCAGGACGCTAGATGTGGTTCGAAGCTTTGTCCTGAATGATTACGGCAATGCCTGTCTCAACTATTTTCATCGTTTTGGTGACTTCGGGGAGCTAGAGAATGCGATAAGGGCTTTTGATGAAGCTAAGGACCTGGCTCGCGAGAATGCAGTAGCCTATTACAATCTTGCCAATGCCTATGGATGGCGACGGGAGTCAAGCGATAGGATAGCGGAACTTCTCGAGAAGGCTGAGAGGCTTGCGCCCGCATGGCCAGTTGTGCTCGTTGCCTCGGCTCAGTCACGTTTACGGTCCGGAGAAGAGGAGATCAACAAGCTGTATGGGGAGGCAGCGACAGAAATTGAAAAGGCCGAAAAAACTCTGATTGAATTGAAACACATAGAAAACCTTCTAGCAAGGCCGAGGGAAAAAGGCATAATTGAAGTTTCGCAAGCAGAGCCTACAAAGAAAGTTAAACAGGCAGTGCCACTGTCTTTTGAGGTACAAGAGAAAGAGTTGAGAATGCTACAGGGGAAAGGGGAATTGGTCGAGAAATATCGAAAACATGTGAGAAAGGCGATCGAGGGGTATGACAGAGCAAGGAAACGGTCAGAAGGCCATGTGAAAGACGTCTTACCGAAGGTAAACCAGATTGTAAAGAGAACCAAACTGTCATCAATGTTTGAGGGATTAGAATTCAATGAAAACGGAAAAGGTGTTGATAAGCTGCTTTCGACAAGAATCGAGAGGGACAGACTCGATGAGAACGATGTTGAGGCCCTGAGGGTGTGGGCTCAGGTCTTATCAAATAACTATCTCGCTGAGAGCGCTTTTACAGCAGCTGAGGAGCTTGCCAATTACATTCTCATAAACTATTACCCGGTTAATTACGATTTAAACATGATTCTACGCAGTATGTATCGACGAAAGCGAGATATGTATATGCGAGAGGATCTCGATTACTGGCCAAGACTGGAGATGGAGGGATCAGACAAAGAAACTGGATTACGGCTCCTGATGCAGTGGGTTACAACAAGAAAGGATGAGAAAAAGTACAAGAAAAAGATTGAAGAATGTGATGAGAAAATCAAGGGTTTTAACGACATCATCAAACCGACTTTCAAGAATTGGCTTGATAAGGACCCGATCCACTACGCCTCTCTGGTATGGGCAGGGGAGTTCTTCGAAGCTGACGATCTCGTCATATTCTTTGAGAGAGCCATAGAAGAGCTCACCAGAGCAAAACTCCCCCCCGTAGCCATTTATCACGCTATTCTTGGAGACGCCTATAGACAGGTGAAAAAATGGGAGGAAGCAGAAAAGGCATATCTCGACGCGATCGATATTGAGCCTCACAACGCCGGTTATCAGAACATGCTGGGCAACATCTATTTCGAAAGTGAAAATTTTCTGAAATCGATCGATCCCTACAAAAAGGCGATCGAGATCGACCCAAAACCGGCTGTTTATCATGCCAATCTCGGTGGCACCTACAGGAAACTGGGAGAGTGGGATGGAGCTGAGAGGGCGTATCTCGACGCTATCAAAATCGAGTCTGAAAATGCCGAATACCAGAACCTGCTGGGAAACATCTATTTCGAGAGTGGGGATTTTGCCAAATCGATCGGCCCTTACAAACGGGCGATCGAGATCGAACCAAAACTGGCTGTTTATCATGCTAATCTCGGCGGCTCGTTTAGAGATTTAGGGAGATGGGATGAGGCTGAAAAGGCCTATCGCGAGGCTCTTGAGATCGAACCCGACAACGCAGGTTATCGGAACATGTTGGGCATCGTTTACCACAGACAAGGCGATTATGGAAAAGCCATTCAAAGCTATATAGAGGCGATACAGAAAGGGTCTAAAGTGGGTGTGCATCATGCAAATCTCGTCCTCGCATATAAGGAGTCCGGGAAAAGTGAGGACGCCGATCGTGCTTTTCACGCATCTGTCGCTATCGAGCCTGATGATCCGGTTTATCAGAACGAACTGGGGAATGCTTTTTCTGCGAACGGCGATCATGAAAGGGCCATTGTATGCTATAAGAAAGCGATCGAGCAGGCTCCTGAGGTGGTTCTCTATCACGCCAATCTCGGGGGTTCCTATAGGGCATTGAAAGAGTGGGAGGGAGCGGAGAAGGCCTATCGCGACGCGATTGCGATCGAGCCCAAGAATGCAGAATACCAAAACATGCTGGGAAACATTTATTTCGAGAGTGGGGATTTTGCCAAATCGATCGATCCTTACAAAGAGGCGATCGAGATTGACCCAAAACCGGCTGTTTATCATGCCAACCTCGGTGGTTCTCACAGGGCACTGAAACAGTACAAAGAGGCTGAGAAAGCGTACCGCGAGGCGTTAAGACTCGAACCCCACAATGCAGGGTATCAGAACATCTTGGGCGTCGTTTACTATGAGCGCGGAGATTTTGCAAAATCGATAGGGCCTTATAAGAACGCCATTCGGATTGACCCCAAAATGGCCGTTTATCATGCGAATCTCGGTGGCGCCTTCAGGGATTCAGGCCAACTGGCGGAGGCCGAGAAGGCCTATCGCGAGGCCATAAAGCTCGAACCCCATAATGGGAGTTATCAGAATATGTTGGGAATCGTCTATTTCGGACAAGGTCATTATCAAAAGGCAATCAGCAGCTACAAGAAGGCCATAGCGACAGAGCCGAGAGTGGGGGTGCACCACGCGAATCTTGTCCTGGCCTACATGGCATCGGGCAAAGACGACGAAGCGAATGACGCATTTCGGAATGCAATTGCTGCTAACCCAGATGACTCGGCCTATCAGAACGAATTGGGGGAGGCCTTTTCTGGAAACAATGATTTTGAAAGGGCCCTCGCCTGCTACAAAAAAGCGATAGAGAATGCCCCCGAGGTGGCCGCATACCACGCCAATCTCGGCGGTTCTTACAGGGCACTGAAACAATATGGAGAGGCTGAGAAAGCGTACCGCGAGGCGTTAAGACTCGAACCCCACAATGCAGGATATCAGAACATTTTGGGCGTCGTTTATTATGAGCGTGGAGATTTTGCAAAATCGATAGGGCCTTCTAAGAATGCCGTTGAGATTGATCCCAATGTGGCCGTTTATCACGCGACGCTGGGTGACGCCTTTAAGGGGTTAGGAAAATGGGATGAGGCGGAGAAAGCCTATCGAGAGGCCATAAGGCTTGAGCCTGGTAAGGCAAATTATCACAACATGTTGGGAATTGTCTATTATGGACGTGGCGATTATCAAAAAGCCATCAAAAGCTACAGGGAGGCGATCGCAAAAGCACCCACGATGCCGATATACCACGCGAACCTCGTCCTTGCATACACGGAATCAGGAAAAATTGACAAGGCTGACAAGGCCTATCGCGATGCTGTTGTTATCGAGCCTGATGATCCGGTCTATCAGAATGAACTGGGAAACGCGTTTTTCGCGAACCGCGATTATGACCGGGCAATTGAATGCTACAGGAAGGCGATCGAGAAGGCGCCCGAGGTGGCTGTGCACCACGTGAATCTCGGCAATGCCTTTGCAACGATCGGAAAATGGCAGGAGGGGAAAGGAGCCTTCATCAAGGCTCTCGAGCTCGAACCAGATAACGCCGAATATCACGATATGTTAGGAGATCTTTACCACAAGAGCGGGGATTTTGAAAAAGCTGCCGAAGCGTACGGAAAAGCAATCAAATTGGCCCCAGAAGTCCAACTTTACGCCACAAAACTCGAACAGATGGGGACACAGGTCGAGGACCCGGATAAAGCACGATCTTTAATGGAGCCGTTATCTCTGTATAACCACAAAAAAGACGATCTAACGAACTCATCTCAGGACTGAAAAGGTTCTCTCTGAGTCAAGAGTTTCGAAACCGTTGGATATCTCATCTTAGCCGATTTTCCTCCGGTCCTCTCACAAGTTGACCGTTTGAATCGCTCCTGTGGAAGCCATAGGCCGATCGTAATCCCATCTGATTCGTTCTCGAATTCTCGTATAAAAGGAAATAACCGTGGTTGTCCTCATAACAATCTGTGGATTCCTTCTTGCCCTGGTAGGCCTTGCGGGTTGCATTCTGCCCGCCATTCCAGGGCCGCCGCTCAGCTTTCTCGCCTTGATCTTGCTCTCCTTTGCGAAGAATTGGGAGCCATTCGGTTTGACATTTCTCCTTACTATAGGGGGCTTGACCGCATTCGTAACCCTTCTGGACTATGTGGTCCCAGCGATCGGAGCGAGGAGACTCGGCGCCTCAAAATTGGGGGTATGGGGTTCAATTATCGGAATGGTGATTGGTCTTTTCCTCCTCCCACCCTGGGGGATGCTCGTTGGGGCCATCCTCGGGGCACTGGCCGGTGAACTAATCGTCGGGAAAAAAGGGAGAGAGGCTTTACGGGCCGGATGGGGTGTCGTTGTCGGGAATATTGTGTCCATTGGCCTGAAACTGGCCCTATCCGGGGTCATGCTTTTCTTTTACATCAAAGAGATGTTCTAAAGAACCCGATCCCGCTGCGGACGGCTGTTCCCTCTGTCAGAGAAAACCTTATTACCTCAAAACCCCTCGTAGCGCCACCAAAAGTACGGAGGTCGTTTATATGGCCTCCAGTGTCGGTAATAGGGGAAATAAGGCCAATACCGATAATAGTATCTGGTAGGATATCGATGGCCCTTAAACTTATGGGGGTGTCGGCCATAATACGTTCTGTGGCCTCGGTCCCTGTATCGGTGATCGTATTGACGGTAATGCCGAGGGTGGCGGTAGCCGTGATGACGCCCATCACCACTTCGATACGTGAAAGAGTAATGAGTTGAACCCACGGGCTCGGTCAATGTGGAGAACGTGTTATTGTAAGCCGTCCTGCTGCCAACATCGAACTGATCGGCATGGCTTCGGGCTAGAACACCAAATATTCCAGCGGCTAACACAATAAAAAACAACCATGGCCTTATATTCATGACGTCACCTCCATGTTGTTTTTTGGGGTACATCCCTTTCACCTGTGATACGGGCAAGGGATGTACCAAAGGAAGGAGTTTTACGGAACATCCTGATATTCCATGACTATTTGAGTATTAGGAGGGCTGGGAACCGCTTATCCTAAGCCTCTGTTTCGACGGAATTGTCGAGACAAATCTTGGAGTTTTGACGAAGTTTCAATGGGTTATGGAGATTCGACAGGATTTGACCCTTCCGACAATTCTGTCGAAAAGGGATTCGTTCCGCTTTGAAACGGGCAAATCCACTTATTTGAATTCACCCAATCAGTTCAGATGTGCTTCAATGGTGGCGCCTTGGGGCAATTGAAAGTCTCGCGGTAATCGGTGTAACATCTTGTGATGCGGGGCAGTAATTGGGCATATTGGAAAACGATTCGGAGGAGTCATGATTGTTAGAAACATAAACGATAGAGAGGTCCTCGATACGACATACCGCGCCCACGGTGGGGCGATCGCCCAGATGATATTGGATCGTAGCGTGTTAAAAGAGATAGGTTTTTTTGCTATTGCGAGACTTGAGCCTGGACGAAGAATTGAGCCCCATATCGATCCCATGGAAGAGATCTATTTCATCATGAATGGTGACGGGGAAATGAGCGTGGATGAGGAGACGCGCGCTGTCGTTCCAGGCGATGCCATATGGATCCCTGCCGGTTCGATACATGGCCTTCTCAATACGGGAGAGGAAGATTGTCTAATTCTGGTTATGGCATCGCCTGCCGGATGAAACCGGGGGACATGAGATCGAGGCGCTTGACCCAGTGAGCAGTAGGGAAGTCGCCGGAGAGGCACGGAGAGGACGATGAAGGATTATGTTGACCCGAGAATGCATACGGCAGAGCATATCCTAAATCAGACGATGATTCGGATGTTTGACTGTGAGCGGTCTTTCAGTTCTCACATTGAGAGGAAAAAGTCGAAGTGTGACTATCATTTTGATCGCGCCCTGGCCGACAGGGAAGTCAAAGAGATCGACCGGCAGGTGAATGACGTCATTCAGGCAGATCTTATGGTTGAAGAGGGATTCATAAGCCTAGCGGAGGCTCAGAAGAAATATGATCTCAAACGGTTGCCTGATAGTGTAGATCATGAGATTCGGATTGTGCGGATCGGAGACTACGACGCCTGCCCATGTATTGGCCCGCATGCCGCCTCCACAGCTGAGATCGGTCGATTTTGGATCGCTTCGACGAGTTTTGAAAATGGCACACTCAGGATACGGTTCAAGATCGCTCACCGGGAAAAGGACTGATCAAATATGAACCCAGGTGCCACGGAATGGTGGGCTGATTTCGAAATCTTGGTTACCGGAGATTAAGTGAACGGGAGGGGTGCCCTGCTGACAGGTGATAGGAATCGTAAGGGACTGGAGGGATAGATGGACTTTCACGAATCGAGGATTCTGGGTCGGACCGGACTGCGGGTTGGGCGATTAGGCGTCGCAACGAGTTACGGTGCACCCTCTGCAGCGTTTGAGGAAGCCTTTGAGCGGGGCTGCAACTATTTCTATTGGGGATCTCGTCGCACGGATGCGATGTGCCAGGCGATCAAAAACATCAGTCACAAGGGGAATCGTGACGATTTAGTGATTGTTATTCAGAGCTACTCCCGCTCTGCTTTTCTACTGGAAGCTTTCTACCACCGGGCATTGAAGCGACTATCATTGAATCATGCCGACGTCCTACTTTTGGGATGGCACAATAAGCGGCCTTCTCAACGAATCCTCGATCGAGCCTTGATAATGAATTCCAAGGGGATGTTTCGATTTCTTGGTCTTTCAGGGCACAACAGGAAACTCTTTCCACAATTGGCAGGGGAAAACACTTTCGACATCTTTCATTTTCGCTACAATGCAGCCCATCGAGGTGCAGAGACGGAAATTTTCCCCTACCTCAAAGGGGAAAACGTCCCGGGGGCTGTGTCCTATACGGCAACTCGTCAGGGTAGTCTGCTCATGCAAAAGAAGATGCCCCCAGGAGAAGGTACACCATCGGCCAGCGATTGCTACCGTTTTGTGCTCTCCCATCCAGCGGTTGACGTCTGCATAACTGGACCTGCCAACGTGGAACAGATGCGGGTCGCTCTTCAAAGCCTTGATCTTGGCCCACTCGGTGAGGAAGAGCTAGAGAGGATGAGAAGGATCGGCGATTACATCCATGGCTGAGATGGGGACGTCCAGAGGATTGGTTTTCTAGTTGGATTTATCCCTCCATAGCTTCATCTTTTCACGCCGGTGCATGAGTCAAACCGATATGGATGGACGCCGGATCGTCCAGGGTCGTGCCTCTTCAAGCTGTGCTGCGAGCCGGAAGAGGGTTGCCTCATCCCCAAACCGCCCGACAAAGTGACTTCCGATTGGGAGTCCCTCGGCATTCCAAAAGAGGGGCACGGACATGGCAGGTTGCCCGGTGATGTTGCAGATCGGCGTAAAGGGCACAAAGGCGGCTGCCCGGTAGAACCCTTGCAACGGATTGTCGGGCGGGCTATCAAAAGTGCCAAGGGGCACGGGTGGTTCGGCCAGTGTTGGGGTGAGCCATACATCGTGGTCCTGAAAGAATCCAGCTACGTCGCGGGCCCCCTTCTGAAGTGCTGCCAAAGCCAAGAGGCAGTCCGAGGCCGTGTGCTTGCGCCCCATCTCGTAGAGAGCCCAGGTGAGGGGTTCCACCTGTTCAGAGGTAGGGTTTTGGCCAGTTTCTAAAGCGATGTGGTCGAGAAATGCGGCGCACCCAGCCGACCACAGGGTAGCAAATGCCTGAAACATCACGGTGGTGTCCAGTTCCGGTGCCCCTTCTATCAACTCGTGGCCAAGGTCTTCACACAGTGTGACTGCGCTTTGTACGGCACTTATGCAGTCGGGGTGCACGGGAACACCCGTACCAGCCTCAGTCGTAAAGGCAATGCGCAGTCGCCCGGGATTCTCGCCCACCTCCTGGAAGAATGGACGTTCGGGCGGGGGAGCCCAATAAGGATCGCCCAGGTCGGGACCCGCCGTCGTGTCGAGCAGGGCAGCGCTGTCACGGACCGATCGGGTGACCGCATGCTCGACGACCAGTCCCCCCATGATATCCCCCATGTCCGGACCGAGGGGATTGCGCGCCCGGGTGGGCTTGAGACCAAAAACGCCGCAGCATGAGGCCGGAATCCGGATCGATCCTCCGCCGTCGTTCGCATGGGCCATGGGAACGAGGCCAGCCGCCACTGCGGACGCTGAGCCCCCACTGGAACCGCCCGTTGTCCGCTCCGTGTTCCAGGGGTTACGGCTGGGACCGAAGAGATGGGGTTCGGTAGTCGGAAGAATGCCGAATTCTGGCGTGTTGGTTTTGCCAAGGATTACAAGCCCGGCTTTTTTCAGCCGTACCACGAGTTCACTATCATGATCGGGAACATAATTCTCCAGTAAGGTCGATCCAGATGTCAGACGCACACCTGCGTAAGAGGCCAGCAAATCCTTTAGCAAGAAAGGCACCCCCGCAAACGGGCCGTCTGGCAATTTACCGGTAGCTGTAGCCCTCGCCGCGTCATACATGGGCGTGACCACGGCGTTCAGTGTCGGGTTAAGGCGCTCGATGCGTTCGACTGCTCCCTCGACCAGTTCAATCGGCGTGACTTCTCTTTTTCGTATCAACTCGGCCTGAGCGGTAGCGTCGAGAAAAGCGATATCACTAAACTTTGCCATCTGGGTCGTCTCCCCTCTCCGTCTTCGGTGTCAGGCCCAGGGACTCGGAAGACTGATGGAAAGAGCGTCCTTCAGCCCCTTAAGGGGTTTTGTCTTTCAAGAGCTCGATCGTTTGCTGAGTTCTTCCTCCCTGAGGACTCTCCGTAAGACCTTGCCAATAATAGAGGTCGGCAGGCTGTCTCGAAACTCGATTTCCTTTGGACGCTTATAGCCGGCCAGCTTCGACTTGCAGAACTCGAGGATTTCATCCTCTGTGGCCTCAACACCCGGTTTGAGTTGAACAAAGCCTTTCACGGCCTCGCCGGTGCGCGGGTCGGGCACGCCTATTGCCGCTGCCAAGGCTACCTTGGGGTGGGCAAACAGGACTTCTTCGATTTCCTTGGGGTAAGCGCTGAAGCCTCCCACGATGATCATGTCCTTTTTCCGGTCAGTGATGATCACGAACCCCTCTTCGTCGATGTGGCCGATGTCTCCAGTGAGAAAGAAACGTTTACCATCGATCTCCCGAAAGACAGCCTCATCCTCCTCAGGTTTTTTCCAATAGCCGAGCATGACCTGGGGGCCACAGACGGCAATCTCCCCATCCTCCCCCTGGGGCAACTCTTTAGCGCCTGTCTCGAGGTCAATGATCTTAAGATCGACCCCTGGTATTGGGAGACCGACGGAGCCGATCTTGCGTTGCTCCAGATTGGTCGGATTAACACTCAGAACGGGCGAAGTCTCGGTCAGGCCGTATCCTTCAAAAATCACGGCTCCGGTCTTTGCCTCAAACTGCTTGATCACCTCCAAGGGAAGGGGAGCCGCGCCCGAGCCACACGCCACGATGGAAGACAGGTCGAACTTGTCGGTCAAGGGATGGTTCACGATGGCTGAATAGATCGTGGGCACGGCCACGATGGCGGTGACCTTGTGCTGTTGAATAGCTTTGAGCACGTCAGTGAATGGTGGTTTGCCGGCCCTCGGATTGGGAATGCAGACCAAACGGGACGCATTGATACAACTGCCAAGCATGCATAGGGTCAAGCCGAAACTGTGGTAAAACGGCAATACGCCCAGAAAGGTATGTTTTCCGCCCAACTCCAACTGTTTAGGGGACTCCCCAGGTCGATCGGGTATACGGATCCACTCCCGCATTGTCATGACATTGGACAATAGATTGGCATGGCTCAGACACGCGCCCTTGGGAACACCCGTTGTGCCGCCCGTGTAAAGGACGAGCGCTTCATCCTTCGTGGGGTTTATCGTGGGGTCGGGGTGTACTGGTCTGGCCGATTTAACGGCCTCGTCGAACATCACATGGCCCGGCTCATGGCGATCTGCCTTGGGTATTTTTCCAAGGATTGAGCCGAGGACGCCTTTCACAGGGGGGAGGTATGATTTGACATTGCAGATAACCACCGTATGCACCTCGGTCCCCTCTAGGGCTTTCACGGCGGTGGGATAAAATTCCGGATGATCCATAACAAAGACCGCCTTGGCTCCGGAGTCTTTGAGCTGGAAGTTCAGCTCCGAGGTCTTATACATGGGATTGCAGGTTACGCACACAGCACCGGCCTTTAGGATCCCGAAAAAGATCTCCGGGAATTGCGGTATGTTTGGCAGGAAGATGGCAATCCGATCTTTTGGCTTGGTGCCCCGAGAATCCAGGAAATTTGCCAACCGGTCAGCCGTCTCTTTGACCTGACGGTAGGTTCGTGTTGCGTCTGTAAAGATGGTGTAGATCGCATCAGGGTATTGGCTTGTTGTTTCATCAAGGATGGAGAATAGCGGTTTTTCGTATCCCCTTATTTCATGAGGAACTCTTTCGGGCCACTTTGGGCCATGCCAGGGTTTCGTGCTCATGAGACCCTCCTTTCGCAAAAACCCACATGTAAAACATCACCCCCATAGACTTCGGAAGAATACTCAGCAAGATATCACAAAAAGGGACCTGATGGTAGGAGTTATCTTCCCCCAGAAGCCACACACAACACCGTCGACCAAAAACCGCGTGAGACCGAAAGAAACAATGCAGTTTCACCAAGCAACAGAACCTGTCGCTCGTGGTGAACGACGTCATGGCCGAGTTCACAAGGCGTTTTGTCTTTCATCGATAGCGTGACTGGCTTTTATTCATTCAAGAAGGTGAGGGAAAATGTAACCCTTTGGGTGTGTCTCCCGTCTTACGAGAAGATAGTTGGATAAGGGGATGAGAAAAAGTGAGGCAACCATTGTTGACACCAAACGAATAAAACACATCAGGAGGTTTGTCATGAATGGCAAAGAGAAAACTGAAAAAGAAAAGAAAACTCAAGAGGCAGGTTCTGCGTTTCCTTTCGGCGATTGTCAGGCAGTGTTTGACAGGATGCGTGAGTGTTGCGGAGACATGAGGGACGTCTCTGACTGTTGCTCCAGGATGAGAAAAATGAAAGAGGAAAAGGTCGGTAAATCAGGGACGGAGTAGGTCAAAAAATTGTGAGGAGCTTGGGTGACATGAGAGGAGATGATGACCATGGCTGGATACGAAACGTCTGAATTCTGGCATTGGTGGTGGATATTTCCGATCGCGATGATGGTCCTCTGTTTCTTTATGATGCGGGGGCGGATGTGTTGCTGGATGGGCAGGACCAATTCCAAAGATATTGACCATCCCGATCGAGGCGACTCTTCTGCCTCTGCCAGAGAGATTCTGGATAGGCGATATGCTCTTGGTGAGATCAACAAAGAGGAATACGAAGAGAAGAAAAGAGACATATCCTCTTGACCGAAAATGGTTGTTCTGTTGAGCCACAGGGAGAACAATCAATCGCACCGTTAATCTGCAATCAATTCCGAGGCGATCAAAGATGACCAAAAAGAATGTGGAAAAGCCCTTAAGAGAAGTCCTCACGACGCCGCTGACAAAGATCAGGCCCTTCTTCGATGCGTTGACTCCTGACCTCATGAAGGCTGAGCTAGTTCAAGAAGTGAGCGAGAAGATAGGTAACTTATGGTTGATGATTGCTATGACGTCGTGAGTGTTCAGCTGGCCCGTCATGTTGCCATTGAGCGTGGAGAGCTGAGGACCTCACTATCTGTGTAGAGGTAGTTAACCCATATGGGCCTCGTTTTGAGTTGCCCTCATTCGGCGCCAGACAGATTCCAATTGCACACCCTCGGAACTATTCCTCAATAACATTCCTTACCAGACGTCGCCATGGCTCGGTCGATCGGCAGATCTCAAGACGCCACTTCCATGGGTCTTATGAATTGACACCTCGTGAGGGCTAACTTATAATCGCCTCTGGAACAGTGAGGAAGCCCTTGGGCCATCCCACGGCATTTGGCGCCAACTGCCCGCCGTCCTCAGTGTGGATGTCAAAGGATACTGCCACCCTATGGGTGAGGGTGAGGAGGCGACTGCAGCGGTCATAACGGCCTCCGGCGACGTGATCGCCGCCTTCGGTGTCGGGACGGAGAAGACGCTATGGCCTTGAACCTCGATAGCATTGGCCAAGAAATCGGGCCTCTGACAAAAGAATATACATGGAAAGACGTGGTGCTCTATGCCTTAGGCGTGGGGGCAGGATTTGACGAGTTGGAATTCTGTTACGAAGAGCAGTTGAAAGTGATCCCCAGTTTTTCTATCGCAAGCGTTTTCGAGTTTCTGGCTAGCGTGGGACTCAGTTCTGGAGCCAATCTCGGCGGTATTCTTCACGGCGAGCAGGATATCATCTTCCACACGCCAATTCCGCCCGAGGGAAGGCTAACGACAGAGGGGGCGATTACCCATATGTACGACATGGGTGCTCAAAGGGGCGCCCTCGTGGTTGCTGAGGCAGACACCTACCATTCCAACGGTGAGAAGCTTTTTACTAACACTTTCAAACTGTTTTGCCGGTTAGATGGCGGTTTCAAGGGGAAGAAACCTCCCAGTGAATCCGTTGTGTTTCCAGAGAGAGGACCGGACTTTGAAGAGGACGCTGTCCCCTCGCCGAACCAGCCGCTGCTTTACCGGCTTTCTGGAGACATCTTCCAACTCCATGTGGATCCGGAGTTTGCAAAAGCGAGTGGCTTCGAGAAACCGATCATGCATGGCCTATGCACCCACGGCTTTGCTTGCAGGGCTGTGATCAAACACCTCTTTCCTGGCTCTCCCGAGCGGATGACACGCTTTCGGACCCGCTTTACAAAGCCTCTCTACCCTGGTGTCCCGATAAAGACCCAGATTTGGAAGACAGAAAAGGGAAGGGCGCTCTTTCGGACTCTCAATGCCGAAACGGGTGACATCGTCATTGACCGGGGAATCGTGGAGTGGATGTCCACGGAAGAGACGAAAAAGCGCGGCTTGGGACGAGGCATTCGTTTTGATGGTCAGGTTGCGATTGTTACCGGTGGGGGTGGCGGCCTGGGTCGTTCGTATGCGTTGGAGTTGGCCAGGCGTGGTGCCAGGGTGGTGGTGAATGATGTGGGTAGGGCTGCTGATGGCTCTGGAAGAAGTTCGAAGGGATCGGCCGATCGGGTGGTCGGAGAGATCAGGGCCCTGGGGGGTGATGCGGTTGCCAACTACGACTCCGTCGCGACGCCCGAAGGAGGCCAGGCTATCGTAGATGGGGCGTTCAGCGCGTTTGGCCGTCTAGATATTGTGATTAACAATGCCGGGATTTTGCGGGACAAGACGCTGGTCAAGATGGAACCAAAGAATTGGGATGCCTTGATGGATGTTCACCTGAATGGGGCTTACAATGTGACCCGCCCGGCTTTTGTCAAGATGCGCGAAAACCGCTATGGACGGATTATTTTTACCACCTCAGCGGCGGGGCTCTATGGCAATTTCGGACAGACCAACTATTCGGCGGCCAAGATGGGGCTTGTGGGTTTCATGAACACACTGAAGCTTGAAGGCGAAAAATACAACATCAAGGTGAACACGGTCGCCCCTATTGCTGGGACGAGACTGACTGAGGGGGTGCTCCCTCCGGATCTTTTCAAAAAGCTCAAACCCGAATTCGTGACTCCCCTCGTGATCTATCTCTGCTCGGAAGGGTGCAATGAAGACGGTATGATCTTTAACGCCGGCATGGGCTATTACAACCGGGCAGCCGTTGTTACCGGGGCCGGAACGCTGATCGGTGATGGGACCGAGGTCCTACGCCCTGAGGAGATTCACAAAAACTGGGACGCCATAAACGATCTCTCACGGGCAAGGGAATTTGCCAATGCCACAACTGCTTTTGGTCCCATGCTGGATGCCGTCGGCACCGGTGAAAAAGGGGGAACGGTGGACAGTGGCCGAGCCTTGACGGTCAGGGGGGTGTTTGACCGTATTCCCGATGCCTTTCAGGCCGAAAAGGCTGCTGGAGTGGACGTGGTCTTTCAGTTTGAGATTTCAGGTCCCCATGGGGGGTCCTGGATTGTGACCGTGAAGGGTGGACGCTGTGAGGTGACCGAGGGAACCCACAAAAGCCCCACGACGACGATCAAAATGGCCGATAAGGATTTCGTGAAGTTGATTGCCGGCGAACTGAACGGCATGGAGGCATTCACCAGGGGAAAACTCAAGGTTGGGGGCGATTTGATGAAATCCCAGCTGATAGAGAGACTCTTTAGGTTTTAAGAATCGAGCGGTCAGCGACGAGCGATTAGCTGGGAGCAAAAACAATAAGAACGAACCCCCGGTGGGAGGAAAAGAGTTCGATTGGTAGTTGGTCTGTCATTTTTGCTTTTGCTGCGGCTAAGAGCTGACAGCAAATAGCTGAACGCTAATTGGAGGTTCATCTTTGATTGGCATAAAATCATACGGCAGCTACATCCCTCGGCTCAGACTCGACCGGATGAGCATTTTTCAGAACATGGGCTGGTTCGCTCCCGCGACTATCATGGTGGCACAAGGAGAAAGGTCTTTCTGCAACTGGGATGAAGACAGTGTCACAATGGCTGTGGAGGCATCACGGGATTGCCTTCAGGGTATGGACAAATCCCGCGTGGATGCCCACTATCTGTGCTCGACCACTCTTCCCTTTGCCGATCGACTCTGTGCCGGCATCGTCAAGACCGCTTTGAACCTGAGAGACGACATAATGACCCACGATTTTTCAACATCCCTCCGGTGTGGAACCAGCGGACTGATTACGGCGCTCGAAACCGTAAGGGGTGGGGAGAGAAAGGAAATCCTCCTTACCGCCTCTGACAAACGGGAGACCAAGGCCGCCTATTTCTATGAGATGTGGTTCGGCGACGGAGCGGCGTCTCTTCTTGTGGGCGATGGGGATGTTATTGCGGAATTTCTCGGAAGTTACTCAATTTCCTATGACTTCGTAGATCATTACAGAGGTGCCCACAACAGGTTCGACTACATGTGGGAAGAGCGATGGGTGCGAGACGAGGGCTATTCCAAGATCATTCCTGAGGCAATTACTGGGCTTTTCGACAGGTTGTCGATCTCCATGGCCGACGTGGACTGGCTTGTTTTTCCCTGTTTCTTCAAGGGGGAGCATAGAAAGATCGCAAAAAAGCTGGGAGCTCCAGCCGGAAAAGTGGTTGACAATCTCCATGAGGCCTGCGGTGAGGCCGGAGCAGCCCACCCATTGATCATGTTCATTCACGCCCTGGAGGGGGCAAAATCAGGCGACCGCATACTCTTGGCTGGGTTCGGGCAGGGTTGCGATGCCCTTTACTTTCAGATCACTGACAAGATTCAGAACATGCCCCCCCGAAGGGGTGTCAGGGGATCTTTGGCAAACAAAAAGACGGTTGATAACTACCTTAAATTCCTCAAATTCAGAGATCTAATCCAGACGGAGATGGGAATCAGAGCCGAGTCCCCTACCCAAACCGCTATGACCGTTCTCTGGCGAAAACGAAAGATGATCATGGGCCTGGTCGGCGGAAAATGCAGGGAATGTGGCACCCCGCAGTTTCCGAGGATGGAAACCTGTGTGAATCCAGACTGCCGGGCGGTCAACTGTCAGGACGATTATGAGTTCGCCGACGTCCCGGCCGCTGTCAAAAGCTTTACTGGGGATCTTCTTTCGGTTTCCGTGGACCCTCCTGCCATCTACGGGATGATTCAGTTTGAGGGTGGCGGCCGAATGGTGGCCGATTTTACGGATTGCCAGCTCGATGACGTCCACGTCGGGCAACCAGTGAAACTCACCTTTCGAAGGCGTTACATTGATCGTGAAAGAGGTTTTACTGGCTATTTCTGGAAGGCAATTCCCATATCGGAGAGGGCCCCTGGAGAGAAAAGTTTGGCGACGATCCGCTTTGATGGTCAGGTTGCGATTGTTACCGGTGGGGGTGGCGGCCTGGGTCGTTCGTATGCGTT
>JABAOH010027562.1_pt2 | contig 19631 bp, 17 predicted proteins | sample 7062181 | NCBI WGS metagenome assembly JABAOH01 (sample SAMN14538630, study PRJNA623070) | marine sediment metagenome | biome: marine biome [ENVO:00000428]; feature: marine pelagic biome [ENVO:01000023]; material: deep marine sediment [ENVO:00002113]; isolation source: pool of 5 deep marine... | reverse complement strand
CTTGGCTTCTGTTTTCTCTTCCACCTTAATAATGTGGTAGCCAAACTGGGTCCGTACCAGATCGCTGATCTCGCCGGCCTTCAGGTTGAAGGCAGCATCTTCGAACGGCTTTACCATTTTTCCTCGACCGAAATAGCCGAGATCGCCTTCCTTCACACTGCTCGGACCTTCAGAATACTGCTTTGCCAGCCGAGCAAAATCTTCTCTCTTTTTTGCTTTCGCCAACACGGCTTGCGCCCGGTTCTTTGCCTTCTGATCGTCTTCGGGGGATGCGTCAGGCGCCACCTTAATCAAGATGTGCCGGGCGTGTACCGCTTCCTCCTGTGCATAGTTATCTCTGTGCATCTGGAAATACGGCTTTAACTCCTCGGGAGCCACGGAGACCTTTTCAAAGACCTCTTTGTTGATGATCCGTTCACGCATTAATCCCTTTTGAATATTGTTTTTCAGTTGTTCTGCCGTCAATCCTCTGGAATTCAGCTCTTGATTAAAGGCTGCTTCGGAGGGGAAACGGCCCTGGATGTTTTGGAACCGCTCATTTACCAACTCTGGTCCTACCGACACCTTTTCTAGCGCGGCTTGCTGTCCCAACAGTTCCTCGTTGATCATCTGTTCTAAGATCTGTCTTCGGATCCGCTGGGCCTGGGGATCGGCTTGGACCCTCTCAAATGGGACTCGGGTGCGGGCACGAAATTCCTCGTTCAATTCTTGGTAGGTAATCGTTGTTGCGTTCACCTGGGCGGCAGCTTGCTGCGCTGGGGAAGAAGGCGTCGCCGCCGATACCAATCCGCGGAAGTTGCCGATCATCCCGAAGGTCAGGACAAGGGAGAGAACCACACACGACATCCGCATCTTTGTCTCCTCGTTGCTCCTTCTGTGATGATTATCCGTCTCACCGACGGGCACTTTGCATTAATCGCCACACCTTCCGCAAGCCACGTCGTTCAACAGCGAGACCAAGCAAAAGGGATGATGCAGCCTCACCGGGGAATACCTTTTGACTCCTTTTTCATTTGTCCATCGATCGATCATGAAGGGCTATAGAATCGCGGGAAAGCCAAAGAGTTCAGTTGACGGGATCATGGAAGCGGCAAAGGCTCCGTATTGCACTCATGTCTCTAGCGGTTCATCAGGAGATGGAGAGGGAATGTCCCCCGCTCCGGGTCCCTGGTCCTCCGGAAGCCGGGGACTGTGCCTTCTCTCCAATCTCCGGCGTCGTTTCTCCTCTTGCCGTGCCTGCCGGACTCTCTCCTTCTGGCGCTTGGCCCCCCGGTAAGCACGGGCTCGCCTGGCCATCAGTACCTGTCCCGGCGGCCACCGCCGCCCCGGCCGGCTCCGCCTCGCCTCGGTTCTCGCTCACGAGCCATGCTGACCGTGAGGGTGCGCCCCCCCAGGTCGCGACCGTTGAGGGCCGTGATGGCTGCTTCCGCCTCTTCGGAGGTTGCCATGTCCACAAAGGCGAAGCCGCGTGGACGCCCAGTGACTCGATCTGTCACGATCTTGACTTCGAGGACCTGGCGGCCCCCTTCCTCGAAGAGGGTGCGGAGTTGGTCTGCGTCCACGCTGAAGGGAAGATTGCCCACGTACACTCTCGATCCCATACCTCTGTCTCCTTTCCCTCTGCTGCTGCCACGGGCTGCCCGGCTGCGGCCCGTCAGCTTACGCGCGCTACGTCTTTCGCCGAAGAGCCCGTGTCAGTTGGCGGCGGCGCCGGCGCGCCGCCTCGCGGACCTTTCGCCGCTTCCGCTCCCCCGGTTTCTCGTAGCTCTGCTTCCGCTTTAGCTCCCGGAGGAGTCCGTCCCGCTGCACCAGGCGTTTGAAGGCACGGAGTGCCGACTCGACCCCGCGATCGTCCACGATAACCTCGAGGGAACGACGGCCCGCCGGCGTCGCCAGGGGCTCTCGCCCTTGATCATCGTGCCGCCTATATCCTGGCATCTTCCCTCCGTTGGTTTCACGCTTTTCCGCAGCGGGATGGCTCTGGCCCCAACAAAAAAGCCGCGGGACTTCAGTCCTCGCGGCGTCGACAATGTGCAAAGGCAGAACCGTGAGAATCTAGAGTCAAAGCCACCATAGAGCATTTTGGGGTGGGTGTCAATGGATCTTTGCCCCGCTCCGGCACATGAAGCGCGTTTAGCACATGGGTACCTCTGATTTCCTCTCGGGATTGTTATGTTTTCTCAGGACTCGGGAAGGCGTGAAATGGCTTGACGATGGGTGCCGGTTCATGAACAGGAGAGCGGCTGAGAGCACGCCTGCCACCCCTGCGGCTGAACGTCCCCCTTGACGTGATAGGATGCAACACACGCATACTTTGCGCCGCGCGTCCGGGGAGAAAAATCTGCAGACCCACAGCGATTTTTCCGTCCCGAACGACCCCGGTGCTGTGGAGGAGATCGAGACCGGTCACGTGCCGCAGGGTCTGTGCGGCCCGCGCAACCGCTTGCTGGGCGGCGTGGCTCCAACTCTTGTCCGAGATGCCCACGACCTCAGCAAGCCGGATCACGCCAGGGGCCTTGGCATGTTCAGTCACGGGACGTCGGAGCGCCCCAGCGGACCATTGGGAAGTGGGTTGTCAGGAAGTGCACACCGTGATTGTCACAACAGAAGGAAATGATAGGGCGGAGACTTCGAGGACGGTGGGAAGGGCTTACGCCCTTTCGGGAGAGCAGGAATCAAGACCTTCGGGTGCGTGCAGTAGGATCCGGACGTCCACCACGCTCACCCCGTCGGAATAAGCGAACACCGGATTGAGGTCGAGCTCCCGGATCTGGGGGCATTCCACGACCAGGCTGGAAACTCGAAGAAGCAGCCGAGTAAGGGCCTCGCGGTCAACCGGGGGGGTTCCTCTGACGCCATCCAGGATCGGTGTCGCCTTTATGTCGGCGAGCATGCCCCGAGCGTCGTGTTCAGTCAGCGGCAGGACCCGGAAGGCCACGTCTTTGAGTACGTCCACCATGATGCCGCCCAGCCCGAACATGATGACCGGGCCGAACTGGTCGTCGTGCGTCACGCCGACAATGATCTCGAGTCCCTTGGGCATCATGGGCGAAACGAGGATCCCTCTCACATCGGCGCCCGCTTTGTAGCGGCGGGCGTTCTCGAGGATCTCGGCGAAAGCCCTCCGCACGTCCGCCTCGCCGTCGACGTTGAGCCTGACACCACCCGCCTCGGTCTTGTGCAGGATCTCCGGGGAGACGATCTTCATCGCAACCGGACGACTGAACTCGCGGGCGGCGGACACGGCTGCGTCCACATCGGTCGCCAGGATGAAGTCGGCGACAGGTAGCTGATAATCCCGGAGCAGATGTCGAGCCTCGTGTTCGAGGAGGCTATTCCGGCCAGCGCTCAGTGCCTCACCCACCTCGGGAGGCATGAGGGTCTTGGATGGGAGGACAAAGTCGGTTTTCTCCTCTGCCCACTGGAGGTGGTCTCCGTAGTCCCCGAGTGCCTTGAGGCACGTGGCGGCAATCTCCAAGGATTCGTACACCGGCACGTTGTGCTGGCGGAGGATATTGAGGGCCTCCGTCTTAAATCCTGCATAACAGCTTTGCACCACCATGGGTTTCCCGGTCTCCTTGACCAAGGTACCCAGCCGGCCAGCGGTGGCCGATTCGATGGGGCCGAGTTCTTCGGCAAAGCGGATCCCGTACCCCCCGAAGAGCCCTACCATGAGCATCCCGTCCACGTTTGGGTCCGCCAGACAGACGTGGGCACACTCGGCGAAGAGGGCAGGGTCACTGTCGGTGGCGCCGGCCACATCCACGGGATTCCGGACGGCGGCGCGGTCAGGGAGGATCTTGTGCAGTAGTTGCTGCGTTTCGGCGTCCAGCTCGTGGAGCTCGAAGCCATGAGCGGTGAGAGCATCGGCGGCAACTGTGGCATGCCCGCCACCGTCAGCCAGCACGACCGCCCGTCTACGGCGCATGGGTGGGAGCATTGCCAACGTCTCAGCGGCGGGAAGCAACTCGTCCAATCGGCGAACGCTGACAATACCCGCTTGCTTGAAGGCTGCCTCGGCGACCACCGCTCTGCCGGCCAGGGCCCCTGTGTGGGAACCGATGGACCGCTGCCCGGCCTCCGAGCGGCCGGCCTTCAGCAAGACGATGGGCTTCCGATGGACCATCGCGCACGCCTCGCGGAGGAATGCCCGGCCGTCCTGGAAACCCTCAACGTACATCAAAATCAGGTCGGTATTGGGATCCTCCCGGAAATAGCGGATGTACTCGTGATAACGGATATCGGCCTCGTTGCCGACCCCGATATAGCAACTGAAGCCGAGCCGGCTTTTTGTGACGGCCTCCGCGAACAAGGACAGGGCCATGTTGCCACTTTGACACAGGAGCCCAATCCGGCCGTGATGAACCTCCCGAAGACCCACCAGGTTCAGCCGATGAGGTATGTTGAGCAGGCCCGAGGTGTTCGGTCCGATAAGGCGGATCCCACACGCGCGTGCGACCTGGACCATCTGACTCTCCAGGGCGAGGCCTTCGGCGCCGCTTTCGCCGAAACCGGCGGCGATGACCACCGCACCCTTGACGCCTTTTCGTCCACAATCTTCCAGGATGGCTGGCACGGTGGGCGCGGGTGTGGCGATCAGCGCGAGATCCACAGGGCCTTCGATTGCCGAGACCTTGGGGTATGTCTTGAGCCCCCGGATCTTGGTCTCTCTAGGGTGTACGGGGTAAATGGCGCCGGCAAAACCGCCTTTTTGGAGGGCCCGGATGGCCTGGTGTCCCCGCTTACTTTCATCCCTGGACGCCCCGACGATGGCGACCGAGCGGGGATGCAGGATGCAGTGCAGATCATCCTCCATGGTTCATTCGCCTTTAAAGTGAGGGTCGCGTTTTTCTCGGAAAGCGGCGAGCCCCTCCTTCCAATCCTCAGAAGCCATGCAGGCAAGCAGCGCTTCGGCCTCAGAGGTCATGGCGGTCTTCGAGTCCAGGAGGCAATTGCGGGTCAATTGCTCTTTGGCGAATCGGAATGAGAGCGGAGCCTTCCTGGCGAGCTGCGCCGCAAAGGCCTCCACCTCCTCGTGTAATCTTTCACGATGAACCGCCATTACAATCAGACCCATCTCCGCGGCCTGTCGACCGGTGAACCGATCACCGAGCAGCATCAGTTCCTTGGCCTTGGCCAAGCCCACGAGCCGTGGGAGGAGGTAGGTCACTCCACCGCCGACGAAGGTGCCAAGGCCGACCTCAGGGAAACCCATCTCGGCCTCTTCGGCCATGATGACGAAGTCGCAACTGAGGGCCATCTCGGCACCGGAGCCGAGGGCATAGCCATTGACGGCGGCAATGACCGCCTTGGGAAAGTCCTGGATCACAGCGCAGACCCGCTGCGCCGTCCACACGTAGTCGCGTCGCTCGTCGGCTGTCCACTCCCGTTCGCCGTGGGCCTTCAGGTCCGCCCCGACGCAGAAGGCCCGCCCCTCGCCGGTGATCACCACGGCCCGGACCTCCATGTCATTCTCCGCCTCAACGAGACGGGCCTGCAAGGCTTCATACATCGGTTGGGAGACGGCATTGAGCCGGTGGGGGCGATTGAACCGGATCCAGGCGACGTTTTTTGCTGTATGGTAGAGGATCGGAGTTTCGGGTTCGGACATCGAAGAGTTCCTCCGTTTCGGCCGCATCGGTGCCGTGACGGACGACCCTGCGCTATCCAAAGGATATCACAGATCACCCAAAGGCGGGGGCTTCGGTCGGTGGTTCCAACTTGGCCGGCCGTCGTTTGCGCTGGATGAGATAAAGCCCCACAAAGACGGCGGACGCGCCCCCTTGAACCATTTGACGGGCAATGCCTGTGAAGTCCGCCACGGGGTCGGGCCGAAATGCCACCGCACACACGAGCAGCAGGAGGATCCGCTCCCCCCAGTTGCATTCGTCAGCAAAGTATCCCTGGAGGCCGGAGGCAAACGCAAACATCGCGACAAAGGCTGCCAGGATCACCCAGCCGATCTGAAGAAGGTTGTCCATCCAAATGATCTGGCCTTCCGCCGACACACCCGCGATCATCAAGAGTTCAAGATTGAAGATGAACACAAAGGGGAGGACGGCGGTACGAAGATCATACGTGAACCCCTGGATTCCGGTTTTAATGGGGTCAGACTTGGCGATAGCGGCGGCCGCGTACGCCGCCAGTCCCACCGGGGGCGTGTCATCGGCCAGGATGCCAAAGTAAAACACAAAGAGATGGGCCGCGAGCGTGGGAATCAGCAACCCGGCCTTGGCCCCGAGCGTGACGATCACCGGTGCAGTCAGGGTCGCCATGACGATGTAATTGGCTGTGGTGGGCAGCCCCATGCCCAGGATGAGGCTGGTGACCGCGGTGAGGACCAGCATAAATGCCACGTTGCCGAGTGAGATGATCTCGATGGCCTCGATGAATCGACTGCTCAATCCGGTCAGGGTGACAGTGCCGACGATGATCCCGGCCGCTGCCGTGGCCACGCCGATCCCCATCATGTTCCGGGCCCCCGCGATCAGCCCCTGCCACAGCTCGCCAAAGCTTATGGCGACCGCATGAAGCGTTTCATTCCACAGGCGATGCTCGAGCTGCTTAAAGTGGGGTGGACCGAAGAGGTGGCGCACCCGAGGGACTCCGGTCTCCCGTTTCATGGTGGCGATGACGTGGAGCGACGCCTCCAAGGGCCGCTCCACTACGATAATCGCCATGGTCAACAGAATCGCATTGAAGGCCGCTGAGATGGCCGAGAAGCGAAGGATCACTAGCGTGTAGATCAGGACGAGGAGCGGGATCAGGTAATGGATACCCTCAAAGAAGGTCTTCCAGAACGGCGGCAGCTCTGACGGGTCCATCGGCCTGAGCCGGAGCTTTACGGCCTCGAGATGGACCACGTAAAAGAGGGCGATGTAGGAGAGGAAGGCCGGGATCACCGCGGCGCGCACCACGTCGAGGTAGGCTATCCCGAGGAACTCGGCCATGATGAACGCCGCCGCGCCCATGACCGGGGGCATCAGTTGACCGTTGGTGCTGGCCCCGACCTCCACCGCCCCCGCCTTATAGGCGGGCAAGCCGACCCTCTTCATGAGGGGGATGGTAAACGTGCCGGTGGTCGCCACGTTGGCGATCGAGGAGCCAGAGACGAGCCCCGTGAGTCCCGATGCCACGACCGCCGCCTTGGCGGGGCCTCCTCGGAAACGGCCGAGCGCCGCATACGCTACCTGGACGAAGTAGTTTGCCGCGCCCGCCTTCTCTAGCAAAGACCCGAACAGGACAAAGAGGAAGACGAAGCTGGTGGAGACGCCGATCGGAACGCCCCAGATGCCGCTGTCGCTCAGGTACATGTGATCCACCACGAAATCCACCGGGACACCTGGGTGGGCCAGAAAGCGCGGCATCCAGGGACCGATGAAGCAGTAGAGGAGGAAGACCGTGGCGAGAGCCGGGAGTGCCGGGCCGAGCGCACGCCGCGCAGCATCCATCAAGAGGAGGACCAGGATCGCCCCCACGATCACATCCCGGGTGATCGGCAATCCCGATCGCTGGATGATCCCATTGTAGTCCCAGGCCATGTAGGCCGCCCCGCACCCGGCAATGAACGCGAGAAGGTAATCATACCAAGGGATCACTTCTCGCGTGGGGCGTCTCGGGCGGGTGAACCCCGGGAAGATCTGCACAGCCCAGTTTAGCCATTTGGGTGCCCCAGGTTTCTTCTTGCCTGGGAAGGTCAGATAGACCATCGTGATGGCGAAGGTGAGATGGATGCTTCGCGCGATGATCGAATTGATGGGTCGGTAGGCGATATAGAGCTGGAAGAGGGACCAGCCCAGCGCGAGGAGGGTGATCAGCCAGCTCGCGACATTGATCGGTTCCCGTCCCCCCGTCTCGGCTTCAGCAACGATCGCCTCCGCGGACTCGGGGGGAGGTGTCTCATACGAGGACTGGTCGCGGTCAGGGGTGGTGGGTGGATGCGCCATCCTTGTCTCCTCAGGGCGTCACGGCCTGTGGCAAGCAGTGGTCCCCCTATAAGCAATGGGACAGGGCCGACGCGGGTTGCTACACCGCCCCCCGCTCGGACCCTGTCCCACTGGATCGGTGCAGGCCAGCCAAGCTTACATCCAGCCCTTCTCCTTATAATACTTGATCGCACCCGGATGCAGAGGAGCCGAGAGTCCCCCCAGCATCTCCTTCGGCTTGAGGAACTTGAACGCGGCGTGCATCCCACGGAAGCGATCAAGGTTTTCGAAGACGCTCTTGGTGACGTTGTAAACCGCCTCGGTCGACTCCTTCTCACTGGTGACAAAGGTGGCCTTCACGGCGTACGTGGGGACATCCTTGTCTACACCTTTGTAGACACCGCCGGGGACGACCGTCATGACATAGTAAGGATTATCGGCCACCAACTTCTTGATGGGGTCCGCGTCGATGGGAATCATCCGGATCGTGGTGCTGTTGGCGACCTCCAGACCGCCGCCCCAGGGGTTGCCCACAGTGTAAAAGAAGGCGTCGATCTTCTTGTCCACCAGGGCCCGGTTGGCCTCATGCTGCTGTAATCCCTCGGCCCGGATGTCCCGGTCCTTGTTGATGCCGTACAGGCGGAGCACGTCCTCGGCGTTGCCGCGCTGGCCGGAACCGGGATTGCCGATGTTGACCCGCCTGCCGCGGAGGTCGTTCACCGACTTGATGCCGGTATCGGCGCGGGTCACCAGCATCACGGTCTCAGGATGGACACTGAACACGCTCCGGAGGCCCTTAAACGGCTTGCCATCCCAATCGGCCTTGCCGTTGTAAGCCTGCCAGTTCCGGTCGGACTGTACCACGCCAAAGTTCAGCAATCCGCGCCGGACGGCGTTGACGTTGAACACCGATCCCAGGGCTGGCCGACCTATGCAGTTATAGCCCTTTCCGCCGAGCTTCTCGTTCACCAGTTTGCAGACATTCAAAGCGACCTGGTAGTAGACCCCGGTCGTCGAACCTCCTCCGATTACCAGGAACTGTTGGGCTGCCCTGGCGGGCGCCGGAAAGCTCGCTGCTGCCAGGGCAACCGCGATCGCCAGGGCTGGTGCCAGTACTCTTTTCATGGCGTGATCCTCCTTTCCTCTAGCCGTCACGTGCGTATCCAGGACTGCAACCTCCCGCGCAACCCGCCGAGGGGCTGCAGATCCGCCCCGACGCAGAAGGCCCGCCCCTCGCCGGTGATCACCACGGCCCGGACCTCCGGATCATTCTCCGCCTCAACGAGACGGGCCCCCAAAGCTTCGTACATCGGATGGGAAACCGCATTGATCCGGTGGGGGCGATTGAACCGGATCCAGGCGACCTTGTCCTTTTTCTCGTAGAGGATAGGCATCTTGGGTTCCGACATGGGTAAGCTCATCCATTTCCACCGCACGGCTGAGCGAGGGCAGACTCGTGGACCGAATGCACACGATAGCACGGGTCACCCGCTCCACCAAGCCCGTTATGCAGATACAGAATTTTATGGGAAAGTCAGTACCCTCGGCCGAGGCTAAACACTACGTATTGCCGTACTTCGGGAGAGGTGACGACGCCGAACCAATTGTGAGCCGACAACAAGCCCGAGTAGAAGCAGCGCGACCGGGTACATCAGTTCCTTTGGGGGTTGACCCTTTTGCTCGATGTCCACCTTGGTGACGTAATCTCCGAAGTCGACCCCGGCTTGCTCCGCAAGGCCGTTGAATGCGAGATCGGCGACCGCATAACGGCCATCGGGTTCACGGACGAGTGTCACACCGTAAGTCTCCTGTTGGACCGGGCCGCCGGCCTCGGGCGTCTTGAGCACGAACAACCTGAAGCGGTCGCCGTATGGGGTCTCGCGGATTATGTGAAGCCGCAGTTTGCGGCCTGGCTCGACCATGACGTCGCCGGCCAAAAAGGTGTCTAGGGCGAGGGGTGCAAACGGTGGGTAGAGCTGGTCCGTGAAAATGCCCGGCCGGAACAGAGCCACGGTGACCACGAGGAGCAGGAGTGCCTCGTAGAGCTTGACCTTCACGAACATCCAGCCCTGGGTGAGCGAAGTGAAGGCAAGAATGGCAAGGAGCGAGACGACAAAAACCATTAAACCGTGCCAGAAACTGGCGATGCCGATGAGCAGCAACTGCGGGTTGAAGATGAAAACGAGGGGCAGAATGGCCGTGCGGATCTCGTAATAAAACGCCTGCACACCGGTTTTGAGCGGGTCCGCACGAGAGATGGCCGAGGCGGCGTAGGCCGCCAAACAGACCGGCGGGGTGACATCGGCCATCAGTCCGAAATAGAAGACATAGAGGTGCACTGCGATAAGCGGCAGCACCAGGCCGGCGGCGCTTCCGAGTTCCACCACCACCCCAGCCAGCAGCGACGCGACGACGATGTAATTCGCCGTCGTCGGCAGACCCATTCCCATAATGATGCACAAGACGGCCGTGAGGCCCAGGAGGATGTACACGTTGCCGCCCGAGATCGCCTCGACGACGCCGATCAGGGCGTTGTTGAGACCGGTCGAGGACACCGAGCCGACAATGATGCCCGCCGCAGCCACGGCGACGGCGATGTTGGTCATATTGCGGGCGCCCGCGACGCAGCCGGCGTACACCCCCCCGATGCCATCCATGAAGGCCCGCCCGATCGAGATGTGCCCCCCGCGTACCGCTGAGACGACATGCTGCGCCACGACGATGAGCATCATTAAAAGAATGGAGTAGAAGACGGAACTGCTGGCCGTCCACCGTTTAACCATCAGTAAATAGATTAGGACCACGATCGGTACCAGAAAGTGGACACCGCTCAGGAAGGTCTTCCGCAGTGGCGGTATCTCGCTCCGGGGTAGGCCGGCCAGTCCGAGCTTCACCGCCTCCAGATGAGAGATGTAGAATAGCGCCACATAAGTGATAACCGCCGGAATGAAGGCGGCGACTACCACGTCGAAATACGTGATACCCACGAATTCGGCAATAATGAAAGCCGCCGCACCCATAACTGGCGGCATGATCTGCCCGTTTGTCGAGGCGGCGACCTCGATGGCGCCAGCTTTCACCGCCGGCAGGCCGGTTTTCCGCATCACCGGTATCGTGAAGGTCCCCGTCGTGACCACATTGGCAATGGAGGAGCCAGAGATGAGTCCGGTCATGCCCGAAGCCAGGATTGCGGCCTTGGCAGGACCACCACGCATCCGCCCGACCATGCTGAAAGCGAGGTCGAGGAAATACTTGCCAGCCCCGGCCTTGTCCAACAACGCTCCGAACAGTACGAACAGAAATACAAAGCTGACGGATACGTCGATCGGGATACCAAAGATCGCCTCCCCACCCAGCCACTGATACCCGATCAACCGGGTGAGTGAGACACCCTTATGGGAGATGATGTCCGGCATGGCCTGGCCAAAAACGGAATAGAAGAGAAACACGGAGCAGACAATAACCAGTGGGACCCCGATGCTACGTCGCGTCGCCTCCAGCAAGAGAACGAGGCCGATGCCGCCAAGAATGGCCTCGAACGGAAGCTTAAAGTGGGTGCCGAAGAGGGAGACGTCGTACGTGAGTAAGACGCCTTGACGAGCGACGAGGCCCTCGTATGCGAGGAACAGGTAGAGCGCGCAGGCGGTTGCGAGTAGCGCCAGGCTGACGTCGTACAGGGGAAGCCGCTGGGTCCCCCGGTGTCGCGTCACCGGGTACATGAGGAAGCAGAGCAAGAGGCCGAACGCCAAGTGAATGCCGCGCGCCGGGACGTCGACGATAATCCCGGCACCGACCATGAAGGGTAGCGGAGACGCGATCCACAACTGAAACAGGGACCACAGCGCGCCGATTACGCTGACGACGACGGCAAGGCGGGGCCCGAGATGCCTTGTCCTATACTCAAGCTCTTCCAGAGTCTTTTCGGGCGATTCCGGGGTCTCTTTCGACGCAGATGCTTGGACCTCAGACATACAAATCGCCCCGACGAAGAAAGACGGAGTCCAATAGGGAGACAAAAGGGCGGGCGCCCCCAGTCATTGGAGGCGCCCGTCACTGTCAGGGGGCCAGGCTTACATCCAGCCTTTTTCCTTGTAGTACTTGACGGCGCCCGGATGCAGCGGCGCCGACAGGCCATCCTTGATCATTTTCTTGGGGTCCAGGTTCGCAAACGCCGGATGCAGCCTCCGGAAGTCATCGAGATTCTCGAAGACCGCGCGTGTGACCTCGTAGACCACATCTTCCGGCACGTCCGCGCTGGTCACGAACGTGGCCATGACGCCGAACGTGGTGACGTCACGGTCGGTCGTCTTGTACGTGCCCTTCGGGATCGTCGCGAAGGCGTAATAGGGGAACTCTTTGACCAGTTGTTGCTCGACCTTCCCTCTGAGGTTGATGATCTTGGCATCGCACCCATCCGTCGCCACGGCGACACCAGCATTGGGCACGCCGACTGTATACCCGTAGGCGTCGATCTTGCCGTCGCAAAGCGCCTTCGACTGCTCGGTGGAGGTCAGCTCGGTGGCCAGGGCGAAATCGCTGACCTTGGTCCCGTAGCGCTCCATCAGGACTTCCGTGGTCCCGCGCTGGCCGGAACCCGGGTTGCCGATGTTGAACCGCTTGCCCTTGAGGTCGTTCCAGGACTTGATGGGGGCCCCCTTGGCGACGATGATGTGGTACGGCTCCGGATGCACCGAGAAGACGGCTCGTATCTTCTTAAATGGCCGGACCTTATCCGGTGCGGTGCCGTGGTAGGCATGGTGTTGCCAGTCGGACTGGGCGACACCGAAGTCGAGCTCACCTTGGCTGATCTGAGCGATGTTGTACGTAGAGCCGGCCGTCGACGGCGCTGAACACCGGATACCGTGCTTGCGGCCTTTCTTCCGTCCTTCCGCGGCTTCCTTGTGGACCATCCGGCAGACCGCGTTCCCGACCACGAAATACACGCCCGTCGGACCGCCGGTGCCGATGCTGATGAATTTCTGAGCGGAAGCAGGCGGAGACAGCATCGCCCCGCTGACCAGTATTGCCACTGCGCTTATGAGTGTCTTAAGAAGCATGACTTACCTCCTCTCATTCCACTGCTCGGTGACTCGCTTCTCTTGGAAACCGCGTATGCCTCTTCGTTTCATGCATCCCTCGAATGTTCATGCATGGCTCTCAAGTCTCTCGGAAATGCTCATGCCGTTCCCTCCCTTCCTCTAGGATGACGATTCTTTGCTAGACCAGAGGGGCCCTGGGCCTTTTCGGGCAAACCTCCCATGCGGTGCTGGGATCCTTCGCATACATCATAAAGTGGGGATGTTGTGGTAAATCGCGCTCATAGCGCGACCGCCGGGATACCCTGCCGCAATGCCCGAGATTTGTTGTGCGAGTTTCCCGATCCCGGAGCGAACAGTCGAGATGTCCCGGAGAGTTAACTTGAAAGCGGAGTGAACCAAATGCTACCCGAAGTAAGAAGTGCTTGTCAAGCCCAAGTTCTCCGGGTCACCATGCAACGTGTCTCAAATCAACGAGTGTCCGGGCAGGCGCCAGGCGCAAGCGCAATCTCGCTCCTCGAAATCCAATGTTCCACACTAGGGGATGCCATTCCGAGGCGCCTCTCGGTCGTTGGAATCGGCGAGCCCATCGGCCGAGCTCACGGTCGAGGCCTCAGTCGAGCCGTCAACGGTCATCGAACAGCAGTCACCGGTTTACGGTCATCGGTCATCGGATTGCGTTCGTCGGTTTTGGCCAGGGGGAGGGGCTTGGCGACGGTTGCGGGGGCTGGGGGTTAGAGCTTCCAGCGAGCGGCTCTGCGATCCCCACCCGCACCTCGAGGCGCGTGGAGGAGGGGGTACCGGACACGCTGATCACAGAGGCCTGATGCTCTTTGGTGAAGACGAGGATGGTCTCCTTGCTGATGAAGCTTGCCACCAGCGTCCACCCCTGTGAGGGGAGGGCCTCCCGATAGAAATCCACCACCCCCGGAGGGTCGCTGTCGCCCTCGTACACCATGAGGCCTGCCTGGAATCCGCCGAAGGTGATGAGGACCGACTCCTGGTCAATCTTTTGAAATCCGGCAGGGATGGGGATACCGGCGGGACCTTCGAGGGGTGGTGCCGCCTCCGGCTGTTTGGGGGCCGAAGCACAACCGGAAAGTAGGAGAAGAAAAGCGAGAAGACCCGAGGTAAAGATCTGATACCGTTGGCGGGCGCGCATGAGAAAGCACTCCCATTGGTGTGGGTCCCCAAAGAAGAACGGATGCCGGGCGTCGACTCGGACAGATACCCGTGGTCGACAACACCCACTATATGCGATCTGACCACCGGCTGGCAAGGGAAATGGCCGGAAAAAATTTGCCCAGGTCTAGGCGAGTTGCTAAGATGCACGAGATTTCTCTTCCCTCAATAGCGAGGAGGGAGTGCACATTGTTTGGGGAGGCGTCGATGGCAGAGGCGGGCTGGCGAGGGTACACCGAGCACGAGTTTCAGATGGCCCTCTTTGTCCGGGACAAGATATTTGAGCATTACGGGATGTCAGAAGAGGATCAAGCGGCGGTCAGTGAAGCCCTAGCCCTCCTGGCCGTCTATCATCTGCGCGAGCAGCAGAAAATTGTTCTCAAAGGAGATCTGAAAGAAATATTCTCCGGTTTCTCGTGGAGGCTGCCAGACCAGTCCCAGGCAGAGGAAATTGCGAGGGAGCACTTGCAGAAGCATGACGTCTCCCAGCCCATGACAGAGCTTCTATATGCCGTCCTGCTGGTCGAGATCACCTATTCGCTTGTCGCGGATAAGAAAATGATCTGGCTCGCGGCCCCGAGCTAGTGGGGGCATGGCACGTGAAGAGGCGGGCTGGCGTGTGCAAAAGAACTCCGTTGGGCCCACCCTGAAGCGGAGCAGGCCCACGAGTTCAAAAGGCTGTTGCGATCTTCGGTGATGAGCGGTCAGCCGCCGCGGATCTTCGGGACGATGAGAATCGTGTCCCCGGGGGTCAGCCGGTGGCTGTTATCGACGGTGACGCCGTTGACCCGTACCTCCGTATTCCCGTTCGTTCTCATCTCTGTCAAGAGCTCACCGAGGGAAAGCGGGTCCTTTCCTACGTAGGTGGTGACATTCTTCCCCATCATCACCACTTTAACCGCCACCGTCTGTTCCCTCTCCAGCAGATCGGTCGTCATGGTCTCCCTCCTTTCCTCAACACCGCTCGCCTGAGCTGGTGACTAGGGTCAGGGTCTTGAGATCGAGGAGGATCTCGCGGGGGAGATCCTCGCCAGTCGCCAGGCGTTTGACCAGGTTGCCAATCAGGCTGGCGATGGCAAATCCATTGTAGCTGATGGCCGCCGCCGTGCAAGTGAGAACTTCAGCTTCGTCATCACCGTACAGGCTCTTTTCGTAAAACCTGATGTCGTCCGGGTCGGTGGGGTTCACGGCGTAAATCCGGGCCACCTCCGCCCCCATTCTCGCGTCCAGATATCTCAATACGCCGGCACGGTATCGGATGGAACGGAGCCAGATTGACTTCCTGGCCCGCATGCTGTCAACTCCTGAGATCACGACCCCCGTCATCCGTCGGGTATCGACCTCGATGGGCAGGCCCTCCACTGGTGCTCCGGCAAATTCCTCCAAGATCTCTCGGAGGGCTTCGACCTTGAGCCGCCCCACATCCCTCAGGCGAAAGAGTTGGTTCGGCAGGTTATGCTCTTCGATGCCATCGGGGTCGTAGAGAAACAACCGGTGGACGCCCATCTTCGAGAGCACCAGGGCCGTGAAGGAACCGATCCCGCCACACCCGATGAGGTGGACCGGGAGGTCGAGCGCCTCGGGATTCACCAGATCCAGTTGTCGGAGGAACTCCATGGGCTGGGTGGAACTCACGATCCCGCCTCCGGCCAGTAGGCGATCGGAATTCGCCAATCCTTCGGGTTGACCGTCTTCAAAAAGTCGAGGAGGACATACACGACAGCCACAAACTGGTACTCCCCGATCATCTTGGCAATGCCTTCGCGGATGTTGCCCAGACAGGGGCGGCCCTGATAAATGTGCGGATGATCGTAGGCTCCCACCGCGTCGGTGAGGTTTCGAATCCGAACATCCCCGGCAAAAGAGATCTCCATCCGGTAGCTTCCCAGGTGAAACTGGCGGCCGTCGTACTCCGTCTGGAGCGGCGAGGTGAAAATGGTGAGCCGGCCATCCTGGATCTGCACCTCCCGGATCTCGGAGAGCTCTTTGAGCTGGTCTATGTCTTTCAGGTACTGTTCATTCTCGGCGGGAGCGCCCTGGATGGTGTTGAGGCGGTTCTGCAATGCGCTGAGGTTCCGTGTTTCGGCCGTGATCCGTCGGGCATACTCCTCCAGGTTATTCTCGATGAACCGCATCTCCTGTTCCAGAAAGTCCGTTTCCTGCTGGACGCGACTCCGACACTCCCTGAGATAGGCCTGACGGACCATGACCTGGCGCTCTTGGTCCCACCTGGCCGCTGCCTCTTCTGTCTCCTGTCGGAGGGTCTCCAGCGCAGCGCGGAGGGGGTCGAGTCCGAGACGGGAGAGCGTCCTGAGCTCTTTGAGCATTCGAGAGAGGCCCAAGTCGAGGACGCGCCGCAGGAGGATAGACTTGAGTTCTCCGTCTTGGCCGAGAAGGTTAAAAAGAAAGTAGAGATTCCCTTGGACTGTTTCCCCCACGGCCCGCCCTTCCGGATCTCTCAGGAGCTGTCCCCGCCCGATTTGAGATCCGGGGGGGAAGGCTGGCTGGGCTGCCGCTGCGATGGGATACCCGAAAGCAAACGGGAGACGGCTCTGCGGAATGCGGGGCCAGATCCCAAACAGCAGAGGAGGGGTGGGAAGCGCAAAGTGATGTAGATAGATAGCCGCGCCGCGGTGGGGCCTCGAGTATTGGTCGCTCTTCCCAAAAAACCAGAAGGGCACCCCGAGCACTTCAGCGTACTGTCCCAGCACCTCAACAATCGGTACCAGGGCCGGTGGATGCGTAGAGGGGGACTCTACTCCCTTTCCGCATTCGAGGAGGACGGAAAATTCCGATGGAATGCGCGGGCCGCCATCAGGGCTACTCCCCTGGGGCGGCACCTGGGAAAGGGAAGGGACATGCGTTCCCTCGGACGAAATGTGACGCCTGTACATGGGGTGTGTCCCTACCCAAGATCCGAGCGATTGCCCATTGGTAATGGGAGGTGTCCCTTTGTTAGCACCACCGCCCCCTCGGTGTCAACGGATAATCCGGACCCAAGTGACGAATCGCTCATGCGAAGGGATGGGGACGGATCGGCTTTCGACCGGCGTAGCCTTCGGTGAGACCATGCCAATAGCCCACCTCGGCCTCATCCGGCTTCCAGCAGAGGTATACCTCGCGACCCTCGCGGATGGAGGGAAAATCGATGAGACCCAGGTGGAGGTCTTTGAGGAGGCATCCCAGGTCCTCGATCTTCTTGACGGCGTTGTTGCACCCTTCCAGGATGAATTCTGCCTCTCGCTTGAGGCGGAGGAAGGCATCCCCGCCTAGGCGGTAGCCGTTTTCGCCTGCCTGTTGGCGGATCGCCTCGAGGAGCTGCTGTCGCTGCTCAAGCTCCCTCCGCTGCGCTTGGAGGTCCTCGAGCATCACCCGAAGCTGAGGAAGAAGGGCATTGGCCTCCTCGACTGTGAAGTACTGCGTCGCCATCGGTGCTCCTCAGTGGTTCTTTCTTGTTACGCTACCGAATCGAAGAGGGGTGCGTCAATAGGAAACCGGCTGTTTCACTGCGAGGGCGGGCCCGCCGACGAAGGATGCTTCACGAGCCGCTCTCCCCAAGTAATCCTTGTGAAGGATTTGCTCCCCTCGTGGGCTGAAAATTTCACGGGTCATTGAGTGTGTTAGAACAACACCTTCGGCCCCTCACTCCGGGCCTCAGATTGTTTGAGCCGAGGAAGGGTCGTTCCGCTCGTCGGCGGAATTATTCCACTTGTCAATAGTTCGTTCATGGCGATGTTCCGCGCCAGCCACTCCGCAAACCAACAGGACGGCCATCCCCCACCTGCACTTCGTTCCGGTGGGAGGGACCCCCTGACCGGTCCGAAGGACTCCGGACTCCTTCGGAGACGCAAACCAGATTCCGCCTCCCTCGCAGATCCACCCCTTCCTCGGCTCCGGGGTTGGCAGTACCTGCGCGCTCCGAGCGACATTGCCGGGAGTGGCGGGGCCCTTCGGCGAGCGGCGGCCTGGGAAACCGAGGTGCGATCCGTGCCGAACTTCTTTGCACGGAGCGTGAACACGGAGGGACCCAGGCCGCAAGCCGCCTAGCAGGGTCGCCACGGGCCCGAAGGGTTCCGGGCTCTGGCGCAGAGGCCCGGAGCGAGGGGCGTGCTGGTGCTGCCCAACTAAGGTAAATTGAGGTCATCCAGGCGAGTGGTGGTGTCGCAAGGAGAGTCGGGTGGCGTCGGAAGACCCACTCCCCGAGCCCTTCCGGGCCCGACTGCAATGGTGAGGCCCGGAGCCGGGGGCATGCGGACGCTGCCGGAAGAGAAAGAGCTATGGATCGCTCAGCCGGCAAGCCAGCGGATGAGGTCCGCCGTGATGACTTGGGCGACCTCGTCTCTGTTCGTGGTCGTGAGCCGTTGCAGCCGTGCCTCGGGGTGGGCTTTGATACGGTCGGCAACCGGGTGGGCCTTGGCCATGATCGTGGCCACGAGGGGTCTCGGGCCCTTGAGCGCCTCGAAGAGGACCGTCTGGAAGCCGGGAGAGTAAAGCTCCATCTTGCCGATCTCATCGATCACGACGAGGTCGGCTTCGTGCAATGCGCGAGTCAGGGCCTGGACCCCGATGGCCTCAAAGGTCTTGAGGTCTACCCCGTAACGTCCAACTCGGGGCGGCCCTGGATGTTCCACATGAGCTAAGACCCCTTCGTGGCCGGCTAGATCGGCGACCTGAAAGCCGACTCGCTCCTTCCCCTTGCGAATCTCTCGCGTGTAAAAGCCCCCTTTGATCCCCGGGAGCGTTTCTATGAGGGAGAGGAGTAGGGACGTCTTTCCTACACCGGGAGGGCCTGTGATTAGGTGTACGCGGGCCATCGCCGCTTTAGGCCGGGTACTGCTGCTCCTCGGGGACCACGCTCGTCCCCACGGCTCGGGCCACCAGGGTGGGGGGATCGAGAACTCGCGCCGACGAGGGGAAAGGACTTGCGCCCTGGCAGGTAAGGACTTTGTGGGCCTCGAAGGCCATGCGGCGCGAGGTTCGCCCGACCGCGACGATCTGTCCCTGGGCCTCGATATAGTCCCCCCCGTAAACGGGAGCCAAGAATTCTATCGTTTCGTAGGCGCGCAGAAGCCCCTCGTCTCCATCGTAGCGGATGGTCAACTCGGTGGCCAGGTCGCCAAAGAGGCGGAGAATCTGAGCCCCGGCAACCAACCCACCGGCGTAATGGACTTCGCAGTGACTCATGCGGACTCGCAGGGAGGCCCGAGGGTACTCCGGGTCCTGAGTCACGGCTGGCCTCCCGTTGGTTGGGCGTCGAGCACCGTCTCGGTTGCCAAGATCGGTACACCAGCGCGAAGAGCCATGGCGACAGCGTCGCTCGGTCGGGAGTCGATCAGCACCTCTCGGCCTTCCACGTTGAGGACGAGGGTGGCGTAGTAGGTGTTCTCCTTCAGTTCTGTAATCACCGCTCTCGCCAAGCTGGCCTCCAGGTGACCCAGCAGGGTCATGATCAGATCATGAGTGTACGGTCGCGGAGGGGTCACCCCTT
>JABAOH010113451.1_pt5 | contig 19643 bp, 20 predicted proteins | sample 7062181 | NCBI WGS metagenome assembly JABAOH01 (sample SAMN14538630, study PRJNA623070) | marine sediment metagenome | biome: marine biome [ENVO:00000428]; feature: marine pelagic biome [ENVO:01000023]; material: deep marine sediment [ENVO:00002113]; isolation source: pool of 5 deep marine... | reverse complement strand
ACCGGCAGCTCCTCGGCTACGGTCACGAGCAGCAGCCCGCTGCGTTCGGCGTCGGCGAGGAGCTCCAGCATCCAGTCCGACTGTTCCCGAATCCGCCCTCGAGGGACGAGCTCGGTCACCGTACGCGGGGCTCGTAAGTGGGACCCGATCTGCCCCGTCGGGGGCGCGTCGGCCACCACCAGGTCCCAGGCCCCCCGTTTCACCTCGTACAGGACCTTGCCCATGGTGATCACCTCGCGGATCCCGGGAGCGGTGGAGGCGAGAGCGTCGAAGGCGCGAGCCAGCAGACCCAGCCGGGTGATTCCCGGCACGCCGAGCTGCACTCGGAGAAATTCGATGAGCGCCGCGGGACGCTCGACGGCCAGGGCGCATAGGCCGTGACGAACCTCCTGGGCTTCGGGGGTGAGAGGCGGAGAGCCGAGATGGGAGGCGAGGCCGACGCGGTCGATCATGGCGATGGCGAGCACCCGCAGGCCGGCTCGCTGCGCCCGCAATGCCAGCGCAGCGGCGATTGCCGACTTCCCGACCCCTCCCTTGCCCGTCACGATGAGGAGTTCGCGGTCCAGCACCTCTGCTCAGGCTAGCGCCGGCGGAGGTGCTCTCCTTCTGGTGACCCGGCGGTGGTGCGATAGCCTGGGGGCGACGAGGCACGGAGGGTCCATGAGCGAGTTCGACGTCGACCTGTTCATCGCCCGCTTCGAGGAAAGGGCGGAAGCGGTCAAGAACCGGCCGCTGCCTCCCGTCGCCGGTGAGGAGCGCCGCCGCTTCATCGAGCGGGCGGAGTTGGACTATCTCGATTACTCGCTCGTGGCCGACGCGCGGTGGTCCGTCGAGGACGACGAGCTCGTGCTTCGCATCCCGCTCCACCGTTAGGGGTTCGGCGACGCCCATGAGGGTGACGCCGGAAGGTAGCTACCCAGGGTAGAACCTCAAGCGGCGTAGGGCTGTGTCCGATGAAGGAGTGAGACCGCCGTCGCGCGCGGTGCGGCGGCGTCGTGGGATGACGATCAGCTAGGCCCGCCGGGTACGGGCCGGGAGGTCGCATGTTCAGCGGGAGCCTGGAAGAGCAGTCGACCTTCGATGTGCTCCGGTCACTCGCCGTGTCGGGGCACACCGGGAGGCTGCGGCTTGCCGGGGAGGTGAACGGCTCCTTCTACCTGCGCGAGGGTGCGCTGTACTTCGCTGAACTCGATTCCGGGCCCGCCATTGAAGACGTGTTGCTGGGAGCTGGTGTCGCAGCCGACGAGTGGGACGACGCGCTGGAAGCCGGCTGGGAGGAACATCGCGTGGCCGAGAGCCTCGTGGTGGGGCTCGCCGTCAGTCCGGTCCAGCTGCGGGCGTTGATGAGGGACCATCTCACTCGGGTGCTGGAGAGGGTGTTCTCGGTCCGGGCGGGACGCTACGAGTTCGACGAGGGCGAGGGCCACTGGTTCGGGCACTACGAGAGCTTCACCGTCGAGGCCATGCTCGATGAGGTGACGTCTCGCAACGGCGACCGGCCTTCCCAAGCGGCGCCCCCGGACCGCGCCGAGGGTCCACCGGAGCGTGCCGAACGCCCGCCGGAGGCTGACGAGGGTCCGCCGGATGGTAGCGAGGAGCCGCGACAGAGCTCGATCGAGCTGGCTACAGGGCCGCGGAGGTTGCGGCTCGATCGGGCGAGGCGAGGCCGCTGGAAAGCCCGTTTCAACGTCAAGCCGTCGGTCGGAGGCTTGGAGGAGGAGGAGGAGGAAGAGCAGCATCCTGAGCCTGCTCCGGACACCGATGAAGTGGCGGCGGCAGCGGCCGAGGCACCGCCGGCGCAAGCTGCGGACGCCGGCTCGGTAGAGGCAGACGTGGCGGCGGCGGTGGAGGCGCTGGCGGCGGACATGGTGCAGCCGCCCGCCGTTGAGGAGGTGGCCGCGGTTGCCGAGGCACTGGCGGCGGACGTGGGTGAGGAGGGTACGACCGAAGAGATGCCGGCGGTGGCCTCCGAGGCCGCCGTGCCGACAGAGGCAGGAGAGGAAGCGGTGGCCCCGGCCGGGGCGGGGTCGGATGCGGTACCAGAGGAAGACCTGGCGGCGGCGGTGGAGGCACTGGCGGCGCCGGCGGTAGCGGCTTCGGCGGCGGCGGAACCGGCGGCCGTGGAGCCGGGGGTAGCACAGNNGTGGCAGCGGAGGAGGCGGCGGCGGCGGAGGTGTTGGCGGCAGAACCCTCGCCGCCTCCAGCGGTGGTGGAGCCGGGGGAGGCCGTCGCAGCAGCGGCGGCACCCGCCTCGGAAGAGGCAGCGGTGGAGGCACTGGCGGCGACCGCGGAGGAGCTCGGGGCGGGTCAAGCGGCGGCCGCGGAGGAGGCGACGGTGGCAGCCGAGGAGGCGGCGGCGGAGGTGTTGGGGGCAGAACCCTCGGAGCCGCCTGCGGTGACGGAGCCGGCGGCGGCGGAGGTGTTGGGGGCAGAACCCTCGGAGCCGCCTGCGATGACGGTTCCGGGGGAGGTCGTCCCAGCAGCGGCGGCACAAGCCCCGGAACAGGCCGCGGTGGAGGCACTGGCCCCGGCCGGGGAGCCCGCGGTGACGCCTGCGGCGACCGCGGAGGAGGTGGCCGCGGCCGAGGCGGTGGCAGCGGAGCCGGTGGCAGCAGAGAGCGTGGCTACGGAGGTCCCCGCACCGCCGGACCAGGCCGTGACGGCGGATGCCGAGGAGGGTGAGGGGCTCGAGGCCGGCGCCGATCAGGCGCCGTCCGGCGAACCCGAGGCGGCCGGCGAAGAAGCCGAGACGGCGAGTGAGGACGCCGCGGCGGAGACTCCGAGCAATGACCCCGCTACCCGCGAGCGAGTGGCTGCTCTCTTCCGCGCCCTCGGCGACATCGGCGGCCGGCGCAGCTGAGCCGGTTCAGGGGACGACGCGGGCCGCCCGCTTGCGTTCCGCTCGGCGCTCTCCCTCCAGCCTCTCCAACTCCACCCCGGTGTAGTCCACGTAGCGCATCGCGTCGGCGATCAGGTGGTGGCCCGCTACCTCTCTGATGGCGCGGTGCATCTCGTGACAGACGCGCCGGTAGCCGGGATGGCCCGCAGGTTGACTGCGCAACTCGATGAGATGGAACGCTTGACGGGCGTTCATCTCCATGACGAAGCGGATGTTGAAGGCAAAGGGGACCACATACTGGGCCACGTCGGCGCCGAGGCTTGCCGCTACTTCTTCGTGGAACTCGCCGGCGCGGGCCATCGCTTCTTCCCAGCGGTCTTCCAGGCCCACCTCTGCGAGCTCGAGCGGCGTGTCGTGACCGTGGTGCGTGGTGAGTCGCTGCCACTCCAAGGTGAGCATGCGATGCCGCTGCAGATCACGGAAGGCCCCGTAGTCGCACAACACATCGAAGCGGTAGTAGCTGCGCTCCATAGCCCGGCCCGGCTTGTGACGACGGTTGCTGCGGTCCCCGACGTAAGCGGCGACGACCCGGGCTCGCTCCTCAGGCGACATCGCAGCGGCGATGGTGAGCAGCTGGTCATCCGGCAGCTCGGTCACCGGGTACAGGGCGGCAGCTACCAGCTTGGTCTCGGCGTCGGGATCCCAGTCGACCAGCGTCACCAAGGAGCGCTCCTCGGGCTCCACGTCGAGGCCAGCGCCGAGACGGCCCATCGCCGCGGCCACCTCTGCCAGGTAGGCGCTCCACCGGTGGCCGCGATCGGGTAGGTCGACGCGGCGCACGAAAGAGGGAATCACCTTGCGCAGCTCGCGCAGCATCATCTCTCCGTAGTCGCGTACCTCCTGGAGGGGATGGGCGCGCATTCTCACCAGCGCCATCTCGTAGGCTTGACCGGTGGCGTAGATCCCGACGTTGGACAGGGTGGCCGCGGGCAGCAGTCCTCGTACCGTATCGCAAGCCTTCGCCCGAATGGTTGACCGCCACACGAAGTCGGAATCGCCCTCTTGCTTGGGGAAACGCTCCTCGAAGTGGTTCTTCATGGCCGCGACGAGCTCGGAGTAGGTGTCGAAGAGCCACTCGATGTAGCCGACGTAGGCACCCGCCAGCGGCGAGGACTCGATCTCGGGCGGAACCAAGTACCGGTAGCGGTCGCCCAGCCTCACGTCGTAGAAGATGTAGCGAGTGCTCTGCTCCAGATAGGCGGCCAGCCGTCCCCACTCCAACACCTTGGTCAGGAGGTTGGAGGCTTGCTCGGCGGCGAGGTGCACGCCCCCGAGTTGGGCCACCGAGTCGTCACCATATTCGAAGAACACCCGGTCATACAGCTCCTCCGCCCGCTTCAGGTTGACCAGCGGGTCGTCTCCATCGAGGTGGGTGGCGATGGTCTCGATGCCGGTATCCGGATCGGCTACGAACTCGTCGAGGAACAGTCGGCGCACCGACTTGGGGGAGCGGCTGTAGCGGGCGAAGAGCGCTCCCTTCACCACTTCGGGGAGATTGATGAGGGCGTAGACCGGCTCGTCGGTATTGGTGAAGAAGCGAGAGAGAACCGCGCTCTCCTCGGCGGTGAACGGCTCTCGGTAGTAGTCCACGACGAGCCGGATTGTACCGAGCGGGAACCCGCGCCGGGTACCCTGCCGTTCCATGAGCGTGCTCTGGTTGCGAGTGGCCCTGGCGCTGCTGCTGCTGGCGATCGTGCTGGTGGCGGCGACGCCGCTCATCGTGCTGCTGGATCTGGCCTCGGGCGGAACCGGCTATGGGCTGTGCCCCGAAGGCGTCGAGGCCTGTCGCAGCCCCTACACCGCGGGACCGGAGCTGACGGTGGCGCTGATCGTGCTGCTGTTCGGACTGGTCGCGCTGCTACGGGTCACCCTGCGTACGATGCGGCGCGCCGAACGCTTGCAGAAGCTGGCTTCCGGGACCCGGCTCAATGCGCCGCGCTGAGCGCCTCTGCGGCCGGTACCGGATCGTGCTCGCCGGCCGTGAGCAGCACTATGTAGATGGCACCGACGATGAGCGCCGCGCCCACCCAGCCCTGCACATCGAGGCGCTCCCCCAGCAGCACGGCGGCGAACAACGCGGCGAACGCCGGCTCTAGAGCGAGCACGATCGCGGTACGGGACGGACCTATCACGGTCTGCGACCACACTTGCATCAAGAAGGCGCCACCGCTCACCGCGAGGCCGGTCAGCAGCAGCGCGGGCAACACCTGCGTGCTGGGCGCCGGCACTGCGTTCTGCAACGCGGCAACGGCCAGCGCCAAGACTGCGGTTACCAGCAGCTGCACGCCGGTGAAAGGGATCACCGGGTGCCGGAAGGCAACTCGCGACAGCACCACGATGTGGGCCGCAAAGGCGACGGCGCAGCCGACGGTGAGCAAGTCGCCGGCCTGGAGGGTCATCTCTCCGTCGATGGTGAGCAGTGCCAGCCCGGCGAAGGCGACCGCGGCGCCCGCAACCATCCACGGCCGCATGCGACGGCGGGCCGCCACCGCCGCCAGCAGCGGAGTGAACACCACGTAAAGCCCCGTGATGAGCCCCGAGTTGCTGGCGCTCGTCAGGGCCAAGCCCTCCGTCTGCAGGGCGTAGCCGGCGAACAGCAGCGAGCCGGCCGCCACGCCGTCCCGCCACACTCGTCTGCCGCGCGGCCATGCCATCAGCAGCAGCGCGGCGGCTCCGATGAGGAAGCGCCAGCCCACGAACGCGGTTGGGGGCAGTATCTCCACGGCCTCCTTGATGACCACGAACGTGGCGCCGAACAGCAGGGCGGCGAGGCCGAGGGCGAGGTAGGCGAGCAGGGGGCGGCGCATGAGCCGCCGATCATACCGGTGATGTGCCGAGCAGCTCGTCCAGGGGGTGAGAGACCAGGTAGAGCCCGGTGGCGCTCACCGCGGGCCCGTCGGCGTCGGCCAGCTCGCCGCTCGCCACGAGGCGCCGGCCGCGCCGCTGGTCCACTCGTCCGCGCAGCCGGCAGCTGGCGTCCACCCCTACCGGCCGGCGGTAACGGAGGTCGATGGTCCCGGTCACCGACAGCACTCCCTCGGTGAGGATGCCGGCCCACACCAGGATCTCGTCGAGGGCGGTTGCCGCGATGCCGCCGTGCAAGGTGCCCGGAATGCCCCGGTACTGAGGGCGAGGAGAGAACGAGGCCTCCACCTCCCGGCCGGCAACGGTGAAGCCGTCGAGGTGCAGCCCCATCGGGTTGGCGAGCCCACAGGCGAAGCAGCCTTGGTCGTAGTGCTCGCGGACCCGCTCCACCAGCCGGTCCACCTCGTCAGGGGGCAAAGTGGACTTCACCTCCTTCGAGGGATTCGATGGCCACCAGGGACCACACCGGCCAGCCGCGAGCCTCGAGCCGGCGGCGGCCGCCGGAGAAGGTCTTCTCGATGACGAAGACCGCCCCCAACATGGCACAGCCCGCCTCTTCGGCGATCTGGCCCAATGCTTCGGCAGTGCGGCCCCCGGCGAGGAAGTCGTCCACTACCGCTACCCGCAGTCCGGGCTCGAGCACACGGCGAGCCACTTCCACGCGGTATTCGGTGCCCTTGGTGGGGGAGGAGACCTCGCGGTAGAACGTATAGCGCTCGCCGGGTCCGAGGTACTTCTTGGCGTAGACCGTGGGGATTCCCAGCACCGCCCCGGCTGCGAGCGCCGGAGGCATCCCGCCCGCCTCGGCGGTGAGCAGCAGGTCGGGCTGTACCGGCCGCAGCAGGTCGGCGATCGCGGTGGCGATCTCGGCCATGATGGCCGGGTCGACCCGGTGGTTGAGAAACTGATCGACGCGCAGCAGATCCCCATCGACGGTGCTCATGGAGGCGATGGCCGTGTGGAGATCCACGGCGGCATCGTACCCGAGGGGCCGTGGGGACGGGGTCGCTACCATCGCCCGCCGTGAGCTCAGGAGTGCGGCGATCCGATGGCAGCGAGCCCACGGAGGAGGAGCTCGCCCGCGCGGACGGCATCCTCCGCCGGCTGAAGCGGCGCTATCCGGACATTCACACCGCCTTGCGCTACCGGGACCCCTGGCAGCTGCTGGTGGCCACCGTGCTCTCGGCGCAGACCACAGACGAGAACGTCAACCGGGTGACGCCGCAGTTGTTCGCTCGCTTCCCCACGGCTGGTGACCTCGCCGCTGCCGATCCCACGGAGGTGGAGCAGCTGGTGTACTCGACGGGCTACTACAAGCAGAAGACGAAGTCGATCATCGGACTGTCGGCGGACCTCGTCGAGGCCTACGGCGGAGAGGTGCCCGGGGATCTCGACGAGCTCGTGACCTTGACGGGCGTGGGGCGGAAGACCGCCAGCGTGGTGCTGGCCGAAGCCTTCGGGGAGCCGGCCATCGCCGTCGACACCCACGTCAATCGAGTCGCCAACCGCCTGGGTCTGACCCGGCAGCGAGATCCCGTCAAAGTGGAGCAGGACTTGAAGGCGCTCTTCCCGGTGCCGGAGTGGGCGGGGCTCTCGATGCGCATCATCCAGTACGGGCGCGAGGTGTGCGAGGCGCGCCGGCCCCGCTGTTGGGCATGCCCGCTGGCCACTCTGTGCCCTCACCCCGACAAGAGCCCACCGCCGGCATGAGCGCCACTCGGCTGCGAGGTGGCGACGGACCCGGGCCGAGCGCTCGGCGGCCCACGACGTAGCGTGCGCCGCTCTCCCCACGACGCCGAGATCGCTCGGCTGGCGATCCCCGCGCTGGGTGCTCTGGCGGCGGATCCGCTGGTGTCGCTGGTGGACACCGCTTTCGTGGGAAGGCTGGGGCCGGAGCCGCTGGGCGCGCTGGGAGTCGATAGCGCGGCATTCTCATTCGCGTTCGTGCTGTTCAACTTCCTCGCTTACGGCACCACCCCGCTGGTGGCCTCCGCCGTGGGGAGAGGGGACCGGGCGGCTGCCGGACGGGTCGTGGTACAGGCGCTCACCCTGGCGGCGGTGTTCGGGCTGGCGGCGGTGGCGGTGCTGGAGACGCTCACAGTGCCCATCCTGCGGCTGCTCCAAGCGGGCGACGCCATCCTCGAGCCCGCTGCCGGCTACCTGCGGATTCGGGCGTTGGCCGCCCCGGCGGTGCTCGTGGTCACGGTGGGCCACGGTGCCTTCCGCGGCTACCTGGATACGCGTACTCCGTTGAAGGTGACCCTGGGGCTCAACGCAGTGAACCTGGTGCTGGACCCGGTGCTGATCTTCGGCGCCGGGCTCGGCCTCGACGGAGCCGCGATCGCCACCGCGGTGGCGCAGTGGGTGGGAGCCGGGTGGTTTCTCGCCCTCCTCTTTCGTGGGCGGCGCCGTCTCGCCATCCAGTTCCGGTTGCCCCGCGTCGGCGAGCTGGCGCCCTTGCTGCGGGTGGGCTGGGAGTTGGTGGTGCGCACCCTGGCGCTGTTGGTGGCGCTCACCCTGGCCACCGCGATGGCGGCTCGCATCGGAACCGAGACTGTGGCCGCCCACCAGATTGTCGGCCAGCTGTGGCTGTTTCTGGCCCTGGCCGTGGACGCGCTCGCCATCGCTGCGCAGGCGATGGTGGCCCGCCACCTCGGTGCCGGTCGCGTTGCCGCCGCCCGGGCCGCCGCCGATCGGCTGCTGTGGTGGGGGATTGCGGCCGGGACCACCCTGGGGCTCCTGCTGCTGCTGCTTCGGGGGGTCTTGCCGGGGTGGTTCACTGCGGACGTTGGGGTGGCGGCGCTGGTGGCCGGGGTGATGCCCCTGCTCGCCGCCATGCAGCCGCTGGGGGCTGTGGTGTTCGTATGGGACGGGATCTTCATGGGAGCGGCCAGGTTTCGCTTCCTGGCCGCCAGCAGCGTCGCCGCGGCGCTGGCTGCGGGCGCGTTCCTGCTGGCGGTGCCGGCGGCAGGATGGGGTCTGGCCGGGGTGTGGTGGGGTGTGGCCGTGCTGCTGGTGGGGCGAGGTCTTCCTCAGGCCGTCGCCTATCGGGCGGGCCCGGTGGCGGGAGCGTCGAGCGGCTGACCTCGCGTCTCCGGGAGCAATGCCACCAGCACCACGGCCACGAGCACGCCCACCCCCAGCAACGTGACCGTGGCCGGGAGGCCGAGGCGGTCGATCGCCGGGCGGGCGGCGCTGAGCCCGCTCGCCGAGCCCAGGACGGCGATGTTGTTGAGCCACACCACCGCAGTGGCCCGCAAATGGGTGGGGAAGAGCTCGTTGCGGTGGGCGCCGAGGGCCGGAATCGCCGCGAAGCTGCCGAAGCCGGAAACGGCGAAGGCGGCGGCCAGCGGCAGTGGATCGCTCAAACGATAGATGGCCACCCCTCCCGCCAGCGCCATGAGGAGGGCGAGCCCGGTCGCCGGCCGCCTCCCCCAGGCGTCCGCGATTCGTCCTCCAACGAGGAAGCCGATCCCCCCAATGGTCCCACCCACCAGGCTGATGGCTACTGCCTGGGGGGTAGGGAAGCCCAGGTCATTGACCAGCCGTTCGAGGGTGAACGCCAGTCCCACCGCCGAGAAGGCGGCCAGCAGGAAGGAAGCCCCGGCCATGAGCCAGAAGGAGCGGGTGTGCGCCCCGCCGAGGGCGGAGAGCAGGTGCATGCGCCGCCGGGGAGCGCCGACGAAGATCGGGCTCTCCCGCAGCTTGGCCGCCAACAGTGGCAATGCCAGCACTCCCACTGAGCTGGCTGCGAAGAGCCCTCGCCAGGCTTGGTCGCTCAGGTCTGCGATGGGCAGAGCCAGCAGCGCCAGGCCCGCCCCGAAGCTGCTGGCGGCGCCGTAGATGCTGATCCCGTAGGCGCGCACCGCCGGGGAGAGATGCTCGCTGAGCAGTACCGCCGCCAGGATGCTCACCGCCGCCGTGCCGGCCCGTACCAGCCCCTGCAGCGACGCATATGTGAGCCCACCGGTGCTGAGAGCGGTGAGGCCGTTGGCGGCGACGACCAGGGCGAAGGCGGCCAGGAAGGGACGGCGCCGTCCGCGCCGATCGCCGTAGGCCGAGAAGGCGAGCGCCAAGAAGGAGCCGAGCCGAGCCATGGCCAGTAGTTGACCCATCTGTCCCTCCGAGAGACCGAGGGTGATGCGGACGAAGGGGAGCGTGGCGTTGGCTTGCGCCTGAGCGAAGCCCTGCAGCACTCCCGCCAGCCACATCAGGAAGGTGGTCCGCCGGTCTGCGGCGGTGAAGGCTTGCACCGGCAGCACGGCCCGCAGGAGGCGCATGATCACGCGGCGCCGCCGAGCAGGAGCGGCGTGGGATCCGCCCCGGTGTTCACCTGCCCGACCGTGTGTCGCTGCTGGGCATCAGGCGCCAGGCTACCGACCGCGGCTTGGGGGAGGATCGCCGTAGCCTGCCGAGGCGGTAGCCTGATAGGTACCGAACCATGACGGACGTCAACCTCATCGTCGCCTTCGGGGCGGGCATTCTCTCGTTCATATCCCCTTGCGTACTGCCGCTGCTGCCCGGCTATCTCAGTCTGATGTCGGGGTATTCGGTGGCGGAACTGGAGGCGGGCTCGGCGTCTTCGGCGCGCATGTTGCGGGTGACCGGGCTCTTCGTCCTCGGATTCACCGTGGTCTTCGTGGCGCTGGGTGCTGCGGCCACCGGGGTCGGCTCCTTCCTCGCCAGGAACAAGAACCTCGCCAATCAGGTGGCGGGTTGGGTGGTGGTGGGATTCGGCCTGCTCATCGTATGGACGGCGGTGTCCAAGTCAAGCCTGCTGGCGCGGCTCACCCGGGAGCGGCGAATGGAGGTGCGGCCCTCCCGCCTCGGCAGCTGGGCGCCCCCGGTCATGGGGCTGGCGTTCGGGTTCGCCTGGACCCCGTGCATCGGGCCGGTGCTCGGGGTCATTCTCACTGCCTCAGCAGTCCAGGAGACGGTGGTGCGGGGCATGATGCTGTTGTTCGTGTTCGCCCTCGGGCTGGGCGTGCCTTTCGTGCTCGCCGGGGTGGGGATGAGCCGGGCGTTCCGCGCCATGCGCTTCATGCGCCGTTACCTGCGACCGATCAACATCACCTCCGGGCTGCTGCTGGCCGGGTTCGGCGTGCTCATGATCACCGGGCAGATCAGCGTGCTCTCCAGCTGGATCTCGCGGCTCCTCATCGATACTCCACTGGAGCGGCTGGCCAACATCTGAGCGCTGCCGCCGGCCGCTTCCGGGGAGCTCGGGCGGGTGCCTCGCGGCGAGGGCAAGCACCCTGGCGACGTGTGCGACCGCGGGCCGATGAGCAGACCCGAGTGCGCGCTCTTCCGCGTGTACGGTTGGATGCAGGGCGGGATTCGTCCGCAACGGGAGTGACCGCTGGGGGCAGTGGGCCTCAGACGACGGCCGCGGGCCAGCGAACTCTCGCAGCGGCGTGGCCGCGTGTCCGGTTGGGGCCCATTGCGGCGTCCGCCGCATCGGCCACCGGCGGGACCGGTCCCAGCTGAGAGCCCATGTGGGAAGGAGGAGACCATGGGAGCCACAACGGTCATGAAGGCACGGCGGGGCAGGTGGATGAGGCACGGCCTCACAGCCGGCGTCGTGGCGCTCTTGCTGCTCGTCATTCAGGGTGGGCTGGCGCTGGCGGTGCCGCCGTGGATCGAGGACATCGAAGACCTCCAGAAGCGGGTTCAGGATCTGGAACTGGGGGCGGATGCCCTGCAAGACCGAGTCGCTGTTCTGGAAGCGGCCCTGCAGCCTCTCACCGTCGAGGTGGATTGCGGTGCGGGGGAAACGGTCGCTGCCGCGCTGGGAGCAACAGCCGCCCATCGCGGGCCCCTCACTGTCCGAATCCGGGGAGTGTGTCATGAGCACGTCCGCATCGACCGCGACGATGTGACCTTGGAGGGCGCCCTTCCCGGCGCCGGCTTTGCCTCCACCGGTGCCGTCGGGCCCCTTGTCGAGATAGCCGGCGCCCGGCGGATCCGTGTTCTGCAGCTGACCTTCTCGCCCGGTGTGAGCGAGCAGGCGATTCGGGCCACCGCCGGCGCTGAGGCGTTTGCGGAGGATCTGGAGATCGACGGGGGGCAGTCCGGCGTCGCCGTCAACAATGGAAGCGTGGTCGAGGTGAGAGGAGGCGAGATCAGCAACGTGACGGAAACCGCAATGGCCGTGAACCAATCCCATCTCGTGGTGGTCAACACGCTGATCCGCAACAGCGGCCACGGGCTCGGCGTCAATTCGGGCACCGCCCACGCCCTGGGTGTCACCAGCGGCAACCACGACAGCTGGGGCTTCAGCGTGACCTCGAACGGGTCGCTCCAGCTGGTCGACTCGGAGGCATACGGCAATGCGGTGGGGCTCTTCCTCACGGCGGGGGCCGAAGCTCTCGTCGGCGGGACTAGCCGGCTCCATGACAACCTCGGTGCCGGGATCCGGGTCTGGGAGCAGTCGGTGCTGTTCTTGGGTGGCGGTTCCACAGTGGAGGACAACGGATCCCATGGGGTCCTGGTGTGGGCGGGATCGCTGGTCGTTCCCAGCGACACGACGATCCAGAACAACGGCGGCTCCGGCATCTACTTGGGCGACACCAGTCTTGCCGGCGTTCGGGGGACCGACCCGACGATCACCGGCAATGCGGCCTGGGGGATCTTCTGCGAGGGTCCGCCGGCGGTGGCGCAGATCCAGTCTCCGGGCTACGGCGCGGGTGCCATCTTCGGTAATGCGGCAGGGGAGGTGAACTGCCCTTGAGGCCCTCCACTCTCAGGAGAGTGGGCGACGGCTGATGACGATGAGGCTGGGAACCGGTCCGGTCTGACCCTTTACCCGGAGCCGGCCCGAGCCGGGAACGGTGCTGCCGGCGAGCGTTAATCTGGCGGCTATGCAGATGGTCCCGGCGCGCGACGAGTTCTTGGCCCTCGCCGACCGATACCCGGTGGTCCCGGTGTCGACGCAGCTACTGGCCGATCGGGAGACCCCCGTCACCGCCTTCGAGAAGCTGGTCGGTGACGCCCCCGGCTTCCTCCTCGAGTCGGTGGAGGGAGGAGAGCGGTGGGCACAGTGGTCGTTTCTCGGTTGGGATCCCGCCTTCACTCTGCTGAGCCGCGACGGGGTGTCGGCAATCGAGGGGAGTGACGTAGCGACGCCGGCGGGAGACCCGCTCGAGGTGCTGGAAGCGCTGCTCGGCCGCTACCGCAGTCCCGACTTGCCGGGTCTGCCTCCGCTCCACAGCGGGGCCGTCGGGTATCTGGGATACGACTGCGTCCGCTACATCGAGCGGCTTCCGGCTCGCCCCCCCGACGACCGAGGGCTGCCGGAGATGCTGTGGCAGTTCGTGGGCTCGCTGGCCGCGCTGGACCGGTTCCGCCAGACGCTGACCCTGGTGCGCAATGTCTTCGTGGGGGAGGATCCCGCCGCCCAGTACGAGGAGGCGATGGCGGTGCTCCAGGATGCCGCGTCCCGGCTCGGCACCGCCTCCGGTTACACGGCTCGCGCCGCCGCCGGTTTCGACACCCGGCCGCCGGTGGCCGGGGAGGTGGTGTCCACCATGGACCGGGCGTCCTTTGAGGCGGGGGTGGTCCGGGCCAAGGATTACATCCGCCGCGGCGACGCCTTCCAAATCGTGCTGAGCCAGCGCCTCGAGGTGCCCCACACGGGTGATCCGTTCGCCGTGTACCGGGCGCTGCGTCTCATCAACCCTTCTCCATTCCTCTTCTATGTGCACCACCCCGAGGTGAGCGTGATCGGTTCTTCCCCGGAGCTGATGACTCGGGTGCGCGATGGCGTTGTGTTCAGCCGCCCGATCGCCGGCACCCGGCCCCGGGGCGGCACCGCGGAGGAAGACGCAGCCCTGGAGGAAGAGCTACTGGCCGATCCCAAGGAACGCGCCGAGCACGTGATGCTGGTCGACCTGGCGCGCAACGACCTGGGAAGGGTGTGCGACTTTGGCACCGTGGAGGTGGATGAGCTCATGGTCGTCGAGCGCTACTCCCACGTGATGCACATCGTCTCGGGGGTCTCGGGGAAGCTGCGAGAGGGAGTGGGCCCGGCGGAGGTGCTGCGAGCCGTGTTTCCCCACGGCACCGTGTCCGGTGCGCCGAAGGTACGCGCCATGGAGATCATCGACGAGCTGGAACCGGTGGCACGCGGTCCCTACGCCGGCGCCGTTGGATACCTCGATTTCTCGGGGAACGTGGACACCGCGATCTGCCTGCGTACCGTCGTCGCCGTCGCCGGCAAGGCTTGGGTGCAGGCCGGGGCCGGCTTGGTGGCCGACAGTGACCCGTCGCGGGAGTACGAAGAGACGATGGACAAGGCCGCGGCCGCATTGGCGGCGGTGCGCGGGGCGGACCATGTCTGACGTGGAACCGGCTGCTTACGGCGACGTCACCGCCGAGTACCTGGCGCTGCGCCGCCGGGCCGGGCTGGTGGAGGGGTCGCACGCCGCCCTTTGGGTGCGCGGGCCCGACACCGTTCGCTTCCTCCAGGACCTCGTCAGCCAGGAGGTGGCGGCGGTCGTCCCCGGCGCCGTCACCCGCAGCCTGCTGCTGAGCCCGCAGGGGAAGCTACGGGCGGTGCTGTGGCTGCTGCGGGGAGAAGAGGAGGTGGGCCTCATCACGGAGACCCCCTTCGCCGAGCAGGCCCGGGAGGATCTCGCCCGCTACCGGATTCGGGTGCAGGTGGACATCGAGCGCGACCCGCGACCGGTCCTCGAAGTGTGGGGCCCGCAGGGAGAGACCGTGCTGGCCGACTGCGGCCTGGTGATCGGTGAGGGATGGACCCGGGATGGAGAGCGGGTGGTGGCGTCCGCCGCGCTGGGCCCGCTACCCAGGCGCTTCGTGCTCGGGGTGCCGCCCGCCGATCTCGCGGCTGCGGGGGCCATCCCCGCCGGGGGGCTGGCGGTGCGGGCGGTGCGGGTAGAGGCCGGGGAGCCGCGTATGGGCATCGACATCGACGAGAAGACGATCCCCCAGGAATCCGGGCTGGTGCCGGCCACCGTGTCGTTCACCAAGGGCTGCTACCTGGGCCAGGAGCTGGTGGCCCGCATCGACAGCCGGGGCCACGTCAACCGGTCCCTGCGGGGGGTGCTGATGACTGAGAACCTCCTCCCACCCCACGGAGCGGAGGTGGTGGTGGGGGAACGAGTGATGGGTACCCTCACTTCGGTCGCCGAGTCGCTGACGCTACGGGCCCCCGCCGCATTGTGCCTCCTGAGGCGCGAAGTCGTTGCCGGCGACGAAGTGGAGATTCGTTGGGAGGGGGGAGTCACCCGGGGCCGGGTGCAGGATCTGCCCCTGGACGACTTCACGGATTCCTAACACCTCTCGAACCGGGGGAGCACAGGGGACGCCGATCCTGGATCGTGGCCCCGCCGCCGACGATGATGGAGGCAGGAGGTGCGCATGACCGGGCGCGGTGACGTGCTTCTCATCGAGGACGAAGAAAGCATCGCGGACATGCTGCGGGTCTTCTTCGAGCGCGAGGGGTACCGCCTGGTGCACGCCCCCACCGGCGAAGACGGCCTGCAACGGCTCGCCGACCGGCCCACCAAGGTGGTGCTCCTCGACCTCAACCTGCCGGGTATGGATGGGGTGGAGGTGTGCCGCCGTATCCGCTCGCTCTCCGACGTACCGGTCATCATGCTCACCGCTCGCGACACAGAGGTAGACAAGGTGGTCGGCCTGGAGATCGGGGCCGACGACTACGTGACCAAGCCGTTCTCGCCCCGGGAGCTGGTGGCCCGCGTGAAGGCGGTGCTGCGGCGGGCGGAGGAGAAGGCGCCCGCCGCCCGGTTGATCGAGGTGGGAGAGATCACGATCGATAGCGGTCGCCGCGAGGTGCGGCTCGCCGACGGGGCCGCGGTGCGCCCCACGGCCCGGGAGTTCGACCTCCTGTGGTATCTGGCGGAGAACCGGGGGCTGGTCCTGTCCCGTGCCCAGATCCTCGAGGCGGTGTGGGGGTACGACTACTTCGGCGAGACCCGAACGGTCGACGTGCACATCCGCCAGCTGCGCAAGAAGCTGCAGGGGATACCGATCGAGACGGTGTGGGGAGTCGGCTACCGGATGGGGGACTGAGATGCCGGCGGCGGCAGCGACGCCGGCGCGGCGCAGCAACCATCCCGCGTGGGCGCGGCGGGGAGGCTTGGGGTGAGACGGCGCTTCTTCTGGAGCATGCTGGCCGTGGCGGCCCTGGTGCTGATGATCATCTTCGGGGCCGGGGCGCTGGCGTCACAGCAGGCCGAGGAGCGTGCTCTCGTCACCGAGATGGGCCGCTCGGCGGCGGTGATCGGCCAGCTGCTCCAGGAGCGCTATGAGGCAGGGGACAGGGTGCTGGCGCGGCGCTTCCTGGCTGCGCTGCGCGACGATGAAGTGCCGCTGGGTGACCTCCTGGACAACGCGCGGCGACTCGCCGGTGGAGGCGCCGTAGACGTGGGAGTCGTTCTCCCCAACGGGCGGCTGGACACCCGCAGCGGGCTGGGAGAGCGGCTCGACTTCGACACCGGCGCACTGCTCGAAGGCGAAAACCAGTTGGTGCGGACCCAGCAACTCGGCGTGGGTAGGTCGCTGCTGGTGCTCGCCCACCCCGGCGGGCAGGTGGGCGGCGACGGGCCCACGCTGGTGGTGCTGGTGGCTCGGACGTCACCGGCGATCGATTGGGGGGATCTGGTCCGCCGCCTGGTGGTCCCGCTGCTGGTAGCGGCGCTGGTGGCAGCGCTGGCGGCACGCTTGCTGTCGGGATGGCTGCAGCGACGGCTGGGGGAGTTGGATGAGGCGGCGCGAGCCCTGGCGGCCGGTGACCTGGCGGCGCGGGCCCCGGAGCAGGGCGACGACGAGATCGCGGACGTGGCGCGAGCGTTCAACGAGATGGCGGCGCGCCTGCAATCCACCCAGCAGCGGGAGCGGGAGTTCCTGATGAGCGTGGGTCACGACCTGCGCACCCCGCTCACCACCATCGGGGGGTACGCGGAAGCTCTCGAGGAGGGAGTGCTGGATGAGGCGGACACGCGGCGGGCGGCGGGCGTGCTGTCGGCGGAGACCTCGCGGCTGCGCCGTCTCGTGGAGGACCTGATGTTGCTGGCCCAGTTGGAGGCTAGGGAGTTCACACTGCGCCCCGAGCCGGTGGACGTGGCGGCCCACTTGCGTGAGGTCGCCGAAGGATTCCAGCCCCGTGCCGACGCCGCCCGGGTGCGGTTGGCGGTGGCCATCGACGAGACCGGGCTGCGTCACGTCGACCCTGATCGATTGGCGCAGGTGGCGGGAAACTTGCTCGAGAACGCGCTGCGGTACACCCCAGAGGCGGGTGAGGTGACCCTCAGCGTGCGGCCCGGCGACGCCGGAGTGGAGATAGCAGTCTCCGACACCGGGCCCGGTATCGATGCCGCGGACCTGCCCCACGTCTTCGAGAAGTTCTACGTGGCTCGCAAGTACCGGCGGGAGCATCCCGAAGGATCGGGTTTGGGTCTCTCCATCGTGCGCCGCCTCGTGGACGCCATGGCGGGCGATGTCCGGGTGGCCTCCTCCCCCGGAGAGGGCACCACCGTGACCGTGGTACTGGAGGGCTCCCTGCCCGCTTCGTGAGCGCAGAGGCGCCGCAGGCGGGGTCGCAGTGGATGAGGGCTGCCGCGCCTACGATGAGGCGATGCTGGCCGACATCGTGGATCAGGTGCGGCGCCGGCTGCCGGACCTGATCCCCCAGCAGGAACATTGGCAGCGCCGGGCGGCAGAGCAGGGCCCAGCCCGGGACTTCGCAGTTGCTCTCAGTGGGCCGGGACTGGCAGTGGTCGGTGAGATCAAGCGCCGCTCGCCGTCGCGCGGGGTACTCAGCGAGTCGCTGGTCGCGGCGTCTCGAGCGCGCGCTTACGTCGCAGGGGGCGCCGCGGCGATATCGGTGCTGACGGAACCGGAGTTCTTCGACGGCTCGCCGAATGACCTGCGCGAGGTTCGCGCCGCGGTGCCGATCCCGGTGCTGCGCAAGGACTTCACCCTCCACCCGTGTCAGGTATGGGAGAGCCGGGCCATGGGAGCTGACGCCTTGTTGCTGATCGTGGCGGCTCTCGAGAATCGTGAGCTGGAGGAGCTGCTGGCGGAGAGCCGCCGGGCGGGCATCGCCGCGCTCGTGGAGGTGCACACCGCTGAGGAAGCCAAGCGGGCCGTCGCCGCGGGGGCCGGCGTCGTGGGGGTGAACAATCGCGACCTGACCACGTTCGAGGTTGACTTGGTCACTGCCGAGCGGTTGGCGTCGCTCCTCGACCAGGTCCCGGTGACGGTCGCCGAGAGCGGCATCTCAGGACCGGCGGAAGCGGCCCGCATGGCCCGGGCCGGCTATGACGCCGTGCTGGTGGGGGAGAGTCTGGTGCGGGCGGCCGACCCCGCCACCGCGGTGCGGAACCTCCGGGAGGGTGCGGCATGACCTGGGTCAAGATCTGCGGCTTGCGCCGCTCCCGGGAGGTCGAGGCCGCGGTGGAGGCCGGTGCCGACGCGGTGGGCTTCGTGCTCGCCGATTCGCCGCGGCGGGTCGACGTGGCCGAGGCGCGCCGCCTGGGGAAAGGCATCGCGGCGCTGCGGATCGTGGTCACCGTGGACCTGACGCCCGGCGAGCTGCTGGAAGCCGCCCGCCTGGCGGAGGCGGACGGCGTGCAGCCGCACGGGGCACACAGCGCCGAGGCGGCGGCCGCGGGTTCGGCGCAGGGGCTGCTGGTGCTTCGTCCGGTGCCGGTGCACGGGCCCACCACATTGCACCACATCCCCAAGCGCCAGATCCCGCTGCTGGACGCTTACCGGCCCGGCCGTCACGGGGGGACCGGAATTCCTTTTGACTGGGGATTGGTGCGGGCCGAGGGTCGCCCCTTCGTGCTGGCGGGGGGACTCGCTCCGGAAAACGTGGCGGCCGCCGTAGCCGTGGTGAAGCCCTGGGGAGTGGATGCCTCCTCGGGCCTAGAGTCGGCGCCCGGAAAGAAGGACCCTGCCCTCATCCGGGCCTTTCTCGAGGAGGCCAAGCGGGGATGAAGCTGGATCGCCCCGACGACCGCGGCCGCTTTGGCGACTACGGGGGACGCTACGCCCCCGAGACGTTGATGCCCGCCCTCGGCCAGCTGGAGCGTGCCTTCGAGAAGGCCTGGTCCGACGAGGGCTTCGTCGCCGAGTACCACCGCTTGTTGCGGGACTACGCCGGCCGCCCCACCCCACTCCATGCCGCGCCGCGCCTGTCGCAGGCTCTCGGCGTTCGGGTGTTGCTCAAGCGGGAGGATCTGGCTCACACCGGAGCCCACAAGATCAACAACGCCCTCGGGCAGGCACTGCTGGCCCGCGAGATGGGGAAGCCCCGGCTGATCGCCGAGACCGGCGCGGGACAGCACGGAGTGGCTACCGCCACCGCAGCCGCGCACCTGGGCCTGAAATGTGACGTCTACATGGGAGAGAAGGACATCTCACGCCAGGCGCTCAACGTCTACCGCATGCGCTTGCTCGGGGCGGAGGTCATCGCAGTCACCTCGGGGGCGGCCACCCTCAAAGACGCGGTCAGCGAAGCGATGCGTGACTGGGTGCGTACCGTCGAAGATACCCACTACGTGATCGGGTCGGTGGTGGGCCCGCACCCCTTTCCGTGGATGGTGCGCGAGTTCCAGCGGGTGATCGGAGACGAGGCGAGGCAGCAACTGGGCGACGATCTTCCCAACGTGATCGTGGCCTGCGTGGGGGGCGGTTCCAACGCCATTGGCATCTTCTATCCCTTCCTGGAGAGCGGCGTCGAGCTGGTGGGAATAGAGGCGGGGGGTGAGGGGATCGCCTCCGGTCATCACGGCGCCTCACTCGGAGCCGGTTCGCCGGGAGTGCTGCACGGCACCCGCACCTACCTCCTCCAGGATGAGGAGGGACAGGTGCTGGAGGCGCACTCGGT
>JABAOH010001985.1_pt3 | contig 19644 bp, 21 predicted proteins | sample 7062181 | NCBI WGS metagenome assembly JABAOH01 (sample SAMN14538630, study PRJNA623070) | marine sediment metagenome | biome: marine biome [ENVO:00000428]; feature: marine pelagic biome [ENVO:01000023]; material: deep marine sediment [ENVO:00002113]; isolation source: pool of 5 deep marine... | reverse complement strand
AGGATCATGAAGTTGAACATTGTGGAGTGTGCAAAGAATTTCCATGTGAATTATTTGTAAATCAATATGACCCAGAGCATGGACAGAAGAGTGCCATAATGAGAGCTGGGTTATTGGCGTATCGGAAAAAAGCTGGGACAGAAAAATACGTTGAAATGGTCAAAAAGCTGAAAGAAGAAGAATCTTGATTCATTTTTATCCTTTATCTGCTGTTCATAGTATCAACACTACTAGCAGTCATAGTCTGCAGAAGAAAACATTCTATGTAACTAAACTAGCTCAAAAGCCATGAACTCTTTATCTTCTGGATATGTTTCTCTAGCCATTCTACTAATTGCTCTCAGGTCAAGGCGGCTGGTATCAAAAACTTGGCTGCGATGTGCGCGCAGGGATATAGAAGTGCGCCTTCAGCTTCAGTCAAAAGTCTATTGTTTCTGGAGTTTTCTTTAGCTCGTTAAGTGAATTCCTTAAGCGTCGAGATTGTGGGCAATCCTTCTCGGGCTCCAACTTTCTGTAAGCACCGAGAGGCAACAAAATTACCCAGTTTTCCACACTCGTGCAAGTCTTCGTTTTTGATCAAGCCGTACAGAAAGCCTGCGCAGAATGCGTCTCCTGCACCAGTCGTGTCGACCACTGCTACTTTATACGGCTCAACCAGATGCGTTTCTTTGCCGTCTGTAACGTAGCATCCTCTTCGCCCCAGAGTAACCACCACGATGCCAGCCCCCGCATTCAGGAGAACTTCCGCGCCCCGTTCATAGGTCTTGCCCGTGAGCAGTTTCACTTCATTTTCGTTGGGGAACATCACGAAGCTTTTCGCAATCATCGGCTTCAAAGTGGTGAGTCCTCGTCGTGCGTAGAGTTCTCCGGGATCAAAGCTTATCTTCACATCAGAAAGACGGTTTAGAAGTTCTATTTGAGCGTGGAAGGGTGTGTCTGCAACGAAGGATGTCAGGTGCAAGAATCGGGTGCTCTCTGCATATTGTAAATCGATTTCTTCATATTCCAAGGAGTCGTTGACGCCAGGATCTACGTACAAGCCGCGGTCACCATTTTTATCAACGTATCCCATGACGGTGCCGCTTCTGCCGTGCTTCGAGACAATTATACCATGAGTTTCAACGCCTTCATCTTCAAAGTCTTTGAGAAGCAGCTTGCCCTCGCGGTCCTCCGCAACCTTTCCGATGAAACCAACCTTGAGGCCGAGTCTCGCTAAGCCCACCGCTGTGTTTGCCGCTGAGCCCCCGGGGCACTCTTGGATGTCCATGATGAAGCTCTCTTCGTCTTCTCGGGCGATTCTATTCACTCGGTAGAGTTTGTCCATGTTCAGTGCGCCAAAACAGACGACATCGAACTTCATGGGAACAACTCTTTGAGATATATCTTGTACGCGCCCAGTTTTCCGCCATAGTTTCCAGCAGCGATTCCTAGCACCCCATCAACTTCCCTCGCAGCGTTTATGCCGGTCTTCATTGCCTCTTTCACAGCGTCAAGCGATACACCATTAATCACAATTTCTGGAATGTAGTTGACCCCTTCTGGAACCTTCGATTCCTTTCCAAGCTTTTTCTTCAGCGATGGACAGTAGGGATGATTGGTCGTGGGGCCTATCCAAGGAAATTTCGTTTCTGGTTTTGATCCAGCGGAGCATATGTCAAAGGGTGTGATTGTCCCTTTTACTTGTCCTATGGCTTCAAGAGCCTTCCTACCGGCGTCCATGACGGCCTCTCTAGTTTTGCACATATACCAGAAATTCCCACCCATCACTCCACGTCCGTATCCCAGATAGCGTTCTATCCGAAAGTCAGGCGCCATAAGGGGAACCACAATTATATCGCGTCCGTAACGTCGCTCCGTCCACTCATAGCCATCCCCGCAGTGGCCGATCCGCTCCATCGTGTCGATCTTTCCTTCCGGCTTCGGATGAGCGTCAAAGAGGGCTGTGAAAGGTTTTACAAGTATGTCTTGGCGGATTCGGTATGACAACTCAACCTCAAATTTCTTGATTACATCTTTGAAAGGTTTCCTTTTGTCAATTCCTCCCCAGAACTGTAAGATTGTCCCCTTGCGTTGGTCAGGTGTTTCTTCCTCACGTAGCCATCGTTCAACGCCGCCCTCAACTCTGCCGATGACGATGGAAGGGGTTGCTGTCGCATCCCTGGCAGCCCGTCTCAAAACTTCCACATCATCCGCCGTAACTATTACTCGTGAAAACAAGCCTTCGAACGCTTCGGCGTACGTGTCTTCTATCTCAGTCTTCATCCAAGCCCTCCCACAGCTTCTCCTCTGACAGTCTTGCGGAAAGCAGAGCTTTCCTCTATCAGCCGTTCTCTATTGGTCGGGTTTATTAATTCAACTTGCGGAAGCGCTTTGGGATACAGCTCAACTATGCGACTTTGTAATGCTGGAGAGCAATACCGCCTCAACGCAGAGTAACTCCACTCTTTGACTACTTCAATAACTTGCTCTTTGCCTAGACGGCTGAAAACTTCTGCGAGGACTGAGGTTATGATCGTATGTCCAGAAAGGACGGCGATTTCAGCTTCTCTCACGGCGTAGTTGTTGCCATTGAAGGAGACGGTTAGCCCGCCATGCTCGTTCACCAGTCGAAAAGGCTCTACGTCTGTGATGCTATCCCCAAAATAGATGGTTTCAGAGATATCAGTGCCCGTTCCTCTTGCGATGCGTTGGACTGCGCTAGCCTTTTGAGATCCGCCGAGTGGGTTAACCTCCTCCAGCATCCTTCCAGAAGTCATTCCAGAAATCTCTTCCCAAAAGATCTCATCCAGTCTTCTGATGGTTTCTTTGTCACTTGCTGAGAAGTCATCGATTGATGCAGCAAAAGATGGAATTTGTATCATGGGCATGGCTACTATTTCCTTCTTGAGCCTTCTCAGCGTCTCAGTCTCTTTCTCATCTATTCCGTAGTCGTCGATATCCACTAGGGTGCAATGAACAGCCGTGTATGGAAAATCCAGAACTTCACACAGGGCACGCATGTACTGTTCATAACTTGTGCTAACGATGAAGGACGGCATCAAGCCTCTGACGAACCTCAACGTGTCCTTGGCGCCGGGAACCAAAAGAATATGCTGGGTCGAGAATTTCCTCATTTTCTCGTTTGTCACGCCGTACGCCTTGAAGAAGGGCAATATGAGCCTCAGAGTGTCGCCCGCCTTGTATCCACGCCTCTTGACAACATCCGCTTGGACGTCGTCATACTTGCTGATCAGAGTGAAGAACCTGTCTCCATCGGGAACAAAATGCGCCGTGAGTTCATAGGCGTTGTCGTTTTTGGATATGGGGCCTTCGCAGTCCGTGATGAAGAGTCTCCTTGGGTCCGTTGTCGATGCCATCGCCCTCTATGACCCTCTCAGCATCTTCATGTGTTCTATGCTTCTCATTATGTGCTCGCGTGAGGCGATGTCGCTTCTATACCAAAGCGATCCACCATGGATAGCGCGTATGCCCTCCAACGAGATCCTTCTGGCCGTCTCTACATCCTCTCCGATGCCGACAACACCCACAGTTCGAGATGTGAGCGCGTACGTCTGTCCATTTCTCAGCTCCATCGACGCAGGGTATATTCTTATGGTATCTCCATATTTTTCAGTCAGCTTCTTCGCCTTGCTCAAATCAATGGGGCTACCAATGTCCCCCATTTTCACGCAAAGGGGGAAAACGTCTTTGAATCCGGCGTAGTTCGGCGGCGCCTTGTAGGCTACAACGGTCGCCTTCTCCTCAAACTCAACTCGGGTTAGGTTTCCATCGAGGATTTTGAAACACACGTCCACAAAGTCGTCCTTCAGGATTGGCAGAAGGTTCATTATCTCAGGATCACCTGGTCTGCTGTTGTTTTCCAAGATTTTTGGTCCACTCTTCGTGTGAATGAAGGCGTCGTAGAAGGGGATTCCGCGCAGACCCGGGTTACTATCATTGCCCTTCAGTTTCCTGAAGATTCTTTCTACGAAGTCGATTTCCTTCGCCTTGTCAACTTCGGTCATGAAAGGCAACAAGTCGCCGGCGTCTTTGTAGGACCCCATTCCCCCAGTATTGGGTCCCCTGTCATCGTCAAAGGCTCTCTTATAGTCACGTGTCTCTGGCAATGGCACCAGGTGTTTTCCGTCACAGAAGGCTTGGAAGCTGGATTCCTCTCCCGCGATCTTCTCTTCTACCACTACGGGTCCGTGCCCATAGTCTGACATGAAATACTCGAGCAGCTGTTTGCGGGTGTTGAAGTGGTCGCCCCAGACTCCTACGCCTTTTCCTGCGGCTGGGCTGTCGGGCTTGACTGCAACCTGATTCTCAAGTTCGTCAAGCCAGCTGTAAACATCTTTTTTCACGTGGTCCAAGCTACTGTAGTCTTTTGGATGAAATATCTTGAACCGCGGATTTGCCTCGGGTACTACTTCTTCGAAGAGGTGTCTTTGGGCGACTTTGCTGCCTTCGATGGCGTACTCTCTTGTGGGGCAGATCACAGGTATGTTCGTTTCTGCTTCGATGAGGTCTCTAATGCCGTTGATTATTGGTTTCTCGGGTCCAACTATCCCAAAATCAATCTTATCTTCGTATTTCTTGGCAAAGCTACAAATCTTTTCAACATCAAGGTCAGGAACCACCATGTGCTTTTCTGCTGCTTCTGCATTGAAAGGGCTTCTTTGCTTATCTGCAACATAAATCTCAGCATTGTAATTTCCGCTTCGATGGAAGGCGTCAACCATTGCGACACCTCTTGAGCCGTAAGAAACGACTAAGATGCCCACCTTTTCCATGGCAATCACTGCCTAAGGTACGACTTGTTCGCTCGCCAGCTCGTAGATTCTCCTAGGTTCCTCAAGCCCCTTTTCAAACCTTTCTTTCATCTCACTAGCCAGCTTTTGAGCCAATGGCGTCGGATATTCACCAGTGACGCACCCCATGCACAGTGCGTCCTTTGGAAAGCCCGTCGCTCTGATGAAGCCCTCAAGTGACAGATAGTTTACCGTGTCAGCGCCAATTATCTTGGCTATTTCTTCGGCTTTGTGCCTAGACCCGATTAACTCACCGTAGCTCGCCATATCGATTCCGTAGAAGCAGGGGCCGATTATCCTCGGAAAAGTGACAAATAGGTCGATCCTCTCTGCCCCCTTCCTACGTAGTTTTCGAATGACTGTTTTGGTCGTGTCGCCTCTGACGATGCTGTCTTCAACTACGGCGACGTTTTTTCCATGAAGCCTTCGATCTAGGATGTTAACCTTCTTATCAATCGTTGAGTGTCTCTCTCTCGGCAGGAGAATAAACGCTCTATCAGTCACGTATCTGTGTCTTCGAGACGCTCGCTCCCACCTTATTCCAGTCTCCTCGTGAAGTCCGTAAGCGGCATCATTAGAGGTTTGTGGTATCGAGATGATTATGTCTGCGTCTTTTGTGATTTCAGCGTATTCCTTTCCGAGATTCCTTCCAAAGCCCTCTCTGACCTCGTAAACGTATCTGTCTCCGATTCTCGAGTCCGGTCTGGCAAAATAGGCAAACTCGAAACCACAGAGCGCTCTCCTTTTGCCTCTGACAAGCCGCTCTCTTGTGAACCCATCTTTTGATGCGACAACAAGTTCTCCCGGTTCCACTTCAAAATCAAACTCGAGGCCGTTGATGTCTAAACCGACAGTCTCAGAGGAGGTAGCGTATATCTTGCTGTCCTCACTGTGGCCGCAGCAGAGCGGTCTTATTCCGTACAGGTCTTTAAAAGCAAACAATTCTCCCTGTTGAGTTATTCCTGCTACAGAGAATGCGCCTTCTATCTCCGTCATACAAGCTGTAACGGAAGAAGCCAGATCACCCTTTTCAATAAGCCCGAGAACAAGTTTCCTACAAAGCAGCTCTGCGTCGCACTCGTAGGAGAAGCCTGGAAATTCCTTTCTTATTTCTCTCTTCAGCCGGAAATTATTGACGATATTGCCGTTGAAGGCCACGGCAATTTTTGCTTTGTCTTTTTCTGCCAAGAACGGCTGAATACCCTTTCTCAATGATTCCTCGTCTGTTCGGCCAGATGTAGTGTATCTTATGCTACCTATCCCCACGTGTCCCGGCAATCTGGTGAGCCAGCTTTGGAGGTCTTCTCTCTTTATTTTGGGAACTAGATCTAAATCTCTGTGCATATTGAATTTTCCGTCAAATGTGATGAAGCCATGTGACTGGTGACCACGATGATTTTGTGATCTCAGCCCCCAGTAAATGTGTGGGAAGACGAGGTCCTGCTTGAAATCTTGGGCACCGAAGACGCCGCAGGCTTCTTTCAGCAATTTTAGCACAAACTGATGTATATTGCCAAGTTATTTATGCGTTTTTGACAGAAATCTGTAATACAATGGACACTCTGCTACTGAGCATAAGATCAACTCAATCCCCTCCAAAATTGTCTGTTCACTTTCTCTTCTGCACACGCGAAATGCATCAGCTTCAGATAGACGAGAGAAGTATCACCACAGCTGTTGTCTGGGACCTCTTGGAGAAGTATGGAGAAGGTTCTGATCTCTCTGCTAGGACTCTTACAGCCTTTCTCTATATCATGGCAGTCGTATGTAATGTGCTGTTTCTCTTCATAGCTATCTTCAACACAATCAACATACTTGGAATACTCAACATCCTCTAGGAATACTACATTGGCATTTGATTTTGACAGACTGTGACTCCATATCTAGAAACTAGACAGATGAGACGCAAGCCTTACTAATGCAAGGTTAAGAGGGATTCTTCAGAGAAGCATGCATGTGCCCATAGAATAGGCATAAAAAATGGAATGAGAAAAGATGAAGAAAAACTTGAAGATAGTTCTTTTCGCTGTCAGCGTGATTCTATTAATTGTCTTTGCTCCATTCTATTCTTTGGTGTTTGCAGCAATTTGGCTTCCTATTGTTGAAGCACTCTTGGAAGCAAGTGCACCAGAAAATATATTTTTCATTTTTATGATGAGCTTCATTTCAAACATTGTGATGATAACTCTTCTGATACCGATCTTGTGGAAGCTTTACATAAAAGGGGAATAGTTGAGTGTTTGGCGTTTACTTCGCCTTACTTGATATTAGTATTCTGTAGAGCATAGTTGCTAGTAGTGTTGATATCATGAACAGCAGATGAAGTATAAGAGTGAATCTAAGATTTTTCTTCTTCGTCTTTCAGTTTTTTGAACATTTCAACGTATTTTTCTGTTCCAGCCTTTTTCCGATACGCTAATAACCCAGCTCTCATGATGGCACTCTTCTGTCCATGCTCTGGATCAAATTGATTCACAAATAATTCACATGGAAATTCTTTACACACTCCACAGTGTTCAACTTCATGATCCTTAGCACACGAATAGAGTTTGCAATCACCCCAGAAAGGATGCCCCTCATGAGTCCCACATCCAGAACAATGGGGCATTCTTTCCTTTTTGTAGTAAACACAGAATCCACAATGTGTGCCACAAGGTGCTATTAGAACATCTTCCACTTTGTTTCACCAGCTTGGTGCTTCTATTCAGAACATGCCAGAAATACTTATGACTTGTGGAAGAAACTACTCTACCCTATGTAATCTCTTGTATATTCCTAGTATTCAATGAATGGTTTATTGTTGTGTTTGTTGTAGGCTTTGTTCTCTCTTCTGCATCTCATTGTAGAAATACTCAAACCATTCACAAAATTGTGGTTGACCCAACTGCTGTCTATGACCTTCTATCATAGGTCTCATCTTTTCCCATGTGCTCACTGTTGGTCCACTGATGAGGTGTTGAACAAGAGCAAGGTCTATCAGTTTCATGTGTAGAAGAGTTCCCATGCCTTCAAAGAGCATAACTACTTGATATGCTTCGTCTAAACCATACTTCTCCACATAGTCACTGTAATCCTTGTATTCACTTGATATGACTGTTTGCCACGCTTCTTGAAAATCCCTGCTACCGAAATGCCGATACAAGCTGATTACCAAGTCTGTTCTTCTGGTTCCAACCAGACTTCTCACCTCTAGATAAGCGAGAGCAACACCTACTAGCACTCCTATAGTTGCTACTACTGCTGATATAGATGGTATATCCAATATTCATCACCTAAAAGACAGGATAGAGTAAGATTGATATTAAAAACCATCTACATACATGCAACTTCTACTAAAGATTTGAGATAGAAACTTCTATTCCTATTGAAAAGCCCAAATGTACAGCGAGAGTAATTGGTTGAGATTTCTTAAGGTAATCTATGGCTTAACATTCTTTTTTCTTCTTGTAGCTGCTTCTGACAACCCAATAATACATATCCCGCTCTTATTATATCAAAAATCTTGCACTCACATGGATCTTCTAGATCGGCACATATAGCATAATGTACACGTATATGCCCAGAAGCAACTCAACTAGCCATAAAAAGATGGTAGCTAGCATGATGCTCCTCTTCTTCGCGCAAGCTTTGATATCACGGTATTGGAAAGCCCATGTGCCCACGAGCCAGACTCCCAATATTTCTACCAAAGTCCCCGCAGCGGCGTGCACAATTATTATGAATGCTGGTCGCGTGAAGGGCATGGAAAGTACGCCCCGAAAACCGTGTAAAGATGGAATCATAACAACCGCGATAGAAATCGTGTTCAAGACCAGAGCAATAGCCATAGTCGTCCCATGTTGGATGAACCTTCGTCTGAACCTGGCAATCGACACTCCCATAGCTAAGAAAATGAAAATAGCGATTTGAAACAATAGATTCAAGTCAGCAGTCAGCGGAGCGTTTGGATTGAAAAGTCCCATTCTTCACAACAACTCTCCTCAAAAGCAAAACGGCAATTGAAACGCCCGCTAAGATCGGAAGCAGTTGGACAAAGGAGAACTCGGGAACAACCACAGGGCTGGACCAGTTGCTCCACCCATGTATGGTGCAATATGCTCTTGCTTGAACCGGTACTTCAACTGCGAGTTCCCCCAGGTCATATTGAACTGTGAACGTCACGGTTGACTGCGGCGTAAGATCGATGTCATTGATGGTTCCGTTTACGTCAACTTCAACTTTATTTACATAATGACTACTTGTCGGTGAAGAATGCGTAACCGTTATGTTCAGAATAGTGTCCGCTCCACTGGTCCACGGTTCGATGCTTAACACACTCGGCACATCCGCCAGCGCCACACGAATTTGAAAAATGGCAGTTGCTACCAAAGCCAAGAGCAAAACCAGGACCAGCCGCTTTGTCCTCTTTCCGTTTTCAACCATTAATCATCCCAGCCAAGGAAGTGAGCTTCCATATTAAAAAAGGGGCTTTTAAGTGCGTGTGACTGTTAAGCAACAGCAACATCAAGTTGAATCTTTGACACGCGCGCGTGATCCAGAACTTTTCACCCTACGATTTTAGTTTTTCCAGATAATGTTCACGTAGCTTGGTCAGCTTCGGGGCGATAACCAACCTACAGTAGGGTTGTTCAGGATGGCGTTTGAAGTAGTCTTTGTGATGATCCTCAGCAGTATAGAAGGCTGTGAAGGGTTGAATCTGTGTCACAATTGGTGTATCATATACCTTCGCATTATTGAGTTCTTCAATAAGCTTCTCAGCGGTTGTTTTCTGTCGGCTAGTATGGTAGAACACCACTGATCGATACTGAGTGCCCACATCAGCGCCCTGACGGTTCAACGTGGTTGGATCATGCATCGTGAAGAACACTTCAAGGATTTCTCGAAAGGATATAACGCTAGGGTCAAACATGATCTGTACAGCTTCAGCGTGCCCCGTTGTCCCCGTGGAAACCTGCTCATAGGTCGGATTTGCCAATCGACCGCCAGAATAGCCGGGCGTGACTTTTGTCACACCCCTTATTTCACTGAAAACAGCTTCTGTGCACCAGAAGCAGCCGCCGCCAAGTGTTGCCGTTTCTATTTGTTTCAGGTTGTTATTCGATTGATCTTGGTCCATAGATCTCGATAATCTCCTCTGATACATCTTCGCCCACAGATGCGGCTGCAGCCTCACTTCATTTTAGATTTAGGAGTATTCTAGGATTTGTCTTTTAGGTCAAGGAGACAAACTTGCGCGTGTCCTTTTGCCTCTACTTTCCGGTACACCTTTTCCACAATTCCATCTTCGTCGATGATGAAAGTCGTTCGTTCCATTCCCATGAACGTTCTACCGTAAAGACTTTTCTTCTTCCAGACACCATAAAGGTCCAGTACTTCCCCTTCAGGATCGCTGAGCAAAGTGAAAGGCAAAGCATGTTTCTGCTTGAACTTCTGATGAGATTTGACACTGTCCTTACTCACGCCAAGTATCACAATATTTTGTTTTTCGAACTCTTTGATCAAATCCCTGAACTCAACAGCCTCTCGGGTACAACCTGGAGTCCCATCTTTCGGATAAAAATAAAGCACCACCTTTTTGCCACGATAATCACTCAATGAAAGTTCTTTACCATCGTCCGCCTGCAAGGTGAAGTCTGGAGCCTTTTCTCCCTCACTCACCAACTACAAGTCACACCTCATAATAGATGTTACAATGTGGAACTCCCAAATATATCTGGCGCGCCCAACGGTGCTTTAACCCTACTAGATTGTATGGTGTTGAAGGCGTCAAACTTGAGACATCTGCTAGGTTTAGAGAACAGGACAAGAATCTGTGACTACACATGCGCCAGAATTTGTCTCGGTTCATATGTTTGAGGATGATAGAGGGGATGAGCAATGCAGGCGGTTATGCCCTCTAACAGCTTCTGTTCGTCCCATGTCGGAGAGTTTGCGTTTTCCGTGGTGGGCATCCACATAAGATGCATACTAAATGCGTGTCCTTTATACTTCGTTTTATGGACGACCCTAATGGAGTCTATGGGCTTGAAGCCAAGGTTTTCCATCTGCCACTTCCTGAACCACGGGCTCCAATGGTTCTCTAGGGCAATAGTCACGAAGCCAGCCGCATCTTTTTCACTCTCTATCATGTCTCCTAGAAGGAGTTTTCCGAAGTCATGACCTTTTGCTCTTCTTAGAACCCAAATACAGTTCATCACTGTTACGTCATCTCCTTTTATAGGATAGTAGGAAGCTTCTGCCTGAGCGTACTCAATTTGACCAACAACATCTCGGTTCGATACCAAAAGTTTCTTACGAAAGCCTTTCGGAATGGCCTTTTTCAAGTATTCGATTCTTTTCCTGTACCGCTTGGACGGCGGACCCACTAGACACCTGTGAAGATACTTATCATATTCGCCACCTTCGATTACATCAATAATTCTCGCTTCGGGAGAGTGCATCTTCGTCATCTCGTTGTATCCCTAATAAGATTTACACAATCTTAAGCGATACTGCACGCCGTGCTCACGCAGAAATATCGCCTTCGATTCGCTCCCGATCGATCATTAGGACGATAGTTTCTTTGCAATTGTTGTCAGGTGTTTGCCCAAACCCTTTGCCAGTCTTAGCTCATTGGCGGATGGCATCCGCTTGTATGGTGGACCGCTTCCGGCAATAGTTGAGGCTCCGTATGGTGAGCCACCTGTTATTTCTTCCATCGTCATCTGCTCCCTGAAGGAGTAAGGCAAGCCGACAATAACAAGGCCGTGATGCAAAAGCGTGAGGTGAGTCGAGATAATAGTCGTTTCTTGTCCACCGTGTTGAGTATTTGAGCTTGTGAACACCGCGGCTGGTTTGCCGATGAGGCTGCCTTTGATCCAAACGCCTCCGGTCTGATCCCAGAAGTTCCTCATCTGAGCACACATGTTGCCGAAGCGCGTAGGAGTACCAACAATAACTCCGTCAATTCCTTCCAGATCCTTGCGAGGATCAGCAACTGGAACAGCCTTCATCGCTTCCTTTACCTCCTTTACGCCTTCGCTCCAAGACTCTTCTGGAACAAGTTCGGTCGCTTGTTTAAGAATAGGCTCTCCGCCGGCTTCTCGAACACCTTCAACTACTGCTTTGGCCATCCTGAAGATGTGACCATACATCGAGTAGAATACAACAAGAATCTTTGGTTTATGTTGACTCATGCTCTCTTACCTCCCCATTTTTCGCTACCTATTTACTTTGGTCAATTTCGCTAAAAGAATTTTCGAGATCTAGATATTCTCTAATCATTTTTTGGGATATAGAATCATGTTTTGCGTTGAACGAATATTATTTGACTCAAGAACCACTAGTCTGCGTTTCTTGCAGTTCGCAGGCTCGAAAAACTCTGCAGCCTAGAACGAATGCGACCACCAAGAGAGTTGCACTTAAGAGGAAGGGTGCAACTAGTCCCGCAAACTCGAAAACGAGACCACCAATTAAAGGCCCTGGAACCCGTGCGATGCTTGCCATAGACTGTGCCACACCCAACATTCCTCCCTGTTCATTCGCCGAAGTCCTTTTTGAAATAAAGCTGGGAACCGCCGTATTCATTGTTCCAATACCAGACGCTATCAGCGTAATTGAGACGAAAAAGATGGCAACGTTTTGGATCAGAGGCATCAGAAACATCCCCAGCGTTATCAGCAAAGGCCCAAAAACGATGAGCTTTTCCTCTCCGAACTTCTTGGCAAATCTTCCAATCAAAAAACCTTGCAAAATGATTTGAATGAGCCCTATGTACACAAAGACATAGGACATCCCCACCTCCTCAAAATTGAAAAAGGCTTTGCCAAGCAGAGGCGCGACCACAGGTATGGTCGAAAACGCCAGAGTTACTATAAAGAAAATAGCAAGGACCGAGCCTATCAGCGGCCTTGTCAAGGCATTTATTAAACGGTTCAAATAGCCGCCATCGTTTCTTGATTCTATTTCCATACTTGAATTTCTGTGGCCAATCACCTTTGGGAGGAAGAAATATACGAAAAGAAGGTTTACGAATGTTAGAGCGAACGCCGCAAAGCCAGGCGCCCAGAACCCATAGACGCTCAGGAATCCTCCTGTTGCAGGTCCAATTATGAAGCCGATACCATGAGCTGCCCCCACTCTCCCTATTCCGACGGCCCTTTCCCTCTTGCTGGTGATGTCGGCGATGTAGGCCTGGGCTACGGCGGATTCAGTAGCCATTCCAGCGATTACTCTCGAAAGAAGGAGCATTAAGAAAGAACTTGCCAGGGCAAAGAAGAGGAAGCTTACGCCAGAGATCAGTATAGACATGAGAAGAACGGGTTTCCTCCCGACGTTGTCTGACAGCCTTCCTAACACTGGAGAGAAAATGAATTGCATTATGGAAAATGAGGCTACGAGAACTCCTAGAGCAGTAGGTCCTGCTTGAAAAGTTTCTGCATAGAACGGCAGTAGAGGAATAATCATTCCAAATCCCGTAAGGTCGATTAGGATAGTCAAGAAGATTACGAAAGTAGGAGTGAGGGACCATCTAGTTCGGCCGCTGCTTCCCGGATCAACACCCTCGACCATGTTCTGAACGCCTTTGCGAAGCCCTTGTCAGTTCCTTACTCACAGTCCTACCCATATTTTGGGGAAACAGATCTTGCAAATGTACTTTGAACGATGTTTATTTCGGTTGCTCCACGCCTTCTCGCCAACAACATCACGCTTGCAGATCTTGCATCGCCGCCCGTTCACCGGCCTGCGACCTGACTTCCTAATTGATATCAACTTCCACGGCATGCTTTGCAGCTCTCATTATGAACCATGCATCGTTTGAGATAAAGGCTTCTGTGACTGTGCCACTACAGTAACATAATGTCAAATATCTGAGACACGGGCAGTCTAACGGGTGATAAATTGAACAAATTTGAGCAAGCCATGTAGCAGATGGCCAAAATGACCACTCACATGATTTTCCAACCCAACAAAAGGGAGAAACATATCTCTAATGTTCATGTCATTGTGAAGGTTTACTTGAAGATTGACATTTCCTATACATAACGCTCTGGGCACTTTGCATCACTTGATGCTATTGGTGCTCCATAAGGTGATGGTATTGCTCTGGCGACATCAGAGAACGAAACGCCCTCTCTACAACCTCATTTAATGCGGGATGGATGTGCATTCCTTCGATTATTGGTTCTGCGCTTTGCGCTGGGGTATACATCAAGTTTATGATCTCTTGTATGAGAACAGAGGCATACGGTCCAATGATATGTGTCCCTAAGATCTTCATGGTGTCCTTCTCAACGATTACCTTAACAAAACAATCCTTTACCCCCATGGCTTCTCCTTTGGCAGTGTTCTCGTATTTGTAAATCCCGATTAACACATTGTTCTTTCCGTAGTTCTCAATCGCTTCTTTCTGTCTAAGCCCAACGCTTCCAATCTCGGGATACGTGAAGACGGCGTGCGGTATTGCATGGTAGTCCGCCTTCGCTTTCCTCTTCAGTACAACATTATAGTACACGACCATAGACTCGTAGTTTGCCACATGCTTGAAGAGGTGTCTGCCATTCGCGTCTCCCAACGCCCAAACGTTTGGTTGTGAGGTCTCCAGATACTCATCAACGATGATCCATCCTCTCTGGTCTGTCTCTATTCCCGCCCTTTCAGGATGAAGTACATCCGTATTTGGACCTCTCCCAGCGGCTACTAGTATTTCGTCTGCTATCGTCTCGTTCTCTGTTCCGTTCTCCCTGTTAACGGCGATCAGCCTCTTCTTATCATTCGAAGCTTTTTCGGCTTCATGCACCTCGTGATTAGTGAGGATTGTCATGTGCTTTTCCAACTCTCGCCTAGCGAGCGCCGACACTTCTGGTTCTTCTTGTTTGAGGAACTGGGGGTTCCTGCCAATTATCGTAACTTTCGATCCCATTGCTGAAAAGAAATGGCCGTATTCCGCGGCTATGTACCCTCCGCCTACTATTGCTATGCTCTCAGGTAGTCGATTCATCGTGAGAACTGTGTCGCTTGTAAGATAGCCTACTTCCTCCAGCCCTTTTATTGGAGGTATTATTGGTCTCGATCCCGTACAGAGGAAAATCATTTTTGAAGTGATGGTGTCATCACCAACCTTCAGTGTGTATGGGCTGATGAATTCAGCTACAACGGGGTAATAATCTATGTTTTCAGAGCGGGAGAACCCTTCACGTATCATGCTTATGTCCTTGTTGATAAGGGTCCTCATCCGTTCCATGACTTTCTCGAAGTCTATTTTGCTGATGTTGACATCTATGCCAAACTTGGCTGCCTTACCAATCGTTCTCACCAACTCAGCAGGGTATAGCAATATCTTCGACGGTATACAACCTCGGGTCAGACAAATACCGCCCGGCTCATCCTTGTCGATGACAGCGACTTTCATTCTTGGATTCTCTTGAATCATAGTGCTCACAATATTCATCGACGAGCCCGTGCCTATTGATATCAGATCGTACTCCTTCATGTCAAACACAACGTGTCAAGGTGTAATCGCAAGTTTTTAAATGTGTGTAACTGTTATGCGACAGTAACAGTAAGAAGTTGAAGTGTTCTGCGTCCTTTAGAGCAAGACTCCGATTATGTAGGCAATAGAACCTATCTGCATAGTTACAAAGACTCTTTTCTTCAACTGGAAGATGCTACTCTTTCCCTGATTCTTCATCAACGATTTCGAGATGAAAAAATAAGAAACTACGGGAATGAGTATGAGCAAGAGGAATTTACAGTCCATGAAGAGGCGGGAATCAATCATTGTGATGAAGGGAAGAGGGTCCAAGATCATGATTGCGGCATAAAGAACGACAGAAACCTGAGCTGCAGTTTTCATCCCAAACCTCGTTGAGAGCGTTTCTATTCCGAGTTCTCTGTCTCCTTCCACATCCCCAATATCTAGCATGATCTCAAATGCTAGACCTACGATGAAACCCATCGCAGCAAAATACACAATCAACAGTTCAACAACCGAGTCAGAAACGATCGAGCCAAAAAGTATCGTCGCCACGTACGCGTAAGCAATCAGGATATTCTTGAAGAGTATCATCTTCTTCATGCCTAGATTATAGAAAAAGAAGAAGGGCAAGCTGACCAGAACAAGAAGCAGCGCCAACGAATTCAAGAACAACAAGAGCAGAAGAACCAAGGAGAATGAGACCAATCCCGTTATCAAAGCCACCTTCTTCGACAGCAACCCCAAGACTAGCGGGCGGTCATATCTGCGATTTCTTCTATCAACCTCAAAGTCAAAGTAATCATTAAATGCGAACGATCCAACGGCAGAAAGGAAGACAACGAAGAACGCCGCCAAGTATTCCCATTGGAATCCATATAAATCTCCAGCCAGCAAGCCGGACAAGAAAACTCCCGATGCGCCAAATAGAGAATAGTCAAGTCTGATTAGTTTGAAGAAAGCCCCAAATGCCTTTTCTCTCATTGGGCTACTATTCCTTAGCTTCTTAGCGATGTTTCACCCTGATTATGGATTTGCGCCAGCTAGTTTTCTAGTTATTAGATTCATCAGGTCTTTCAAGGTTTTGCATTCGTTGATCTCAATATGAGATATGAGCAGACTGATCTTCCCTCCCTTGTCAATAAAAACAGCCGGGAATTTTGCGTTTCTTACATTGTGGGGATGCGACTTCAGTTTCCTAAGAAATTCATCACGATGTAGAAATTCTGTAGGTATCTTGAGCTCTTCAATAAACGCTTTCCATTCATCTTTCATTCTAATCGTTCCATAAGTAAGAGCGCACAGATTACACTGATATGTGCTGGGTGAGACTATTTTGTGCAAACTATCCTTAATAATGTTGAAAAACCCGCTTTCCGCATTGTAAACAAGTATCAATTCCATTTCTGACGACCTCATTGCAAGCCTAGATTCGGGTGAGATACCATGGTTCTTCTGCAGTCTCCTCTTTTGCCAGTCTCGGTCCTGCTTTCTCCTTGCGCTTGGTTGTGATGAAAACTGACTCTCCCTGTTCAACACGTCCCATAACTTTTCCGAAATCGATCTCCTCAACCTCTTCAACCTCAACGCTCTGTTTCTCATTGTGTCTCAAGAAGAATAGCTGAAACCTTCGCTGCTTTTCATTCATTTCAACAGCATTTCGCGGAATCAGTCTTTTACCCTCCCCAAATATCCTGAAACGCAATACTTCTGCAGTTCTTCAAGTAGTTCATAATTTGAAGAATGCTCTCTTAAGTGTATGTGACTGTAATACAACAGTAACAGTCCATATTCTTGCAGCTAATGGCCTCCGCCTATCATCTGATAACCATGACATTCTCCAAAACAAGCTATGCATCATCACTAGCTATCCCTCAGGCCTTGTAAATCTCAATTCAGAAGCCCAGTTAATTCGCACGAGAAGCAAGTTGACAGTAAAGGTAGTGTACATCACACTGGGCTCTTACAAATGATTTCTATGCTTTCAACATCTCGTTGATGTTCAGCCAATTTCCAACTGCAGAATATGCGCACAGACAGGCGATGGGGAACACGATGCTGGTTTCATTCCCATTCTATTGTAGCTGGTGGCTTGTGGGTGATATCATACACGACTCGTGTGACCTCAGGCATCTCATTTGTTATTCTGGTTGAGATTTTCTCCAAGATCGCGTAGGGAATCCTAGCGAAGTTGGCGGTCATGGCTTCTTTGCTCTCCAAGGCTCTGACAGCGATCGTGTGACCGTAGGCTCTCGCATCGCCCTTGACACCAGTTGTTTTCGAATCTGCTAGGACGGCGAAGTATTGCCATAAACCGTCAGCCAACCCATCGGCTTCGATTTCTTCCGTCACGATCTTGTCTGCTGTTCTGACGACATCTATCTTCTCTGGTGTCACCTTGCCGATGATCCTCACCGCCAAGCCAGGACCCGGAAACGGTTGCCTCTGAGCAATCTGTTTAGGCAAACCTAGTTCTTCCGCGACCTTTCTGATTTCATCCTTGTACAAGTCCCGTAACGGTTCGACGATGCCCTTAAACATAATTTTCGCGGGCAACCCGGCAACGTTGTGATGGGTCTTGATCTTCTCGGAATGTTTCCTGACGCCGGATTCAATTCGGTCCGGATAGATGGTTCCTTGCACAAGATAGTCTGCTCCAACCTTTGCGGCGACTTCTTCAAAAACTCTGATAAACTCTTCCCCGATAACCCTTCTCTTATGTTCTGGATCCGTTACTCCTTTCAATTTCTGCAGAAATCTCTTTCTTGCATCGACTGAAAGGAAGTTGATATCGAATTTCTTGAAGAACGCCTCTATGAATTCTGGTTCGCCTTCACGCATAAACCCATGGTCTACAAAGACCGCGGTCAGATTCTTCCCAATGGCCTTCGAAGCCAGAACAGTGGCGGTGCTTGAGTCGACGCCTCCACTCAAGCCGATTATGCACCTTCGGCTTCCAACAATCTGTCTCACCTCGTCGACAGCCCTCTCTGCAAAATCCTCCATTGTCCAGTTCGGGTCGCACCTGCAAACTTCAAAGACAAAATTCCGCAACATCTCCATACCATTTTCTGTATGAATAACCTCAGGGTGCCATTGCAAGCCATAAACCGGCTTTTCTCGGTGTTTAAAGGCGGCTATCGGACAGTTCGCTGTGTGCGCAAGAATCTCAAATTGCTCAGGCAGTTCATAAACAGTGTCTCCATGACTCATCCAAACCTTCTGTCTTCTCTCAAGACCTTTCAGCAAGCTGGAAGGTCGGTCTATCACAGCGTAGCCTATCCCATATTCTCTCCTCTCAGCAGGTTCAACTTTCCCTCCAAAGAGAGAGGCGATCAGCTGATGTCCGTAACACAGACCTAGAACCGGGACGTTCAGGTTGAAAATCTCTGGGTCACACTTTGGAGCATCTTCCTCATAGACGCTTGAGGGGCCTCCAGAGAGGATCATCGCTTTGACGTTGAATTTCTCTTTCAAAGTTTCGATTTGAGTAGATGTTACATCGCAGGGAACTATTTCAGAATAAACGCTATGCTCCCTAACTCTCCGACCTATCAGATGGCAGTATTGTCCACCAAAGTCAAGGACGAGAATCGTGTCAAATCTCATATACGGCTCCTCATTTCTCCTCCAGATACCCCACCATGGACTCGAAGATCAATCGCCCGTCACCATACTGCGAGACAGTTTCTCTCCTCGTCCAATCTGGAAGTTGCCAGCCATAGTAGGCTCTCTCTGGATGGGGCATCAAGCCGAAGACCGTTCCGGTAGGATCGCAGATGCCAGCGATGTCGTGGAAAGCTCCGTTTGGACTGATCGGATATTTGCCTTCTGCATATTTGCCGGTCTCGTCACAGTATCTGAAAACGAGCTGATCGTTGTCGTACAGCCTCTGCAGATAGATTTTTTCTTTTTCTCTTGAAAAAGTGAATCTACCCTCGGCGTGTGCCACAGGGATCCTTAACACTTTGTCCTTTGGAACGTTCCTAGTAAAGACGCATCGTCCAGAGTTTTCATGCTTAATGTAGACCCAAGTACAGCGATACCCGATCGGGATGTTGGTTGCCAAAGCCGCCTCCGGATATCTGCTGATTCCGGCAAATCCAGGCAACAGCCCCATCTCCACAAGGACCTGAAAGCCATTACAAATTCCCAAGATGGGTCTTTCAGCCTTCACAAACGCCCTTAAGCTCTCGCCGAGCTTAGCCATCATTCCCTTGGCTAGAATGGCCCCAGCTCTTACATAATCACCGTGGGAGAAGCCGCCTGGAATCACAAGAGCATCATAGTCTAGAAGATCTTTTTTCCCAGATATCTGGTTCAGATGGATTATCTCTGCTTTAACCCCGAGATCATCGAAGGCTCTCTTGGTTTCCGCATCGCAGTTCGTCCCGCCCACCC
>JABAOH010143795.1_pt1 | contig 19645 bp, 22 predicted proteins | sample 7062181 | NCBI WGS metagenome assembly JABAOH01 (sample SAMN14538630, study PRJNA623070) | marine sediment metagenome | biome: marine biome [ENVO:00000428]; feature: marine pelagic biome [ENVO:01000023]; material: deep marine sediment [ENVO:00002113]; isolation source: pool of 5 deep marine... | reverse complement strand
AAACGCCTTGCAGGCTACCCTTTTGGAAATAGTCCTACTTAGCATTTCACCCGCGTGGGTGGAGCGCCAAACCTTAAAGTTGACCCTCCTGATACCTACGCCCGCGGAGGGGCCTAGGTGCGGGCCGTTTCCTGACTCGTGAATCGATATTTGCGGCACACAAGGCACTGACAGAGGGATGCCCCTACACTACGAAACCCAAGGGCGCCAAACTATTGCCAATGTAGGCGGACAGACAATGCGAGTGGGAGTTCCCAGAGAGACAAGGGATGGTGAGCGTCGCGTCGCGTTGACGCCGAACACCGTCAAACGGCTGGTGGAATCAGGGCATGAAGTTCGGGTTGAAGCAGGAGCCGGGAAGAAGGCCTATTTTCCAGATTCCAAGTACGTAGAAGCAGGTGCTAGAGTTGTGCGAGCGGCAAGCTCCCTCTGGGGCGAAGCGGATATCCTGGTGAAGGTCAACCCGCCCGGGCCCCGGCGGAGTGTTCACGAGATCGAGTTGCTCCGGGAGGGAGCTGTCCTCGTGGGTCTCCTGAACCCGCTCGGAGATCCGCTCGTCATCCAGCGCCTCGCCGACCGAATGATCACCGCCTTCAGCATGGAGATGATACCGCGTGTCAGCAGAGCTCAGAGCATGGACGCCCTCTCTTCCCAGGCTGCCGTCGCGGGTTACAGGGCAGTCTTGCTGGGAGCTAGCACCCTCGGCAAGTTCTTTCCCATGCTTACCACCGCTGCGGGAACCATGAGGCCCGCAAGGGTCTTCATCTTGGGGGCGGGGGTGGCGGGCCTTCAGGCCATTGCCACTGCACGTCGCCTTGGAGCCGTGGTGGAGGCCTTCGACATCCGGCCTGCTGTGAAGGAGGAAGTGGAGAGTCTCGGGGCGACCTTCGTGAAGGTTGAGCTTGAAGAGGAGACTGAAGGAACCGGGGGCTATGCAAGGGAGGTCTCTGAGGCTGCCAAAGATCGGGAAAGAGAGGTGCTCGCGGAGCGCATCGCCGCAGCGGATGTCGTGATCACCACGGCCCAGGTGCAAGGGAAGAGGGCACCGCTGCTCGTCACGGAGGGAATGGTGGCAAGTATGAGCCGTGGTTCAGTCATCGTAGATCTTGCTGCGGAACAGGGAGGAAACTGTGAGCTGACGGTGCCCGGAAAGGAGCTAGTCCGCGGCGGAGTCACCATCGCAGGGCCATTGAATCTGCCATCCTCCATGCCCACCCATGCCAGCCAGATGTACTCCAAGAACGCCTCCTCTCTCCTGGAATACATCGTTCGGGAAGGCGAGCTCCATCTCGACTTCGAGGACGATATAATCGACGGCTGCTGTGTATCTCATGAAGGTGTCGTGCGCCACGAGAGAATCCGTGAGGCCATCGCGCAAGAGAAGTCCCGCAAAGCCTGAAGGAGGATATCTACCATGCATGAACCGCTGATTACCGGCTTCCTGGTTTTTGTACTGGCGATGTTCGTGGGATTCGAAGTCATTACGAAGGTGCCGCCGACGCTACACACGCCATTGATGTCTGGAGCCAATGCCATCTCCGGCATCGTCCTCGTTGGCGCACTGATAGTGGTGGGGTCGCGCCATTGGAACATATCAATGGTGCTGGGGCTTGTCGCGGTCGTGCTGGCCACAATCAACGTCGTCGGGGGTTTCCTCGTAACAGACCGCATGCTACAGATGTTCAAAAAGAGGTAGCGAGGATGCCCGAGCACTTCCTCTCCATCATAGAGCTCTCCTACCTGGTCGCTGCCGCGTTGTTCATCATCGGCCTCCGGTACCTCAACTCGCCTGCGACGGGGAGGAGGGGCAACCTCCTAGCCTCCATCGGGATGTTTATCGCCATCGTGGCCACCCTCCTCGATCGGGCCATCCTGAACTACGAGATGATCCTCATAGGCGTCACCATTGGCTCCGTCCTCGGGGCGATGGGCGCCAGACTCGTGAAGATGACCGCCATGCCACAGATGGTCGGCCTGTTCAACGGCTTTGGCGGGGGAGCATCAGCCCTCGTGGCCATTGCGGAGTTCTGGCGGCAGCAGGTGATGCTGGGAGCGATCCCCCTGGATACCCTTACCGTCGTGATGGCCGGTATCCTTGTTGGGGGCACCACTCTAACGGGAAGCCTGGTGGCCTTCGGGAAGCTCCAGGGCCTCGTGACAGGGGCCCCAGTGACCTACCCCCTTCAACACCCAATCAACGGGATCCTCCTCGTGGCCTTCATGGTGGGGAGCGCCTACCTGGTCTTCGTTGATGTGAACCCGGCGCTCTTTCTGGTCATGGTGGCCCTTGCCCTCGTGCTAGGAGTGCTGGTGGTCATGCCCATTGGCGGGGCAGACATGCCCGTGGTGATCTCCCTTCTGAATTCCTTCTCGGGCCTGGCGGCCAGCCTCGCCGGATTCATCCTCCTCAACAACGTGCTGATCATCGCTGGCGCGCTGGTGGGTGCCGCTGGTCTCATTCTGACCCAGATCATGACGAAAGCCATGAACCGTTCACTGACGAATGTCCTCTTTGGGGCCTTCGGGGCTGGAGAGGCCACCGTGGGGAGGGGAGGCGCAACCATCGAGGGGAGCGTAAGGTCGATCGACGCTGAGGAGGCGGCCATGGTCCTCCGATACGCGCGCTCCGTAATCATAGTCCCAGGATTTGGCATGGCAGCGGCCCAGGCCCAGCATGCCATTGCCGAAATGGCCGACCTCCTGGAGAGCAGAGGTGTGGAGGTCAGGTACGCCATCCACCCCGTAGCTGGCCGAATGCCCGGCCACATGAACGTCCTCCTGGCAGAGGCCAATGTACCCTACACCAAGCTCTATGACATGGACGACATCAACCCAGAGTTTGAGCGCACGGAGGTCGCCCTCGTCATTGGGGCCAACGACGTCGTCAACCCCGCTGCGAGACATGACCGGGGAAGCCCGATCTACGGCATGCCTATCTTGGACGTGGACAGGGCGCAACACGTCATCGTCATCAAGCGCAGCATGAACCCCGGGTTCTCGGGCATCGACAACGAGCTCTTTTACAACGACAAGACAATGATGCTGTTCGGGCACGCCAAGGATATGGTGAACCAGGTTATCAGCGAAACCAAGCAGCTCTGACCGCTAGGCTAGCGCAGCATCTTGAGCTGGGCGTTTTGTTGAGAGAAATCCGGGTCTGAGAAAGATATATACATCAGCGCTGGGCTAGGCTGCTTGCCTCATGCCAGAGGACGAAGGGAAAGTGGATCTGGAGGCTCTGGCGCTAAGGATGGAGCAACTGGAGAAAGCTATGGTGCGCCTCAGCCAGCCATATAGCCAGCTGGTGGGCTATCTAGACAGGTTGCAGGAGATCTCTCGCTCCTACTTCCGCCTTCTGGACCTCCTCCAACGCTACGGTTCGCTCTCGCCGGACATGGCCATTCCTGAGGTCAAGGACCCGATATCCCGAGAGATCGTTAACGTGCTCTTCGAGCGAGGCGACAGAAACATATCCCAGATCGCCCAGGCTCTGAGGGCGCGCCGCGGGACTGCCTCCCGCCGCATCGTTCGGGAGAGGCTCAAAACCCTAGAGGAGAGGGGGGTCGTTCGATCATCCCGGGGATCTCGGGGAAAGGTCTACGACGTCACGGAAGAGACGGTCAGGCGGTGGTCCCGGGTGCTGGGTCTCGTAGCGCCGGATGCTGACGAGAAGGAGGGCGAGGGGCCTTGACATCCGGGTTGACGGCAGGCGCTCTCCTGGCCACAAATGGCCACTTTCTTTAATAGGGGGACCGAAGATGAGAGGGATGAGGGAAGTGCAATGGTAAGGGAAGATGCGGAGGAGCTGAAGGAGATTCTTGCTGTGGTGTCCGCGGAGATTCCGAAGCTCCTCACGGCCATCTCGGAGTCCATCTTCAGCCCAGGTCAGACAGAGCAGTACGCCCAAGCTGTGGCGGACTTCTACAAGAGCCTTCGCGAGGCTGGGATGGACGAGAAGCAGGCCTTCGAGCTGACCCAGAGGTTCATGGACAGGACCAACTTCGCCGCCATGATACAGGAAGTCATCGCCGGGAAGGGCATCAAGATCAAGAAGGGGGCGGGACGCGAGGACATAAGTTCCGCGGTCGAGGAGGCCGTGAAGGGGAAGATCAGGGAGAAGCTGAGGGAGAAGGGCATAGAGAGCGATGAGGAATGACGGGGGATCGGGAGGCCCTTCTCGTTGCCGTGTCGCACATCCCCATCATTCTAGCGCGTCTCAGTAAGAGCATCCTACGAATAGCATTTCAGAGCCGTAGAGGCGCGACGGCCTTTCGCCGGGCCTTGAGAAGTCAGGGCATAGAACCGGCGCTGGCCCGGAGACTTACAGACCACTACAGGAGTCACATGAGCCTTTTTGGACTCATTCGAACGGCGATTAACGCCGCTAGATCGTGAGATCGCGGTTCGTAAGCTTGGGCACGACGAGACTACTCTTCAGGGGGCTCCTCAGGGGCCGGTTCCGAGGGTTCCTCAGGGGGCGCCGGGGGCTCCACAACGGGGGGCTGAGGCATCGGCGGGGGCGCCTGAGGAACGGGCGCGGGCATGGGCATCGCTGGCTTCCATACGATGCCGAGGATGCCTCCTATCAGCCCGAGAATGGAGCCCAAAATAAGGCCCCAGAAAGTCGGAAATGCGACAATGGCCACGACGAGGGTGGTAACGCCACCGTAGGTGGCCTTCTTCTCATCCCCCACGTAGAGCCAAATTACGCCAAGGAGTGACAGCACGATGATCACTATGACCCCCGCGATGAGAGCGATGCCGAGTTCGGGGAGAAATACCGCGATAAAAGCGCCCCCGATTGCCATCAGAATCCCGCCGATGATGTGGAAGATAGTGGCAATTAGGGCGAGGACAAAGGCAGCCGTTGGCCTTTCTTCAGCCATCTAATCCCTCCGGCCTGACAGTAACAAGACCCCACTTAAGCTTTGTGCAGTGCTTGACGCCTGAGTTAGCAATATCGAAACCCCCTCTTGGCAATTGCAACTTCTCGTCAACGAAGGGCGGCCCAGCATCCGAAGCTGACCATTCCGTCTGGAGCCGTAGGAAGCAACGGAACATGCCAGCCGAGTATACGGGACTCCCAAACTCCCTCTTGGCCGCCAATCCTGTTCTAGGCTTCAGGGTTGCCACAAAGCTTTTCTGACCTTGCTCTTCTTCACAGTGCCCAAAAAGCGTAAACCTTCGGATTTCCATCCATATCAAAGGCCTCGACGCCCTTGGGCGACTCGTCCATGAGAAACCCGGCCGAGAGCGAAACGATGTACCCCAAAAGAAGGGAGCAGGTGTCCTTATGACCGCGGAGGATCGGAGTGAGGATCACTGGGCCCCCTTCAAGTTCTTTCTGGGAACTTGGGAGGGAACCGGGAAGGGAAAGCCCGGGGAGGGCCGTCTGGAGAGGGAATACAGACTCGTCTTGGGGCGGAAATTCGTCGAGATCAGAAACCGGTCTACCTACGAGCCGCAGGAGAGCAACCCCGAAGGCGAGGTCCATGAAGACGTGGGGTACGTCAGCTACGACGCGGGCAGAGAGACGTTCGTGCTCAGGGAGTTCCACGTGGAGGGGTTCGTCAACCAGTACGTCCTTGACAGCATCCAAGATGATGGAAAGACATTTGTGTTTGTCACCGAGAACATCGAGAACATCCCTCCCGGGTGGCGGGCTCGGACGACCTATAGAATCCTGAATGAGGATGAGTTTACGGAAACCTTCGACCTGGCCGGGCCAGAAAAGGACTTCGATTGCTACATCGAGAACCACCTACGCCGCCGGCGCTAGGCCAGGTCCCCTTGGCGTTCCCCCACTCAGACACAGGCTTTAAGTGACTCGAGGCCGTGGCTGCCCTACCTCGGAGACGACTGGAAAGGGGGACTCAGCTAGATGAGCGAGGAACGGAAGTACACGCAAAAGGAGGCCCACAAGATGTTCGCCGTTGACCTCTTCAATCACGTGTGGACCCTCCTGGAGAAGCAGGAGAGAAGCAGGGAGGAGGAAGACAGGATGGTTCATGCTGCTCATGCATCCAGGTTTCATTGGGAAGAGGTCGGTACAGAGGTAAACCTGGCGCGAGGAGAGTGGCAGGTCTCCCGCGTCTACTCTGTGCTCCGGAGGCCCCCGCAAGCCATCTATCACGCGAAAAGGTGTCTCGAGATCTGTAGGGAGAACGACATCGGGGACTGGGACCTCGCCTTCGCCTACGAGGCCCTGGCGAGAGCGTACAGTGCTGACGGAGACGAGGTCGAGACTGAGAAGTACATCGAGTTGGCCACCAGCGCGGGAGAGCATATCAAAGAGAAGGAGGACAGGGACCTTCTATTCGATGACCTTGCGACCATCCCTGGGTATGAAGGGAAATAATAACTGGATATCTGGCCCAACTGCGCCTGGCGCAGTTCTTCCTGCCTGGATGAACTGACCCCGCCACTACACACATTACCTCTGGTTCCCTTACGGGACAGGATCATGCAGATTCGGACCTACGACGAGGTGGATCCGTACCAGGTCTACAGGCTCACCATGATCGCGTTCGGATGGCCCCTGACACCGGAGCATGTTAAAGATTCCCTCGAGCGGGATCCCCGTGTCCTGGAAGGATACGGCATCTACGCCGTGGAGCGGGGAAAGGTCTTGTCACAGGTCGTCCCCATGAGGATGCCCGTCAGGCTGTCGAGCGGCGTGGAGACCGTCGGGGGGATTGTCGGGGTCTGCTCCCTTCCCACGGTCTGGGGACAGGGATACGCCCGGCGGTTGATGGAGCGGGCCCACGAGATGTATAAAGAGTTGGGATTGCGTATCTCCGCCCTCACTACGAGTCCCAACATCCGCGGATACAACATCTACCGCAAGATGGGATACGTCGACCTGGCGAGCTTCTATCGGGGCGCCAAGAAGCTACCCCAGAAGAGGTCGAAACCGAAGGGTGTGCGAATACGAAAGGCCACCAGGAAGGACCTAGCCAACATTCAGGCGTTCTACGAGCGGCACGTTCGAGGCCAATATGGCTGGGTGAGGAGAGATCCTGCACTACTTCCGATGAGGGCTACAAGGGATCCCAAGGCCCTGGAAAACTATCGCATCGTAGAGCGAAAGGGGAAGGCCACAGGCTACATAAGAATCCCGCCAGGTCAGTCAGTGCTAGCATCGGAGCCGGTTGTTCCCCGGGAAGCGGACTTCAATGCCGCAATTCGGGTCTTGGAGGCGGCTGAAGCGAGGGCGTACGCCAGTTTGGGCGATGCCTCCTCGGACCGCGACCTGAACCGGTATCGGGCCATCGGTTACGACCTATACGGGCCGACTTTGGGTACTGCCATGGCGGCCCCGCTTAGTAGTGGCCTGAGGGCGCGAGACCTGCCAGGGTTGTTTGGCGGACCCCAGGGCCGCTTCGTGCTCTACCCCACGGACGGCTTCTAGGAGATGGCTTCCCTGGGGCGACTCGAGTCAACGCTAGCGACGACCTCGTGGATTTCCAGTACGTTGGAACCCGCGAAGGCCTCCTTCGGCGGCGGATCGGCGTGGGCCTCCTCGAAGGCCACGCTCTTCGTCCACCCCTCGAAGTCCTCCATACTCTCCCAGTAGGTCTTCACGATGTAGTAATCACCCCGAATGGGTCGAAGAATCTCGTTTCGGATGAACCCCGGGAGTTCAGTGATGGACCACTTGCGGTCCTTCCAGCGCTTCTCGAACTCCTCCTCCCAGCCCTTCGCGATGGGGATGCGGTTGGCGACCGTAATGACCATGCAGACCGCAGTGTCGTGCGTGCTTAAAACCTAACCCGCGGAGCTCCGGCGTCGCCGAATTGAGGACGAAAGGGATCTCCCCACCATCCAGGGTACCGCCCGCCACCGAGACGTTCGGACGGATCGGAAGGCCTCGTCCAGCTCCTTCCACTCAGCCTTCGATAGGCGCCACGTGGCGGCAGCAGCGGCCTCCTCAACGTGGTAGGCCCGCTTAGCGCCTGGGATGGGGACGACAGACGCGGGTCCGAGCAGCCAGTTCAGGGCAGCCTGAGCCGGAGTAGTCCCCCTCTTCAAGGCAATCCGCTGTAGGAGCTCAACAGCCGGCCTCGCCCGCCAAAGGTTTCCGGGTGCGAACAGGAAGTTGGCGCTGCGGACGAGGTCCTTGGGTATGGGCCCAGAGGTGTATTTTCCCGTAAGGAGGCCTTGGGCCAAGGGACTGTAGGCGATCAGGGTTATGCCCTCCTTCTGGGCGTAGGGCAGTAGGTTGCGCTCGGGCTTCCTGCGTAGCAGGCTGTACTGGACCTGGTCGGAGACTATCTCCTCCGATCTGAGGGCCTCCCTGGCCCGGCTCAGACCGCGGGCACCCACGTTGGAGACCCCCAGATAGCGAACTTTTCCCTTGCGAACCAGACGCTCCATGGCCCTCAAGTTGCGGCCGATCGGTAACATGGGGCTGGGGAAGTGAAGTTGGTAGAGATCGATGACATCGGTTCCCAGGCGTCGCAGGCTCGCATCCGCAGCCCTCTCCACCCCACGCTTGGTCGCCTTCCACGGTAGAACCTTAGTGGCGATGAACACCTCGTCCCGCCTCCCCTTTAACGCCTCTCCAAGGAGGCCCTCCGAGCGGCCCCCGCCGTATATCTCGGCGGTGTCAAAGAGGTTGACACCGAGCTCGAGGGCTTTTTCGAAGGCCTCTAGAACATCATCCCTATGGTAGTCCCGGTCCCATCCCCAGGCTGAACTCCCCCACTGCCACGTGCCGATTCCCACGGCGGAGATACGCTCCCCCGTCCTCCCAAGCTGGATTCTCTTGACGCGGGGCATGCTACCGGCTCTCTCGTTGTTATCATTCGGTGATCCGAAGGCAGGCGGCCCAAGTCACCTTCTGGACCTTATCGCTTCTAGTAGACGAGCCATCAATTGAAGGTTTTCCCTCAAGGGGGCACTTATCGGGCACCCGCGCGATCTGATGGGTTTTCTTCGAAGTGCACAATCTCCCCCGTCTCGCTGTTGAACCTCAGCTTGAACCTATAGATCTCATCGCCGCTGAGGGCGGTGCAATCCCGGCCTCTATAGTCTCCAACGATGCCGATCTCGTCGATCGTTCCCCAACCGGTTCGCCGCCTTACCTCCTGCACCATGTTGTCGAAAGCCCGTGCGCATATCCAGCAGCAGAAGAACATCCGCTGCCCGTCGATCTCCTCCCAGTGATCGCCCCACTCCGAATCGCAGAGGGCGCAGGCCCCTTCAGGAACTTTCATACTGACTCGCCCTCTCTAGTCTCGCCTGGAGGTAGGTGTCGAAAGCGTCTATGGAGCGCAGGAAGGCCTGGCGGACCTCCTCCTGACGACCGTACTCCTGGGCATACTTTTCCACCAGGGTCAAAGCCTCCTCGGAATGGTTCACATCAGCCTCGTAGCCCTCCCGTAGAAAGTCCTTCACGGCCTTGGGAATGTCTTCGTCATGGAAGATAGCCGGATCGAAGTAGGTCACGGAGGCCCCTTCCTCCACCATGCGGCGGTTCGCGACGAGTTCCAGGCTGTGCATGGCCGCCATGATATCGACCCAGTGGCCCTCCTGGGCCAGACCCCGCCAGAACTTCAGGGCCTTCAGGGTCTTTGGAAGGGGTGTGGCGGAGAGTATCTTATCCCGTGGCAGGCCCAGAGACTCCCCCATACGCAGCAGGAGTTCATAGTGGGACGGCTGCCCTGGCAGGCCACCGAACTCAGTTCCGATGTTGTCAATCTCGTAAAGAGTAACATCCCGCTTGTCTGTCTTGGCGATGACGCTGGCGCAGGAGCGAACCCACTGGCGTAGGAAGTGCTGGTGCTCTACGACGTACCCCAGGAGGATGGCCCTGGTGGGGCGCTGCAGCGCCTCGACAAAGGGGTGGGGTGGCTCACCCAGGAAGCGTTCGATGAAGGTGCGCTTAATCCAGGGAACCAGGCGGTCCCCGCCCTCGGCGTACGCCCGCAGCTTCACCGCCAGGGCGGTGGGATCCAGCTTCTTCTTAGTGACGTTCCGGTTCATCCACATGACGTGGTCCGGATCGCTCTCCCCCGCTAGGGCGTGGAAGTGCTGGGCCATTTCCTCGAAGCCCTCAATCCTAAGGCCACAGACGAAGCATCGCATGGCTACCGGCAGACTAGGTTAGGCGGGGAAAGATTAAAGGCTTCCCTGCGGGGTGGGGGCAGGACATTACAGGGGGAAGTCCTCCGGCAGGCGGGCCCTCAGCTGCCTGTACTCCTCCGTTTCGCCGAACTCCTCTTTGATCCTTTGGAGCCTGGCCTTGCACTGCTCCGACGTCATGCCCCGACCGCGAGAGACCATGCGGACCGTGTTCTCGAAGTCCTCTCCACAGGCGCGGTAGCAGTTTCCCATTCCTTGGAGCAGCTCTCGGTCCGACTCATCCACGGGCAGTGGACGGCGCCCTTCGACTAAAACCTGTCTCATAGGGAGGGTGAAACGGTTAAGCGCGGAAGAGACATTCGAGGGCGACATGGGCAGTGTAGCTTCGAGGGAGGACCCAGAAGCAATCAAGGCCGCCCGTGAGGTGGCTAAGGAGCTCATGGCGAAGGGCGCCTCAGCTGTCGTCCTGTTCGGCAGTCACGTCCGAGGGGATGCCTACCCTGAGTCCGACATTGATCTGGTGGCCATCGGAGAAGGGCCGTTCTATCGTCTGAAACAGCAGGGCAAATACCTAGCTTCAATCTCGTGGCGGACCGCTGAACAGTTGCACGAGCACTTCCGAAAGCCACAGGACATCGGGGGGACCATTCCAGGTTGGCAGAAGGCGGTGATCCTAGAGGACTCGGAGGGCATCGCTTCGTCCATGCAACAAGAGGCCCTCGAATGGGACTGGGAGGCTCGCTGGAAGTCCTTGGAAGAGGAGTGCAATTCGTGGGTCGCGGCGGAAATCACGGGACTGGTAGAAGAGGTGCACAGGCTGGTGGGGAATCTGCGGCTAGGTCGAAAGATGGTGCCCGCCGTCCAGAGGTCTGTACTCGCTCTACACCTGGCGGGCATCCTCTTCGTCCACCATCGGCTTCTATACGAGTCAGAGAACCAGGTGTGGGAGCTGGTCAGCGAAAAGATGGGGGAGCCTTGGGCAAGCGTTCAAGCGCGAGGACTAGGCCTGGGGGGCGAAGGCCTCGAGGAGACGTGTGAGGCTTCCCTAGAGCTCTTCGCCTTGGCTGCCGGCGAAGTGAGACATCTCCTCGACGAGGAGCAGCGCCAGGTGGTAGCCCACGCCTGCGAACTCGCGGGCTGGCGCCTCGGGGCATGAGAAGGTCAGGGCCAGCCTCAGAGTTCCCTCACAAAGTTGTACATGATGGCCAGCTCCCCCTCGAAGCGTGCGGTGGCTTGGGGTGAGTACCAGATGTCCGCAAGGTGGGGCGCTCCCCGCAGGCAAGCATCCCGGATGTCCCCTGCGGATACCGAGCGAAGGACCTCCAAGGCGTGCTCCTTGAAGCGTCGGAGGAACTCCCGGTAGGGCTCGAAGAGGATGTCAGCGATGCTTACGTGCCCATCGAGCCAGTCAGCCAGAACGTCGGGCGGGGCCATCCGGACGCCCGCCTCGATCTGGGCAAGCAGAAAGTCACGAGGTCCCCCGGGTATCATGGGTGGCCCTCAGATGAGGGCTTTCCACTTAAGGCTTGCCAAGTCGTTGAGAGAGGGAGACGAGGGCAGAGGGCGATACTTGCAGGGCGATTGAGTCGTACCCGGAGGCGCCCCTTGGGAAGGGTGACTCTCGGCTAGCATCCTGAGGGGTGCCTATTCCGTCCGTCGCTCTCGCTAGGACGCGATGCCTGCCCTGTCCTTCTGGGCTCCACAGGAAGGTCCAGATTACCCAGGTTAGTTGCGACAAGGGAGGCGCCTTCAGCGTCGCTTCCTCCCAGCTCTCCCCTCCATCCGTGCTGACCTCCACTTTTGAGATTCCCCGATCGCCCGCGAAGGCGAAGCCGCCGAGCGCTACTGGCGGGGATACCGTCGAGCCGGATGGAGGCGTGGCTATTATAGTGGTGGTGCGAACCTCGCCGCGATTGGTCCAACCTTTCTCCTGCCAGAATCCCAGGAACTCTCCTTGGACAGGGGTAATGCGCGTCACCCACTTGGCGGAGAACATGCCGTAGAGCCCAGGCACAATGATGCGGGCGGGGAACCCGTGGTTGAAGGGCAGTGCCTCCCCGTTCATCCGTAGCGCCAGAAGCGTGGTCGGGTCCTCCGCCTTGTCCCGCGGGATAGCCACCGTATACCCGTCAGCGCATGTGAAAACGACCCAGTCCGCTGAGGCCTCAAGGTCCGCCTCCCCGAGTATTTCGCCGAGGGGGATTCCCTCCCACCTGGCGGTGCTTATGAGGTTTCCACCGACCTCGTTGCTCACGCACTCCAGGGTGACGAACTCCTCCTTGTTCAGCCTAGTAAGGAGCTCGTCGTAGGTGTACGTCCCCGGGCTCGAGACAAGGCCGTCAACATCGAGTTGCCAGGTCGCGCTGTCCACCATCGGATCGATGACGTTCTTTGAGACGACGTAGAACTCCTCAGTGGGGGTCACCTCCTTGGAAAAGAGCTCCTGCACCGAGGAAAAGACCGAGCGGGCCTGACGCGCCACCAGGAATCCAAATCCGTAGATGGCCAGGGCGAGGGCGCCTAGAGCGCCCGCAGCCACGGCGATGAAGTGACGCCGGGAGGGGCTGAATCCCTCGGGGTACCTCTCGGCCACCTCCACCAAGAAGTAGTCGAGGAGGGTGGCGTACAGGCTGGAACCAAGGAACTGGCTTAGCAGGGCCCCTGCCGGTCCAGCCGGAGTCCGCAGCCCGGCGAAGCCCCCACCGAGGAGTGGCAAGATCATAAAGAGGGCGATGGCCGTCGGTCCCAAGGAGTACACCAGCCCGATGGTCAACCGGCTCGGGAGGCGGGCTTGGAACCAGCGGAAGAACAAGGCGTAGACCCCGGGAAGGAGGAGGAAGACGACAACGGCCACGACTATTGCAAGGAGTTTGGCGCCCTCGCCCATTCGTGTGACGAAGAAGGACTCAGCAGTACCCGGAATGAGGTCCACGACGAAGTCCACCGCAACCTCTGGCAGGAAGACTCCGATGCCTGCGAACCTCAAGAACAAGGTCACGAGCAAGCCCGCTGCTCCTGCGACAACGCCTGCAGCGAATCTGGGCCACGGAGCCCCTCGTAGCCTTCTTGCCAGGGCCGACAGCCCCGCGGCCATGGAGATCAGAAGGCCCCCTTTTCCTTAAGGGTTAGCCATACCCCGTCTCACAGTCTCCCCTCCGCCATTGGAGTGCGCGGCGGCGATATCCACGGGCGAGATGACTTCCACAGGCTTTTGTCCGACGCCAACATTCCTGCGGGGGTGAGGCCAATTATCCTTGTCCCTGGCATAGTCATCCTTGTGACTGGCCTCGTCTGGGCCCTTCAAGGCGCTGGCCTGCTGCCCACCAGCTTCATGATAGGCGTGCCCTGGATCGTCATCGGGGCGGTGGTGGCGGTTCTGGGACTAGCGGTTGCCCTGGTGGGGATCTTCAGGTGACGCAGGACCAGCGCACTTGCTCAAGCGGTAGGCCAGGGCGACAGATCATCCAGATCTCGGCGGGATACCTAACCGAGCCGGAGGGGGGGCGGGACTGGGAGTGAAGGACATGGCGCGGAGCCTTCCTTCCAACTTTGCCGTAGCATAGCCCGTAAATGCCCACATCGCCACGTGCCTGACGGCCCGGCCCACTAGGGAGGTTATGCCCCTGCATCCTGCTTCCCTTCCGGGACCGCTTCGGAGGATGCGGTTGGTCTGCAAGAAGCCCTTTATGATGAGCTCCGTCTGAAGCGGATTACCCAGGACCTGGTCGTAGATGGCCTGGGGTTTGCCTCGAAGGGCGCCCATCGGAATGAAAGGGAGGACGTGAATGAGGGCCCTGTACCCCTTCAACTGGTCGACGAGATTCAGGGCAGCAATGATGTCCTCTTCCTCTTCCCCAGGCATGTTTGTTATCATCGTGGCGCACACGATCCAGTGGTGGTCGTTCAGGAGGCCTATGGACTGCTCCACAATCTCGCCGTACTCCTCTGGTTGGAAGGGGAGGACCTTTCCGGGCATGACCTTCATGATGAGCCTGGGGCTGGGAGTCTCAATCCCCATCTCAATGTAGTTCCACCGGCCCCGGGTCATGTACTCGGCCGCCAAGGGGACGACTTCCGGCCTTGTCATGACAGTGGCGGCGGTGGTGAAGTCCGTATTCAGGAGGGCTTGGTCCTTGACCAGATGCGAGACCCGACGCAGAAGCCTCTCTATACGTTCCAGGTCCGGCGTCAACCCCCGCACGCCGTAGCGGAAGAACTCCTCCGAGTGGAGGCCTATCTCCTGGGCCCCGTGTTGAAGGTTCAGGAGCACCTCCTTCTCGATGGTCTCCAGGGGTAAGGAGCGGAAGCTGAGGAGGGTGGGATGGCAGAACTTGCACCCACGGCCGCATCCCCTCGTCACCTCCACAAGACCGCCGATGGAGGGGGTCACTATAGGGGGTATCTCTGAGGCAGGAGGAGGAGGGCCATGAACCACTTCAGGCAGTTCCTCCCCCCTGAGGGCCTGGTGGAATAGTCCTGGAACCACCATTTCCCCCTCACCTTCCACAAGGCAGTCTATGCCAAGGTCCTCCGGATGGAAGAGGTCCTGGAACTGCCAGACAGCGGGGCCGCCAACGATGACCTTGGGCTGGTGCTCGCGAAGGGCCGAGTCGCCAAGGACCCTCAGGAAGCTGCGGCTGATGTACGGACGCCCCTTGGGCTCGTACCCGAGGAAGCGCATCAGCAGGTGTATGATGCCGCTGCCGAAGCTGACCCCAAGGGGGTCCATGGTTGTCAGCCCGAGGACCTTCGTCCTCCGACCGACGACGTCCTCCAGCCTCCTTGGGTCCGCTACCACCACTTGGTCCCGGTCGAACCCGTTTCTCAGGAGGATCGACTCCACCTTGCAGAGGGCGTAGGGAGCAAAGGGAACCCTGGCCTCCGCGTCTCCGTGAGTAGGGAATAGCTTCTCATCAAGGAACGGAGGAAAGAATTCACCAGGCAGGGCGGAGGCGAAGCCCCACAGCGGGCTCCCCCCGTAGTCGCTCATCAGGGCTGTCCCCCCTGTGAGGACGACCTCGTATCCGTCCACGTCCTTCCCCTCTGCTAAGCCTTGAGAAACCTTAGGCCGTCCAACATAGAGGGGCACGGGCCTTGAAAGTTCGCATCGTACGTGGGTCCGCCTAGGCATGCATCCTCTGCGAAGTGAGTTGGCGAAGGTCTAAATCGGGGGCTCGTCTTGGAGGAAAGGGTGTCCGAGTGAGGTTCAATCCGCGAATGTGGGTCTCGGCCCTCAGGGTCATACCTCACATTGAGAGGGCCGAGTGGAACAAGCTCGATGTCTTCTCGCGATGGCTCGTCGCCACTCGGGGAGCGACGCTGATTATGACGTTTCTCTCCGCCACTCTGGCTGCCCTGTTCGCGGCCATAGCGGGCGGCGTTGACCTGGTGCTCTACTCCCTGCTGGCCCTGGGGCTGGTCCTGGCCCATGGTTCCAGCAACCTATTCAACGACTACTGGGACTACAAGCAGGGGGTCGACGAGGGCAACTACTTCCGGGCTCAGTATGGACCCCACCCGCTGATATCTGGCCTCATGAGCGAGAGGCAGCTCCTGCTGTGGGCAGGCGGCACTGGGCTCATAGCCCTGCTCATAGCTGTCTATCTGGCTTACGTTAGGGACCTCTGGGTCCTCGCCTTGACGCTTGCCGGTGCCATCGTGATGATGACCTATGCGGGGAAGCCCTTTCCGCTGAAGAGGATCGGTCTAGGGGAGCCAGCTGTCTTCGTGACGTGGGGCCCGCTGATGATCGGGGGCGGCTTCTATGTGCTGAGAGGTGAGCTGCCGCTGTGGGTCCTCATCGCCTCCCTGCCCTACGCCCTCGGCGTCACCAGCGTCCTCTTCGGGAAGCACACAGACAAGATTGAGGATGATACGGAGAAGGGCATCAGGACCCTCCCCGTCATCCTCGGAGAGGCCCGGGCTCGCCACATATCCATCGCCATCATTCTCCTCATGTACCTCCTGACGGTGTACCTGGTGGTGCAGGGGTACCTAGCACTCTCGCTTCTACTGGTCTTCCTGGCCGTTCCGAAGGCCAAGCAGGCGGTGTCGGTACTGCTCAAGCCGAGGCCAGAGGAGCCACCGCCAGAGTATCCTCAGGACGCTTGGCCCATCTGGTTCGTCGGCGCCACCTTCATTCACAACAGGTCCTTTGGCACGATGTTCATGCTGGGGCTGATTCTCGACGTGGTTCTACGAGCGCTCGGCATGACCATCACCGTTGGCCCCCTGTGGACGCCCTTCTAGGGGGATCTGAGTGGGATTCACTCCCCGGGAGAGACCTGGCCTATGGGCGGGGCTGGTAAGTGTCATCGTCTACCTGATTCTCGGATTCCTTCTCCTGGTGCGCCAGGGACCGGCGCCTACCCCGTGGCTCCGCCTCCCGCTCTCCATCGCAACGGCAGCGTCCAATGCCCTCACCTTTGGCCTGCTAGCGGCTGGCTGGGTAGCCATAAGGAGCGGACGACCAACCAGACACAGGCTCCTCATGGAACTCGCCCTGGTTTCGATATCCGGGTTCCTGATCCTGTACGTCACCCGTCAGTACCTAGTGGGCCGCCTTCCGTTCGAGGGGCCGGAGATGCTGCGCGTCTTCGTCTACCTGCCACTCCTTATACCCCACCTCGCCATCTCAGCGGCGTGCGTGCCTCCGGTGATCTACAACTTCATAGTGGGGCTCACGCGGGAGATGGGAAAGGTGGGCATGACGCTTCACCCGCTAGTGGGTAGAGTCGTGGTGCCCCTCTGGTTGCTGAGCTCTGCCCAGGGACTGACGATATTTGCCCTGCTTCAGTACTACCACGCCGGGTGACGAGTCGTGGCAACACCAACTAGATCGGCAGCCCCTCTTCCCCTGATGCTCCTGGGCGTCATCGCCCTCCTAGTCGCCGTCTATGCTGGAGTGCTACGCCTCGACTGGGATCTCCCGCCGCTGAGGATCGGGCTATCAAGGGACCACGCGCCCCTGATGATTTCGGGATTCCTGGGCACCCTTATCAGCCTCGAGCGGGCGGTGGCCCTGGGCCGAAGGTGGAGCTATGGGGGACCAGCCCTCACAGCTCTGGGGGCGGTGGCGCTTATCTTCGGGTCTCCGGGGTCCGTTGGCCCATACCTGATGACCGCCGGGAGCGTCATCCTGCTCATTGCATCCGCCCACCTGCTGCTACGGAGGCCCGCTCTCTTCAGCGCTATCATCACCATTGGCGCGGGGCTATGGGTCGTTAGCAATGGCCTTTGGGTCGGGGGTTGGGCCCTCGCCCGCCTGATGCCATGGTGGGCGGGGTTCCTGGTAGTAACCATCGCGGGAGAGAGGTTGGAGCTATCCCGCCTTCTGCGTCCTCCAGGCTTTGCTAGAGCGGCGTTCCTCATCTCGATACTCACACTGTTGGCGGGGCTGGTGGTTTCAGGCGTAGCCTTCGACCTGGGGATGCGTACCGCGGGGATGGGGATGCTGCTCCTGGGGGGCTGGCTCCTGTTGTACGACATCGCCCGGTGGACCTTGAGAGAAGCCGGACTTCCTAGATACATCGCTGTGGGGCTCCTCTCTGGATACGCCTGGCTCTCCTTCGCTGGGGCGTTGTGGCTGCTCTTCGGGGGCAACCTCGCAGGACCCCACTACGACGCGATGATTCACGCAATCTTCCTGGGCTTCGTGTTCTCTATGATCTTCGCCCACGCGCCCATCATCTTTCCCGCAGTCCTGGGTGTGACTATGTCCTTCTCCAGGGCATTCTACCTCCATCTAGCAGTTTTGCATTCCACCCTCTTGCTTCGAGTATCTGGGGACCTCCTAGCCTGGTTGCCTGGTCATCGGTGGGGCGGTGTATTGAACGCCGCCGCCATCCTCATCTTTCTCGCCAACACGCTGCGGGGACTGCGGAGGACGACCCTTGATGGCCCGGGAGAGGCAACCCTCGGAACCTTCCCCGCGAGATGAGGGAAGGGGAACGCCCCTAGGTGAGCCCGAGTCCCAAACCCCGGGAAAGTGCTAAATAGCCATCCCGCGGTCTTGAGAGGGAGAACTCCGATGTCAAGGGGAGCATGGGTTCTTCTAATCGGAATTGTCCTCTTAGTAGGGGGCATCGTCCTCGCCGCCTTCTCCATTCTAGGCTTCATGGGGGGCTTCGTCCCCTCTGTCGACACCCTCGGACCGGGCCAGTACCTCAACTCGACAGTGGAGCTGGAGGTCGGTGACGTCCTGACGTACGTCGTCAGCATCGAAGGCTATTCCGAGGGAGACCAGCTCGAAGTCTTTCTGCTCCTCCCCGGTGGGGATCAGACGGGTTTGGCGGTCGTCACTAGCGCTGATTTGACGAGGACTTACGAAACGACGAGAGCGGGTGACCACGTCGTGGTAATCCGAAATACCGGGACTGAGGAGGTGAGCGTCCTTCACTTCGCGAGCAGCATAGCTGTGTCCGTCGCGGTTTGGATAAGCATCGGGGGCCTCCTCGCCATCGTTGGCTTCATAGTCGTCATAGTCGGCATCGTGTTTCTCGTCATCGACCGTAAGAAGACCCGGCCGTATCCCTAGAGGGCCGGCGGCCCCGCGTGAGCGTGGTCGGTTCCAGCGAGTGGGCTCTGGCGCTGAGCCGTTGAATTATTTAGCCGTGGGCACCTGTGGGAGCGCATATGCCCCGAAAAGCCTCCATCAAGCCGTCGGACTTTAACCGTCTCACCTTCGTATCTGAGCCCCAGGTCTCGCCAGACGGCAGAGCNNCAGGGAACCTATGGATGTGGGGAGACGGTCGCCTTCGTCAGCTCACCCATCGGACTGGCCGCTGTGGCCTCCCGAGATGGTCTCCCGATGGTCGGCATCTCGCCTTCACGTACAAGACGAAGGAGAGGCTGAGGTTGGAAGTCCTTCCCGCCGAGGGTGGAGAGGCCCGTGCTCTCTACGCCTTTGAGAAGAAGAGGATTCAGGGAGCCTTCGAGGGTCTGAGGTGGCACCCCTCGGGCCGAAACCTGCTCTTTCTGTCGGCGACGAAGCAGGTGCGAAAGGGCGAGAGTGACGTGAAGGTTGTCAATCGGTTGTTCTACAAGCTGAACGACGTTGGCTTTTTCCACGATCGGTGGAAGCACTTATACTCCATAGGGCTGCGGGCAAAGCGTCCGAAGCAGCTCACTAAGGGGGAGTTCGACATAGGCATCTACAACGTGGGAGCCTTCGACATCTCCCCGGACGGAGGGCGCATTGCCTTCGCCGCCGACATCACCCCCGAGGCCGATTACACCCTGATTCGGGACATTCATGTCATTCCCGCAGGAGGAGGCGAGTCGGAGCAGATTACCAGGAGCATGGGCCCCATATCCGCCGTCCGCTGGTCTCCAGACGGTAGGAGGTTGGCCTACCTCGGCCACGACCTGCATAAGCGCCTCGCCACGAATACCGGAGTCTGGCTCGTTGATGCGGAAGGCGGCGATGCCGTCAATCTCACCCGGGGCTTCGATCGCTCTGTGGGCAACGTCTTGAACAGCGACAGCCGGATGGTCTCGCCAGACCCATCGCCCGTCTGGGCTCCTGACGGTCAGGCGGTCCACTTCAGGGCCACGGATC
>JABAOH010001709.1_pt1 | contig 19660 bp, 16 predicted proteins | sample 7062181 | NCBI WGS metagenome assembly JABAOH01 (sample SAMN14538630, study PRJNA623070) | marine sediment metagenome | biome: marine biome [ENVO:00000428]; feature: marine pelagic biome [ENVO:01000023]; material: deep marine sediment [ENVO:00002113]; isolation source: pool of 5 deep marine... | reverse complement strand
ATCCACGGAATGGAACTGGGGTGTCTATTATGTGGACGCCGTCAAACGGGCCATGGCTGGAACATGGCGACCTGGAGAGGTCTGGTGGGGATTCGAAAAGGATGGGATCAGACTCTCTCCTTTCCATTCCTCTGTGCCTGAGGACATTAGGCAAAAAGTCATCACAGAAAGGAACCGCCTGAAAGAAGGCGTGGACAACATCTTTGCCGGCCCAGTCAGAAACCAGGCTGGCGAAGTTATCGTTCCCTCCGGCAAGAAGGCGACGGATCAAGACCTCCTCACGATGAGATGGTTGGTGGAGGGAGTATCTGGGACAATACCGGATTAGGGTGGATCACCTATCATCGGAAAAACTCTTCTTAAGGCTCCGGAGTTAGGTCTTTCCGGAGCCTTTTGAGCCGCGTGAGCCGCAATCTTTCAGGCTAGGACCTGAGAGCCATCAGCATTCCGACCCGTTGGCTTAGCAAAACTAGGAGAACCCCATGGAAATCCCCTTGAATTCCCTGGAAACCGGAGAAAAATACGCATTTCAAATCCCCGACTTGGGCTTTAAGGCTGAACTCCCGTATGTACGACTCCCGGCGGCTGGTGGCCTCATGAAAATCGCATCGCTCAATCTGGTGGGTATGGCTGAATGGAACCAGATCTTTGGTCGGGCTCTGGCCCAAAAAATCCGGGAAAGTATCCCAATTCTCGAGGGAGTCGTTTTTTTCACAGCTGTAGAGAAGGCCCTTCAGCTGGGCCAGGTCGTCTGCAAAGAACTCGGCGTCCCGATTCTGGCTGTGGCATACAACAGACGGAAACCCCACATGGAAATTGAAACCGGCCGAAAACGACCCTTCATTCAGGTGGGAGGTGGTTCTGTAACGAGCGGGGACAAGTACCTCGTCGTCTATGAGCGCGATTTCAACCTCCTGAGTTCCGCAGAGCGAGGTGTCGTCATCATCGACGATGTGATTAGTACAGGTGGCACTGTAGCGGCCCTTGCGACCATTTTAGACGAAATCACGGAGAGGAAATCTTTAGATAAGGATGTCTTGAAAATCCTGGGGATCTTTTGTGTCGCTCGGGAAGGTGAGATGAAACCACTCTACAAAGGCCTCTCGTATAAGATCCAATGGCTTGGAAATCTTCCCGCCCCTCAATTCCTTCCTGATAAATCAGAGGATTGAATATGTCGGCCATTACATCATCAAGACCTGTTGCAGTGTTCATGAAGGGGATTGTGAAAAAATTCCCCGGTGTAGTGGCCAACGACGGAATCGATTTTCGGATCCTAAAGGGTGAAATTCACAGCCTTCTGGGGGAAAACGGAGCCGGTAAGACCACACTCATGAACATCCTCTCGGGCTTCTATCAGCCCGATGCAGGGGGTATTCTGATCGACGGCAGACGGGTTACCTTTCGCTCGCCCAAAGATGCACTCGATCACGGGATCGGCATGATCCACCAGCATTTTCAACTGGTCAGTAATTTTACCGTGGCGGAAAACATCATTCTCGGCGTGCCCGGACCCATACGCCTTGACATGGGGCTCTTGGAAAAGCGTGTTGCGGAACTCTCTGATCAATACGGACTTGCCATCGATGCTCGGACGAGGATCCATGAGCTATCGGTAGGGGAGCAACAACGGGTTGAAATCTTGCGCATGCTATTTCGAAAGGTAAACATCCTCATCATGGATGAGCCCACGGCTGTCCTGGCACCCCAGGAAATCGAAAGGCTCTTTGCGACCATGAGACGAATCAAGGATGAAGGGAGATCTATCGTCTTTATTACCCATAAGCTCGAAGAGGTCCTCGAGGTCTCCGATTACATTACAGTCCTCCGCCGGGGGAAGGTTATGAGCACCGTCAGGCCTGAGAAAGTTCGGGAAAAGGACGGCGTTGTGAGCACAGAACTTGCCCGAATGATGGTTGGCCGGGAGATCATCTTAGAGGTGGGCAAGAAATCCATAAAGACCAAGAAAGCACTGCTCGAGGCAAAAAATCTCTCCGTGAGGGGCGACCGGGGGGAACTCGCTGTTAGAGACGTCTCCTTTTCTGTCAGGGTTGGAGAGATTTTCGCCATATTAGGAGTGGCAGGCAATGGTCAAAGGGAACTCGTCGAGGCTCTCGTCGGACTCCGACCGATAGAGAAGGGGCGGATTCTCCTGGAAGACGAGGAGATCGCAAACCATTTCGACAGGATTTCCTACGTGCCCGAGGATCGGACAAGTCGAGGAAGTGTTCCAGACTTGTCCGTCTTCGAGAATTTTGCCCTCACTCATCGACGCCTTTTCTCAAAGGGGCCATTTCTCAGTTGGAAAACCGTAGCAGAGGAGTCACGCAAGCTCATTTCCAAATTCAATATTGCCGCAGCCAGCCCTACCATGAAAGCCCGGCAGCTTTCTGGGGGCAATCTTCAAAAACTGATTCTCGCCCGGGAATTTTTTCAGAGCCCCTATCTTCTTGTCGCAGAGCAACCGACCCACGGTCTGGATATCGGCGCAACCGAAGAAGTTTGGCAAGCCCTCCTACGCCAGCGTGAACAAGGCGCAATTCTGCTGGTCTCTGGTGACATAAAAGAAGCGCTGTCCCTCGCCGACAGTATTCTCGTTATGTTCAGAGGACAGGTGATGGACATCATTTCCTGCGACGACGAAAAAGGTCTGGAAAGAATCGGCCCTCTGATGGCCGGTCTAGAGACCAAAAAATGAGAGTTAACCTCAGAAAAAGGCTCAAGCCCCTGCCCTGGCCGAGATACCTGATCACTCCAGCCTCGATTCTGGCGGCATTGATTCTTGGGGTATTTCTCTTCCTATGGGTCGGAGTCAGTCCATTCCGAGCTTATCTCGAAATATTTCGAGGCGCATTTGGGAGTTTTTACAATTTCTCAGAGGTCCTGGTCCGGGCGACACCTCTCATCCTGTGTGGGCTTTCCGTTGCTCTTGCAGGGAAAATGTTGATTTGGAATATCGGCGCAGAGGGCCAACTCGTTATGGGAGGGATCGCGGGAGCGGGTGTGGCTCTCTTTCTGTCCCCATTCATCCCGGGCCATCTGACGATCCCAGCCATGATTCTCGCTGGCTTCCTCGGTGGAGCCCTATGGGGGTTTATCCCTGGGTTGCTGAGGGCACGGTTCCAGGTGAACGAAATCATCACGTCCCTCCTCCTCAACTACGTCGCTATTCTATGGCTAGAGCATCTCTACTTCGGGCCATGGCGCGATCCAGCAGGGAGGGGTTTTCCTGGAACTGCCATGTTGCCGGACATGGCATGGTTTCCCCGACTTTTTGGGACAAGAATCCATCTGGGACTGCTTATGGGACTGATTGCCGCCAGTCTGATTTGGTTTCTCCTCGCCTATACCCGGTGGGGGTATGAAATCAGAGTCGTAGGAGCCAATTTCCGAGCTGCCGAATATGCCAGAATGAATATCACCCGAAGTATTCTCTGGGTCATGGTGCTAAGCGGTGGTCTCGCCGGTCTGGCAGGAATCGGAGAGACGGCGGGTATTCACTATCGCCTTCAGCAGGGTTTGGCTGTTGGAAACGGTTATGTGGGTATTATCGTTGCCTGGTTGGGAAGACTTCGACCAGGATCGGTCGTAGTAATCGCCGTGCTCCTCGGAGGGCTTATGGTTGGAGGGGACCAAGTTCAGATCAGTTTGCACGTCCCTTCAGCTATCAGCCTGGCCCTGGAAGGAGCGATCCTCTTCTGTGTCCTCGGTGGTCAGATTTTTCAGGAGTACCAGCTTCACATTGAGTCGAAGTCGACAGGGACCAGGAAAAGCAAAGTTAGACGGCTCACAAGGGTCGGTTGGCGGGGAACAGGAAAGCCTGACGAGGCAGTTGACAGAGCCAAGGAAGGAAGGCTAAAGACTGATCCCTGACCGCTGTGAACGTTTGCTCATGTCTGAAGACTGATCCCTGGCGAATGTCAACCGCAATGGGAAGTGGAGCCATGGAATCGGCGGTACTCTTTATCGCACAGATAACCATCTCTTCCTCAATGGCCGTTCTGTACGCAACGATCGGCGAAATCTTTGCAGAACGCTCTGGGATTCTCAACTTGGGGGTTGAGGGCATGATGCTCATGGGAGCTCTCTCGGCATTCGCCACGGTTCACTCTCTTGGATCCCTCTGGGCAGGTGTTTTGGCAGGCATGTTTCTCGGAGGGGTTTTTGCCTTGATCCATGGCTTCTTTTCCATTACCCTCAGGGTCAATCAGGTGGTCTCAGGATTGGCGCTGACGCTCTTCGGTATCGGCCTAAGCAATTTTATGGGGAGGCCCCTCATCGGTAAAGTCTCTCTGAAATTTGACCCCCTCGGCCTCTTTCTTTTAGATAGAATCCCCATAGTTGGCAAGGTCTTCTTCACCCAAAATGCCCTGGTATACCCGGCTTACGTCCTCATTCCCTTGGCTTACCTCTTCCTATATAAAACGAGACAGGGTCTCCAGTTGCGAGCCATCGGTGAGAACCCATCCGCTGCTGACACCGTTGGTATCAGTGTTTTAGGTCTTCGCTATCTCTACACCTGCACTGGGGGAGTTCTTGCCGGACTCGGTGGAGCCTATCTGTCCCTTGCCTATACACCGGGATGGAAGGAGCAAATGACAGGTGGGCAGGGATGGATTGCGATCGCCTTGGTGATCTTTGCCATGTGGGATCCNNTGGGATCCCCTGAAGGCTGTGGCAGGTGCTCTTCTCTTTGGCTTTATCAACGCCTTTCAATTTTACTGCCAGGCGGCCGGTCTCACCATTGTTCCAAGCTACGTCCTCAGAATGCTTCCGTATCTCGCTACCATTGGAGTCCTCATCATCATCACCCGATGGGAGGCCGCCAGGAAACGCGTAGGGGCTCCAGGCGCATTGGCGGTTCCCTTTGAAAGGGAGCAGTAAATGACCATTGCCTGGTTGGGGTAAGTCCGGAGTTTGTCTGCAATACGATCTTGCCCCACAAAATCCGAAGCACGCGCGGAGCGTCCCTACGGGGACCAACACGAAACAAATCCAAATTCGAAATATTCCAAACGGCGTTTAGACTTTCTGTCATTTTGATATTCGAATTTGTTTCGGCCTGCGACGTGCTCAGACTTCGACCAGTTCCGTCGAGTCGCCGAGTCGATTTAGATATTCGGATTTCGAATTTGTCTGTTCCAAGCCAACTTGCTCTTTTCCCTTTACGATGTTATGTAAGGATCTTGAAAAGGAAAGAGCCCTATGTCAAATCAACCAGAGACCGGTCCGGAGAGACGGCAAAAAAAAGATCGGCGCAATAGGCCGACGCCGATGCTAAGCCGGTATAGCCTATGGGGTGGTAGGCGTGAGAGTGCTCGAAGACGGGATGACCGCCGAGGAGGCTATTACGTCGACCGCTACGGACCGGCGTTGTTGTTTCTTTTCGCTATTGTCATCCTTCTTAATGCGCTAGATGCTTTTCTGGCTCTTTACATTCTCCACGCCATGGACGGCATTGAAAATGTGCTGACCAGGGTTATTCGCGAGATGGGAGGAGAAACGTTCATTATGGCAGCATTTATTGTCGGCTCCCTTTGTGCCCTATTCCTTTTCATCCACAAAAACTTCCCGATTGCCCGCCTTGCAATCGGCGCGGTGATCCTTTTTCAGATTGTTACGATTTCAACTCAGCTGATTATCATCCTCTTTTTTCATGCCACCTAATTCATCGAGGTTGTGGAGTTTCGTCAATCCTTTGAGAAGAGGAGTTCACCCATTTTAGAGGAGACCCCCTGTCTCTGAGCGACGTTGCGGAAGGGGTGGGAACCCCTCGAGGGCGAGCAGGAAGGGGAAAACCCCGCCTTCAAGGCGGAGAAGGGGCAAGAATTCCCCACCGTTTCCTTTGACACAGCCGAGATGCATCCTTATATTTTAGCGAGAAGGGAGGAAGAAGGGATGAAACCCGGGGAAAAAATTACATTCCCATTTGGGAAGAAACAAATGGAGGGTACAATAAAGAAAATCGCCGGGAAAACGGTCTACATCGTTGCCGACTTCCCTAAACACAAAGGCAAGATCGTGAAACGCCCCGTTTTCAGTTTCGAAAAGGGGAAAAAGAAAAGCACCAAGGCCAAACCGAAGAAAACCGAGTGACCACTGCCGACACGTCTAACAGATAGAGGCAGATCTCTGAATAACAGAAGATGTCGTTCAGAACCAGATTTCTTTGTTTGTCGTTCCTATCATAAGAATTGTAATTGCCGACTCCACGGCGATCAAAAGGATAGGCCCAGGATACCTCTAATTGAATGAATTGAAGGGACAATTCCAACTGACCACTGACAACTGGGAGCAGTTCCCCCATTTTTGAGGGAGCCTCCTGTCTCTAAGTGACGTTGCGGAAGCGGTGGGGCCCCGTCGAGGATGAGCCGGGAGGGGGGAAGCCCCGCCTTTAGAGCGGGGAAAGGGCAGGCTTTCCCCACCGGCGAATCCCGCTAGGGTCACTGCGTGAGCCTAGGAGCGAAGGGACAGTAGGTTCCCACTTGAGAAATTGGAAATATCCACAGAAATCTGTACCTTGTAAAACAAATCCCTCGGGAAATGGGGAAGTCCTCTGACAACTGACCATAAACAGCTTCAGAAACTTCCAACTGAATATCTTGAAGTCTGAAGGGCAATGAAAGACAGCCGATACGGAAATATCTTAAAACAGTCCCTGGGACTCGGGGAGCGAGAAAACATCAGTCTCGTGGGTGCAGGGGGAAAGACAACCCTTATGTACCTCCTGGCAAAAACATTGAGCGCCTCTGGATATCAGGTCATCACCACGACGACAACCAAACTCCTAGAGCCTGGGCCTGATGAAACACCGTTCCTCGCCCTCGGAGAAGCCCACGATTCCGTTCTTGAAAAACTAGAACTCCACGGTCATGTCACCGTCGCTTCCCAGAGATTGGCAGATGGAAAGCTCCAAGGCATTAATCCTCGCCAAGTGGATGGACTGTGGGAGTCCGGGAAGATAGACTACCTTATTGTTGAAGCCGACGGAGCGGCTCGAAGACCCCTGAAAGCGCCCGCATTCTACGAACCCGTCATTCCTTTCTCAACAGGGCTGGTTGTTGCCCTTGTAGGGGCAGATGGATTCGAAGCCTTGCTGAGTGAAGATAAGGTCTTCAGATCCGATATCTTCTCACGTCTAACCGGCCTAGCCCAGGGAGAAAAGATCACTTACCAAGCCATTTCTGTCACCCTGACTCATCGGAATGGACTGACAAGAGGGACGCCGCCAGCGGCTCGCATTGTCCCCTTTGTGAACAAGGTGGATCTTGATGCAGGACTCCGGAGGAGCAAGGAGTTCGCGAGGGTGATTCTCGATTCCGAAGAGCCAAGGATCGATCGGGTCGTTTTAGGACAGGTGCAGTCAGATCCACCGATTGTCGAAGTGATTTACCGATAAATCATGACAGGCTCAAGAAGGCAAGAGGCAGAATTCAGAAAAGAAACAAACCCGCAACAGACTCATAGAATTCGAGCGTTTTGCAACGACATAAACAGTTTCTTTTTGAAGGAGTTCACCCGGCTCTTTCGATCTATTCGGGAGGCAAGTAGCCCAGACCCCTTTGAGCGTTCCTGCAAATGTTTTTTGCTCATAAACCTTGGGCAAAGTACAAGATCAGCGCCTTCAACTGTCTGAGCCCGAAGGGCGAGTTTTGAAGGCGCCTGGAGCGAGCCTTAGATTTATCAAAAAACCTTTGGGAACCAGGGAAAAGGGAGGCGGACACTTGCGTAATTCGAAAACAGAATTAAGTTCCGACTACTTGCATAGCTACATACCTGGTTTTTGTGGAACCTCTAAGTTCTTTTTCCCTTTGACCCGCTTTACAATTCTAAAAAATACAAATATGCGGTAAAATACGGGTAGTCGCAAGATTATGTCCGTTTTAGCAGGAGGAGACCGATTGTATGAGCAGCGTTGGTCTATTCTGACTCCTGAGTGCTGCCTTCTGACTACTGCCTGATCTGAAAAAAAATCGAAGGGCCACATGCCCTTCAGGTTGCTCGCTGCACATAAACTTGGCGCGCCAGGAAAATGACCATGGTTTCTATTGAAGAAGAAATTGTCAAGGTCCTATCTCAGAACGCCTCTGCTGCTGTTGCGACGGTGATCGATCGAGCCGGTTCTGCTCCGCGCGATGTTGGTGCCAAGATGCTCTACAGAGCCGACGGATCGTCGATTGGGACTATCGGAGGAGGTTCAACTGAGGCCAGGGTCCTAAAGGAAGCAAAGCTTGTCATGGAAACTGGGCAGTCAAGTATCCTTCGATTCGAGTTGACTGCCAAGGAGTTAATCCAGGGAGAATCCATCTGTGGTGGGAATGTAACAGTTTTTGTGGAACCGCTACCGACGGACATCCCGGACCTTATCGAGATCTATCGAGCCATTGCGAGAATCAAAAAAAGAGGCGGCAAATCCCTTCTCGCAACCATGATCTCCATCAATGGGAATCCATCCCGAGGGAGAGAGTCCAAAATCCTGATCGACCCAGAGGGCCAATCCATCGGCTCCCTATCGGACGATCCAGGATTGATTGAAAAGCTCAGGCCTGAGTTAGACATCCTGGCCAGGGAGAACAAAGCCAAGATCCTGGACCTTAAAAGAAGGAATCAGCAGATAAAAGTCCTGTTGGAGCCCATCACTTCAGAAGCCACGGTGATCGTCTTCGGATGTGGTCACATCAGTAATTGTCTCGCCCCCCTTGTGAAGAATATCGGATTTAGATTGATCGTCGCCGATGACCGATCCGACTTCGCCAATCAAGAGAGATTTCCTGAGGCTGATGAAATCGTCGTAGACGCGTTCGAAGGGCTCCTGGAAAAAATGAGAATCGATGAGAATGCTTACCTGGTGATCGTGACCCGGGGGCATTTCCATGACAAGATCGTTCTCGAACAGGCCCTTCNNGGGAATCTCTAAAGATCTTCTAAAAAGGGTTCATGCTCCTATTGGTCTCAAAATCGGCGCAGAGACTCCCGAAGAGATAGCGGTCAGCATCCTTGCCGAGCTTATCCAAGTCCGGGGAGGCCGAACGTAGCCCTCACTTTCCCTTTCCGATCCCCTGATACAAAAAACCCTCTCTCTCGGCTCTCGTCCTGTTCAGGACGTTCCTTCCATCAACAATGATGGGCGTTCGCATGACCTTCTTGGCCTTCGAGAGGTTTAGCCTGTAATATTCCCGATGCTTCGTGACGATCGCGATGCAGTCAGCCCCCGAAAGGGCCCCGTAAAGGTCCTTGGTCAAATCCGCCTCGGGAAATTGTCGCACATGGGGGTCATGGGCGATAATCTCAGCTCCTTTCGACTCAAGTTCACGAATCAGATGATAGGCTGGGGTGTTCCGGGTGTCATCAGAGTCTTCCAGATATGCAACGCCGAGGACAGCAATTTTGGCTTCCCTGAGGCGAATCTTTTTCTTCTTGAGGGCCACTTCGAGCATCTCAGCCATATGCATGGGCATGTATTCATTAATCCGCCTCGCCAGACAGATGAACTCTGTCTCCATAGGCCGGTTGCCATATCTCTGGAGTCCATAGCGGAGAAGCCATGTATCTTTTGGCAGGCAGTGACCCCCAACCCCTGAGCCAGGCAGATGCATATGCCGTTCTGAGCGAGAATTGATTAATTCTCGAATTTCATAGACATCGACATCGAGGTTCTCACAAATCAGGGCCATCTCGTTCGCAAAGGCAATATTGACGTCCCGATAGGCATTCTCCATGGTTTTCGATGTCTCAGCTGTCAAGATGTCTGTCGAATGGATCTTTTCTCGGACAATGGTCTTGTAGAGATTTACCGCAAGCTGTTCACTTTTCTTATTGATCCCTCCCACGATGCGGGGGAGATTCTGGATATACTCAATCAGTCTTCCTGGCATGACCCTCTCATAGGAGTAAGCGAGGTAAAAGTCCCTTCCCGCTTTCATCTGAGACTTTCGCTCCAAAATCGGTTGAACAACGTTCTGGGTGGTTCCAGGGGCCACAGTCGATTCAATAATGATCAGAGCCCCTCTCTTCATATACTCACCTACAAGTCTTGAAACCTCTTTGAGGGATAGATAGCTTGGCGTGTGATCTGCACTGTCGGCCGGGGTTTGCACGTCGATTAGAATCGTGTCCATCTTCCTCAGACCAGAGAAGTCATCGGTAACCCGAAAGGTCTTCTTCTTCTTGACGACCTTTGCAATGAGTTCGTCCAGGCCGGGCTCATCCCCCTCGATTGGGGAACGGCCGGAGTTCAGAACCTCGATCTTCCACCCAGATCTCTGGCTCCGCCGCTGAATTCCCGTTACATCGAACCCGGGTACATCAGCCAGTAGGGCTGCCGCAGGTATACCGACATACCCCATTCCAACAACGGCAATTTTCTGTTTTCTCATGGAAAAATCTCCTACCACTTTAATGGATAGTCAAAACCGCGGGCGGACTGTATCCGGCTCTCAATAAACAAACTGACATGACAACCGCTTTTCGCTAGCAATTAGCATACCACCACAATCCTGATTCTACGAAAACGGATCTGGATACCGACTATTGTGAATCGGTTTCCCCCTGTTTTTGTCTCAGAGCCTTCACGATTTTTTCGGGAGTGATAGGTAGATCCTTTATCCGGACCCCGATGGCATCGTAAATGGCATTGGCTATCGCCGGGGCTGTTGGAACGCAGCCAGGTTCCCCGATCCCCTTGGCACCGTAAGGACCATCCTGATCGATCGTTTCAATGATGATGGGTTCTACGGGAATCACGTCTTTGGCCGTGAGTAGCTTGTAATCCCGGAAGTTGGCGTTCATTACCTCTCCCTTTTCCAGAATCAACCGCTCAGTCAAAGCATAACCTGTCCCCATTGCTGCTGCTCCATAAATCTGGCCTTCGAGAAGCATCGGATTGATGGCCCGACCCACGTCATGAGCCGCAATATACCTGATGATTTTCACCTTGCCTGTCTCTTTATCAACCTCGACTTCGACTCCATGGGTTCCGTAGGCGTAAGTCATCGAGAGGTTTCCCTTGAACTCCCGGTCCAGATTCTCATTGTCTGGGTCATAGAAATACTCGGCCATAATCATGGTTCCGCCCTTGCTGTAATGGGCACCGCGGAGGATTTTTCCGAGGTCGACTTTCTTTTCGGGCTCCCTCGTTGAATAGACTATTCGGTCTCTGATAACGAGGTTTTGGGGATCCTCGTCAAGCCTTGTTTCATGTTTGTTCCCCTCTTTGTCTTTCCATCGGTCAACGTAGCCTGCCGCGATTTCAAATATCTGTTCCTTTACCTTCCGTGCCGCCATAACAGCCGAATTCCCTGCTACGAAGGTGGTCCGACTGGCGTGGACGCCCACATCCCAGGGACACACATCGGTATCGTTATCGATGATGTTGACGTCCTCGGGTAAAACCCCGATCTCTTCTGCCACCATCTGAGCGATTACGGTCTCTGCACCCTGCCCGATGTCGGTTGCACCCGTGAAGACATTCACGGTTCCAAAATCGTCGATCTTGATAATCGTCCCGCAACCATCAGACTTATAGACCCTGGCGCCTCCGCCCACATGAATCAGAGAGGCCATGCCAAAACCCCTAGCCCCGGTTTTCTTGCTTTTTTTGCGCTTTTCCCATCCGAGTTTCTTGCCTACCTCTTTGATGCACGCCTCCAGACCGCAGGTGGTAATCTTGAAACGCTGAGGCGTGACCTCTCCCGGCTCATTGGCATTGATGAGTCGAAACTCCATGGGATCGAAGCCGGCCTCATGGGCCAGCTGGTCCAGGTTGCTGTCGATGGCAAAAGTCGCCTGGGGGTTCCCATATCCACGCATCGCCTGCGACCAAGTATTGTTGGTATAAACACATTTGGCTTCATAAAAGACGTTTGGCACCCTGTACAGAGAAGATATGGGCATCATCATGACCGAAGGGGTTGTTGCTCCCCAGGAGGTGTAGGCCCCATTGTCGAGGATCATCAAGACATTCCTGAAGGTCAGTTTTCCGTTTCGACCGCAACCTTGAGCGATGTCGATGATGGCTGGCTGTCTCGTTGAGGTGTAGCGAAACTCCTCTTCACGGGTGTTCAGAATTTTGACTGGTCTTCGCGTTACATAAGCCAAAAGAATCGCAATATACTCGAAGGCATATGTATCGAGCTTGCTGCCAAAGCCACCGCCGATGGTGGGTTGGATCACTCTCGACTTACTCGCCTTTAGCCCCATCGCCTGCAGGGCATCATTGAAATCTTTCTGAGCCAGAGAAGGGATCTGGGTGTTTCGGTACATGGTTAAGTTGTTCCTCAGATCGAAATCGGCGATAACCCCATCCGTCCCTAGGCAACAATGCGTAACCCACGTCGTTTTGAAGCGATCTTCCACCACAAAAGCCGATTTCTTTCTCGCCTCTTCCACGTCACCCGCCACCAGTTTCCATGGGAGCTTGAGAATGTTGGTTTTGTTCTCTTCGTGAATAAGCGGGGCGTCTTCTCTCATGGCTTCTTCTGGGTCAAAAACGGCCGGCAGAGACTCGTATTCAACCTCAATCAGGTCCAGGGCTTCTTCAGCAATCTCAGGATCGATAGCTGCTACCGCCGCTACTTCGTCCCGGTATGAACGGACCTTGGCCGCCTTCAATGCTGTCTGGTCCTTCATGAAACCGAAACGAACCGCAGGTATGTCCTCAGCGGTAATGACAGCCCGAACCCCTAGGAGTTTCCGAGCCCTCGATGTGTCGATATGAACGATTCTGGCGTGAGGGTATTTGCTTCGTAGAATCTTACCGAAGAGCATCCCCGGCACTTTCAGGTCCTGAATGTAAACAGATCTTCCCGTCACTTTGTCCTGGGCATCGATCTTGGGGATCCGCTTTCCGACACAGCCAAAACCTTCCATTTTGTCCTCCCTGACGGACTAATCAGCCTTTCGAGGCATAACCCCACCCTGTGAAGTGGTCTCGCTTGCAACCTTGATAGCCTTGATAATCTGCAGATAACCCGTACAGCGACAAATGTTTCCAGCGATGGCGTGGCGTATCTCATCCTCTGTTGGATTGGGGTTCTCATTCAACAGACCAGTGGCGGCCATGATCATGCCCGGTGTGCAGTAACCGCACTGGATGGCCCCATGTTCAACAAAGGCCCGCTGCAAGGGATGAAGCTCTCCGGAGGGTTTCGCCATGCCCTCGATGGTGGCAATCCTTGCGCCTTCGATTTCCATGACGGGGAAAAGACACGCATTGACCGCCTCGCTGTCGACCAGGACCGTACATGCCCCACATTCACCACTCTCACAGCCAGATTTGGTACCTGTCAACTCCAGATGTTCTCGAAGCAGGTAGAGGAGAGTCCAGTGAGATTCGACCTCCATCTCCATTTCGTTTCCGTTCAAGACGAATGAAATCATCTTTTTCATCCGAATACCCCCTACTCGCTAACCCCAACGACCGAAACTTAATATAGGGTAGGTCGTTAATCAGACTTGGTCGACGGCGACTGAAAAGCTCGAAATCCAAAGCACGAAATCCGAAACCATTCGAAAATCCGAATTGCTCCAATACCCTAAACGCCGTTCCTCTTTTCCCATGTCAGAAAAACACGAGGCATAGCTCCGTTGCCTTATACTCCAGGCCTTTTTTCCATGAGTATCGAGTTTTACATTCCTTTTTGTCATTCGAATTTGTTTCGAGTTTCGAAATTCGAGTTTCGGATTTAACCATCAATCTCAATCCACTACGGAACACAACTAGGGTGTTCTCATGAAGGGAACCCGAAGTCTATGATCAACGGACTAACCGGCTCTTTCCATCGCGACTTTCGTCAATCTCGGGACAAGAATCTCTACCATTGCCCTTCGATACCAAGCCTCTCCCCGGACACTATCCCGGGCCTTACATTCCCCGGCAGCAATCTCTCCGGCCCTTTTGAGAATCTTTTCCTCCAGTTTTCTCCCTTTCAGTATGGATTCGGCATTTTGAGCCCGCATTGGCGTTGGAGCCAAAACCCCCAATCCGATTCGAGCTTCCGTACAGGTTTTCATGTCATCGGCAAGAGAGATCCTGACAGCCACTCCTAGGATCGGCAGTTCCATGGCGGCCCTCCGCGTGTGTTTGCAGTAAGCCCCGCCTGTATGAGGAGGGAGTTTGGGGATGATGAATTCCAAAAGGATTTCTCCTGCCTCCAAAAGGGTTTGTCCCGGACCGATAAAGATATCCTCCAGGGCCATCGACCTCTCTCCTTTGGGACCCCGAATCCGCACTTCAGCCCCGAGCGTGATCAATGGAATCGCTCCGTCGGCCGACGGAACCGCGTTGATGATGTTCCCACCAATCGTTGCCACGTTTCTTATCTGGACAGAACCGATGTTTGCCGTTGAATCAGTCAGTATCGGAAACTCCTTTCTAATAACTGGGGAGAGTTCCAGCATTCGATGAGTGACCATCGCGCCGATTCTCAGCTCCCCGTCCTTATAGATAATCCGGCCAAGACCCTGAAGGTGCCGTAAAGAAATCAAATATTGGGGACTGATCTTCCCCTCCTTGATCTTAACCATCACATCGGTTCCGCCGGCAATGTATTTGGCCTTCTGACCATGGCTCTGATGGAGTGAGATTGCCTCGTCGATCGATTTGGGTTTCAAGTATTCGAACTTAACCATACGCAGCCTCCCCAAAATATCAGTCTGCAGGTATCAGAGATCAGGGTGCAGCTTCCTAATGAATAATACCAAAAGCGTCCTACCTCGTTGACCGAGCTTCTTAGAGTTTCGAAGGAACAATGGCGTTCCCCATATCGAACAAAGACCAGTTGCTGATCCCTGAACCCTGCTACTAATTTACCAATCTCCAGGACCCAACCCATCGTCTCCCGTCCCCATAGACACGGTCGACCTCTACAATCACCGTCGAATCTGGATCCAGACCATTATGATCCTCGTGGTTAAAACCATATACACCGCCGATTCCGACATGCCTCTGCGTTGACTCAATCACGTGCTGCAGCCAGATACGATCCGTTCCCCCCGCTCTCATGGAACGGACGAGGATCATGATCGAGTCCCAGACATAGCCCATAAAAGGACTAACGGGTTCCCTACTCCCATAACCGTAAACGTCCCTATATTGATGGACAAAATCCTGAATCATCTCTTTCTGGGGATCTGTTTCTTCCAATTCCTCCCAGACCAATATCTTGTTCGATACGAAGAGGGTCTTCTTTGCATCCGGGCCAGCCATTTCCACGTATTTTCGGGGGGAGATTTCATGGCACTGAAAAAGGGGGAGGTCTGTCGTCATCTCTCGCAGGATCCTCGCAACCGTGACGGCATAGGTCGCAGGACACCATGAGACGATGACCTGAGGTTTTTGGTCGACCAGCATCCGCAGTTTGCCAGCAACATCCTCCGTCAGAATGAATGATTTGACGATCACTTCCTCAACCCCATAATCGGGGCTCTCGTGTTCAAACCACTCCCTCGCCTCTCTTCCAATGCCATCGGAGGTGATAACGAGACCCACTCGGGTCCAGCCTTTATTCTTCAAAAAGGTGCCGATTCTCTCGAGCGCAGTTCTCCTCCTCAGTGGAAGCCTGAAGATCCATTCATACATCCCGAACTTCCCACCTCGAATGACCGAGTCCTCCCAAGTGAGCATCATCACTGGAGTCTGTGTCTCCTCAAAAAAAGGCTTTGTCATCATTGCAGTTGCCCAATCAGCCGGTCCAACTACAGCCGTGACCTCCCGGTCCGAAGTCAGCACCTTGGCTCCGTTCTTTCCGACGATGGGATTTCCCGCGGTATCCCAGGGTATCAGTTCCACAAGTCTTCCAGAAACACCACCCTGAGCATTGACGCGATCCACAGCCATTTCAGACACCCGCCGGACAGCGTTTCCCTTTTCCCGAGTCTTTCCGCTGAGATCAACAAGCAGCCCGACCTTGACAGTCGACCTTCCAAGAGCCGATCTGAAGCTCGCAAAGGGATCCATGAAAGCCAGAAGCATTATCAGGGCCCCTTGCAGCAACAGACTCCGTCTCCTAATCCTCATCAAGACCCCACTCTGACGACGTCCTAGCGGTTGTCGAATACCCGCTTTGATTTTCGTTCTGACCGTGGAAGTTCACCGTGGTTTACGATTTCAACTTTGCCGCTCACGAGAATCTGCTTCTTGATTTCATCCTCGATGAGACTCGTCAATTGAGCATCATCCGAGAGGTCCATGCCCCTCTCCCGTTCCACCCTCACTGTCATGTAATCTTTGCCATCGGATTTTCTATCGAGAATAATCTGATATTCGGATCCCACACCCTTCGTATGGGATAGGATATGGTCGATTTGTCCAGGATAGACATTGACGGCCCGAATAATGAACATATCATCGCTTCGGCCCAGGAGCCGATCGTGCATGGGAAGGATACTGCCACAGGAACATCGATTGGGAATCAGCCTCGTCATGTCTCGTGTGCGGTATCGCACAAGCGGAGCGGCCTCTTTTCTCAGCGTTGTGACCACCATCTCCCCGGTCTCTCCCGGTTGCACGGGCTTCAGTGTATCAGGATCCAGAAGCTCGAGAATGTAATAGTCAGCCCAATAATGGATGCCCTCATGTTTTGGACAATCCAACCCGGCGCCCGGCCCATAGAGCTCTGTCATCCCTGTGATGTCAAAGGTATCCTCCACGCCAAGAAGATCTTGAAACCTCTCGCGCATCGCATCGCTATGACGTTCGGATCCGAAAATCACCTTTTTCAGTTTGATCTTTCCCCGCAGACCCCTTTTTTCTATCTCCTCTGCCATAAGAAGGGCCATGGACGCCGTACAGCACATCACCGTTGTCTCGAAATCTTGGAGGAACTGACACTGCATGTCCACATTTCCAGGGCCGATAGGAATGGCGAGGGCACCCAACCGCTCACACCCGAGCTGGAATCCAACGCCGGCAGTCCAGACGCCATATCCCACCGCGATCTGAACCCGATCCTCTTCGTTCAAACCTGCCATCTCATAGCATCGGGCGAACATGTCCGCCCAGTCTTCGATGTCCTTCTGGGTGTAGCACAAAACCTTTCGTTTTCCCGTTGTTCCCGAGGATGCATGGATNNTCGAACCTCTTTCGATAGAATTCTGAACCCTCATAGGCGTGACGGATCGTCCATTTGAGTCCTTCCAACTGGACTGCCTTGAGTTCCTTCTCGGAACGAATCTGAGGCATGAATGTCCTGGCCATGATCCTGGGTCCCTCCGCTAGCCTCTGTCTTGTGCAAAAAAGAACATAACCGGTGCGATACTATAATATACTCCATTGCCAGTCAAGGTGATTGATTGAGGAAGAGAAGGTTTAAGGAATTTGGGCCACTCCTTCGATCAGAAGCGGACTTCGTTGTAAGCCTGGCTAGAGGAACGAAACGTCCAGGCTTCAGAGCGGAGAATCGGCAGAGAGGCCTGTCATTCATCCACTCTGGCAATTTCGCAGAGAAGCCCCTTGTAGGTCGGGGTGCCTGAGATTGGATCGCATGGGATATCGATGGTGATGACGTTGATGTTGGAGTCAAAACAGCCGTGTTCAGGAGCTGGCTTCTCAGGGAACCACCATGCGTGCTGTGCGCTTGCCACACCTTTGGGGACATCCGCTGAGATTCGAGCCTTCAACTTCACCCGGCTCGCCCTGGTCGATTCTACCCAGACCCAGTCCCCGTCCTGAATCCCTCTTTCGGCGGCGTCATCGGGATGCATCTCAATTTCTGGTTGTGAGAGGATCTTCCGCGCCCAGTCTAGCTGCCGACCGTCCGAATGCCAGAATACTCGCGTCTTTACACCGGTTAAAAGCGTTATGGGATACCTCTTGGCAAGCTCTGGGGTGTTTGCCTCGCTCTCGAGGGGATACTGGAAATTGGGGAGAGGGTCGTACCCAAACTCCTCGAAGAGCGTCGAGTGGAGTTCAACCTTGCCCGAGGGGGTGCGGAACCCGTCGAGTTCGTACTTTTTGTATTCCGGTTCAAAATAGACGATTCCCTTCTTTTTGAACTCCTGAAAAGTCATCCCTGTATCCTTTAACCTGAAGTCATTCAATTCCTCGACGGTCTCCCACGGAATGAAAGTATCCTCCTCCCTCAGGTAGCCTTTTCTCTTCATCACCTTCGCGAGCTCGAAAACGATCTTCATATCCTCCCAGCAGTCTCCAACCGGTTGAATGGCCTTCTGCCGCACTCCCATGCACTTCTGGTTGTACTCGGTCCCGATATCATCCCTTTCCACCCAGGTCGCAGCCGGTAGGACGAAATCGGCGAGCTCGGCAGTGGGGGTCATGAAGTAGTCAGTCACCACAAGGAAATCCAGTCTCTTTAGGGCCTCCCATGTCTTCCTCGTGTTGGCATTCGACATCACCGGGTTTGTCCCCGTCAGGAACACCCCCCGTATCCTGTAAGGGTCCCCGTGGAGGATAGAATGGACAACACTCTGATTGTGGCAGACATAGATGTACCGGGCCGCTAGAGGATACCGCTTGGCCCCTATTCTCTGATCTTCGATCTCGGGGGCGAGCCGGTATTGGGGATTGTAGATGAAATCTCCTCTGAGTACGAGACCAGGACACCTATTCCCCAGGGGTTGCCCCCCTGGTACATCGAGATTCCCGGTAATCGCAGCCAGTATCGTCTGGGCCCTGGCGGTTTGCGTCGCGTTATTTTTTTGGGTTACGCCGGTTCTGCTGTAAAGGCAGGCAGGTTTGATGGTGGCGAACATCCGCGCAATGTGCATGATTTCGGGTTCTGGTACCCCGGTGATTCTGCTCACCTCATCGACGGGATACTCCTGAACCCTATCTTTTAGGCGATCAAAGCCTACGGTCCATTTCGCCACGAATTCACGGTCGTAGAGACCTTCGTTAATGATCACGTACAGCATTCCCAGGGCCAGAGCCCCATCTGTAGCAGGATTAATTCTCACCCAGATGTCCGCCTTTTTAGCCACCTTCGTGAATCGGGGATCGATGGCGATGACTTTGGCACCCCCTTTCTGCGCGTCCATGATATTCCTCCAATACGGACCGTGAGTGACCTCGGGGTTTGCTCCCCACAACAGAATCAGCTTGCTCTTCTCATACTCTGGCTCGACCATCTGCGTGATGAGCTGTCCGACTGTGACGTGGTCTGCCACAATAGCGGGTCCTTCGCAGAGGTCCGTGCAGGCCCAGACATTCGGCGTTCCCAAGGATCGGCCAAAAAGAACGGTCTGCCAGTGCTGAGGCCGTCCATCAATGGCCACGGCAAGGGAGAGGGCCCCATGTTCCTCTTTGATCTCTTGAAGGCGATCTGATATGGAATCGAGTGCCTCCTCCCAAGAAACCCTTTCCCACTGAGTTCGCTCACCTTTCCTGCCACGAGCTCGCTTCAAAGGGAATCGAAGTCGGTCTTTATGGTACAAGAGATCCTTGTACTTGACCCCCCGAATACAGATATAGCCTCTGTTCATGGGATTTTTCCGGTCCCCCGTAATCTTAACGACCTTTCCTTTTTTCACATGGACCACGAGCCCACACTCAAAATAGCATCCGTTACAGCATGTTGTGACGAGCGCCTCTTCAGTCCTCTTCATGTCCTTCTCCGTCATTACGCCTTAGCTTACGGGTGGCCTCTCTGTCGACTTCGAGGGTTTCCGGATCGATCACCACCCCATAATCCTGTTTTGCCTTCTC
>JABAOH010011424.1_pt5 | contig 19669 bp, 17 predicted proteins | sample 7062181 | NCBI WGS metagenome assembly JABAOH01 (sample SAMN14538630, study PRJNA623070) | marine sediment metagenome | biome: marine biome [ENVO:00000428]; feature: marine pelagic biome [ENVO:01000023]; material: deep marine sediment [ENVO:00002113]; isolation source: pool of 5 deep marine... | reverse complement strand
AAGGCGGCCACCACGTGCTGGCGCGCGCCGCAGGCCGCATGCGGCGCCGGCGTCGCATCCGGATACTGCCGGGGGATCGGGTGGAAGTGGAGCTCTCCGCGTACGATCCGACCCGGGGCCGCATCGTGTGGCGGTACACCTGAGGGAACGCGGCTAGGGGATTCCGGGCCGCGACGTAGGCACCCCACCGTGGCCGCGCGCGGCGCCTGCGTCGATTCGACTCCGGCGGGGTAGGGCAAAAAGCCCCGTATTTCCACCGAAATCGCCGCAGTTTGCCCTAACGTGAGTCCCTGGTCGAGCCTCGAAGAGGAGGGCGGATGAACAAGACCGAGTTGGCTCAGAAGCTGGCGAGGAAGACCGGCCTCACCCAGGCCAGAGCGGCAGAGGCAGTCGATGCCATCTTCTCCACGGAGCCTGGTGAGGGCATCATCGCCGTCGAGCTGGATGCCGGGCGCAAGGTGACGATCACCGGGTTCGGCACCTTCGACACCAAGAGCCGTGCCGCGCGCACCGGTCGGAACCCGGCCACGGGTGCCACCATCTTCATCCCGGCCCGGACGTACGCAACGTTCAAGCCGGCCAAGGGCCTTCGGGAGCGGGTCTCCGCCTAGGCGTCCGCTCCGAGTAGCGTCCGGAAACCCCGCCGTACCAGGCGGGGTTTCTTCGTCCCTTGCCGCTACGGCCCCCGCCGTGACTCGTTCCGGCGCAGCGGCCGCTCAGTGCCCGTCGCGCAGCATGTAAGCGATGGTTTGCGCCCTCTCTGGGCGCGTAGCCGTGATGACCAAGTTTTGCTCATCGGTCTCCAGATGAAGGAAGCCTCACTCTCGGCCACCAGCGACCATCCCGGCCGGTGCTCGGGATCTCGATAGAAGTGGATCACCGAGCGGGGGGAGTCTGCCGTGGTCACGACAAACAAGCGGCGTTCCTCGTCCTGGACCGCGTCGGGCAGCCACGTTGCCTGGTCCACCCCTGGGTAGGGCTCGATGAACTCGGCGATCTCGGGCTGCACGCGAAGGGCACCCAACACCGCGAAGGCCGCCACCGGGAGCACCAACACCACCAACGCGACGAACAAGCCCCGGGTGCGGTATTGGAAGACCACTCGCAGGAAAGCCGAGCGTTCCCGGTAGACGAATCCCCAGTAGAACGAGGCGGCGGTGACGATCACCACCAGCAGCAACGTCCACAGATAGGGAGCGGCAATGCTCATGGACGGATCCCGGACGGCTGTTACCTGGTATCGGCGGCGAAGCGGCGCTGCTTGACGCGGCAACCCGGGCGGGCAGGTCCGCCGCCCGTTCAGCTGTCGGCCGGCGGAGACGCTGCCCGGCGCAAGGCGGCGCAGATCGCTTCCACTCGTTCGGCGTCGCGCACCGGGAAACCGTCGCTGCTTTGTACGTGGAAGACGTCGACCACGTCGCTGCCGCGGGTATCGATCTTCGCCAGATGGACGTCGAGGCCCTGTTCGTGGAGGGCCCGACCCAGGTCGTGGAGGAGTCCCACCCGGTCGGGACATCGCACCTCGAACACGGTGGCGCCGTTTGCCACGCGGTGATCTGCCGACACTCGGATCGGAGCCGCCGGCGCCGTGGCTCCGAGCCGGTAGTCCCGCGCCTTGCGCGCCAGGCGTTCTTCCAGGTCGAGTTCCCCGCTCAGCGCATGGGTGAGATCGCGGCGAACAGCCGGCCATCGGGCCTTGCCCACCATGCCGGTTCCCAGGCCGTCGGCCACGTACAAGCTGTCGATGACGATGCCGTCGGACCGCGTGAGAAAGCGGGCGTCTAGCACTGATACGTTGTGCAGGGCGAGGACGCCTGCCACCAGCGACAGCAAGCCGGGACGGTCCTGCGCCGCCACCACCACGCTGCTCGCGGGCGCACCGTGCCGCACGTCCAGGCGCACCTCCCCCTCCTGCGGCGGGGGAGTGACCAAGGCTGCGTGCCGCAGTATCTCCTCCGGGTCGAAGCGCAGCAGATAGCCGGCAGGCATGCGAGCGGCGTGAGCTTCGATGGCGTCGGCCTGCTCGGGATCGGCGGCCAGCGCCCGTACCGCCCGAATCCGGTCCGCCTCGGCTTCAGGCCGCCGGCCCGGCCGGGCGCGCCCCGCCAGCTCCTCGGACGTGCGCATGAACAGCGACGCCACCAGGGACGCCTTCCACGGGTTCCACATCGCCGGCCCGGTGGCGCGACCATCGGCTACGGATAGCAGGTAGAGAAAGCGCAGCGTGTGTTGGTCTCCGGTCAGGTGGGCGATCCGCCCGATCACCTCCGGGTCGTCGAGGTCGAGGCGGGTGGCCGCTCGCGGCAGCAGCAGATGGTGGCGGACGACCTTGGCCAAGGTCGCGCCGACGGCCGCGCCAAAGCCGCTACGCAGACAGAAACGCTCGGTGATCTCGGCCCCGGTCTCGGAATGGTCGCCGGGGAGGCCCTTGCCGATGTCGTGGAAACACCCAGCCAGCATCAGCTCGTCGAGGGCGCCCAGCTCGTCGGCTGCCTGGCGGCACAAGGGTTCGTCCCCGTCGGCTCCACTGATGGTGATCAGCTCTTCGACGGTGCGCCACAAGTGGGTGTCGACGGGATGCAGATGGTGAGGGGCCAGTTGCGGGGCCGCCACCACCGGACTCCACTCCGGGATCGCCTTCGCTACCCATCCCAGCTCGACCAACCGTTCGAAGATCCGCCGGCCTCGTGCCCCCCCACCCAGCAGGCGTACCAGCACTGTACGGTCCCCGTCGCTCCAACGCGGTGCCGGTAGCTCCCGGATCAGGTCTTCCTCCTGCTCCGTGAACACCGGACCGTGGGCGTGTTGCAGGGTGGCGTTGGCTGCCGCCAGGGCCGGCGACACCCCCGCCTCTGTGAGGCGGCGGCGATCGGGGCGTCCCACCCGGGATCGGAGTGCTCTCACGGCCCAGCGACCGGCGGCGGCCACAGGGTCGCCGTGACCGCCCGAGTCGCGCCACCGCTCGTCAACCAGCCGCTCCCCGAGCCGCAGCGCCGGATAGAGCAGCCCTCCCACGGTGTGGGGATCGGATCCGAGCCAGCGAGCCACTGCGGCGCGCAACTCGGGCTGGTAGATGTCGACGGCTCTCCCGCTGACCGCATGGAGCCCGTTGCGGACCGCCAGCACGATCCCGCGCGCTCGTTTCTCGTCGTCGCTGGGCGGATAGGGGTCGGGCTCCCCGAGCAGCTCGAGGCGGCGTCGCTCGAAGTCGATGGTCTGGAACGTGCGCAGCCCGCCTCGCCCGTTCTTGAGGTCGGCGGCCAGCAGCTGGAAGGGCTCCTTGCGACGCCGCTCCCGCTCCGCGCTCAGCATCGCCGCCGGCCATCGGGCCCGTTCCCGGCGTAGCAGCCCGGCGAGCTCCACCTCCAATGCCGCGAGGAGGCCGGCATCGCCGGCGAGCAGGCGGGCGAAGAGCAGCGCCGAGAGAGTCTCCAGGTGCTCACGGGACGCCGCGGCCGCTTCCCGCACGGTTCGGACCGAGTGGCCCACGGCAAGGTGGGCATCCCACAGGGGATAGAGCGCGGTGCGCACCTGCTCGGCGCCGATCGAACCGTCGTGGAGGAGCATCACGTCGATGTCGGAGTAGAGGCACAGCTCCTCTCGTCCGTATCCGCCCACGGCGACGACGGCGATGCGCTCGGTATCGATGGAGGCGACGCATTCGACCAGGGCCGCGTCCATCTCAGCGGTGAGCGCACGGCACACCGGGAAACCGCCGTCGCCGGCGCGTCGGGCGACTAACTCAGCACGACGGGCCGAGAAGGAGGCGAAGGGACCTGCCGGCGCGCTCCTCCCCGGTACTGCACTCACAGAGCGTCGCTGCCCCGCTCACCGGTACGGATCCGCACCACGTCGTCGACCGGAAGCACGGCGATCTTGCCGTCGCCGATCTCGCCGGTGTGCGCGATCCGCTGGATGGTTTCCACCACTTCGGCAGCCCGGTGATCGTCGACGAGCACGTCGATTCGCACCTTGGGGACGAACTCGACTTCGTATTCGGCGCCGCGGTAGACCTCCGTCTGTCCGGACTGCCGGCCGAACCCGCGCACGTCGCTCACCGACATGCCGCTCACGCCGGCGGCCTTGAGCGCATCCTTCACGTCCTCGAGCTTGAAGGGTTTCAAGAAGGCGACAACTAGCTTCATGTGCACTCCCTATTCGCTGAGAATGTAGGCGCGCTCCTCGTGGAGCGTGATGTCGAGACCGTCGATCTCCTCTTCCTCGGCGGCGCGCAGCCCGATGGTGGCCTTCACGATGCGGGCCAGCGCATAGCTGACGACGAAGGTGAAGGCGATCACCGCCAGCACGGCTACCACCTGCTTGAGGAAGAACGTTCCCCCGCCGAAGAGCAGTCCGTCTTCAACCCCGTCGTTGACGGCGCTGGAGGCGAACACGCCGAGCAGAACCGAACCCACCACTCCGCCGACGAGGTGGATGCCCACCACGTCCAGCGAGTCGTCGTAGTTGAAGCGGAACTTGAGGTTCACCGCCCAGAAGCAGAGCACGCCGGCGGCGATCCCGATCGCATAGGCGGCCAACGGCGTGACGAAGCCGGCGGCGGGTGTGATGGCCACCAGTCCCGCCACCGCCCCCGACGCTGCGCCCAGAGTGGTGGGCTTGCCGGTCTTGAACCACTCCGCCACCAGCCACGCCAGTGCCGCCAGGGCGGCGCCGATCTGGGTGGTGACGAAGGCGTTGATGGCGACGCCGTCGGCGGCCAGTGCCGATCCGGCGTTGAAACCGAACCAGCCGAACCACAGGATGCCGGTTCCCAGCAGCGTGAGCGGCAGCGAGTGAGGGCGTATGGCCTCTCGTCCGAATCCGCGCCGCGGTCCCAGCACGAACACCAGCGCCAGCGCGGCGATGCCGGCGTTGATGTGCACGACCAGGCCGCCTGCGAAGTCGCGCACCCCCCAGGCAAACAGCCAGCCCTCGCCGGCAAAACCCCAGTGGGCCACGATCGGATAGACGATCAGCGCCCACAGAGTCGTGAACGCCACCCAGGCCGAGAACTTCATCCGCTCGGCCACCGCCCCCGAGATCAGCGCCGGAGTGATGATGGCGAACATCATCTGGAAAGTCATGAACAGCAGTTCTTCGCCTTCGACGCCCCTCAGCCCGAGGCGGCCCAGGTCACCGATGATCCCTCCCGTGTCGTCACCGAAAGCGAGTGAGTAGCCGATCAGGGTCCACACCACCGTGACGATGGAGATGGTGAAGAAGTTCTTGAGCAGCATGTTGAGGATGTTCTTCGACCTCACCATGCCGCCATAGAAGAGCGCCAGGCCGGGCGTCATGAACAAGACCAGGGCGCTGCTCGCCAGCACCCAGGCAGTGTCACCTGCGGACATGCTCTCCCTCCTCTCGATGGGGCTGGACCGCATCGCGGCACCACGACCCCGGCCCTGTTTCTGTGCCGAGAAGCCCCGTAGTCGCTGGGGAGGCTCTCAGGTGTCTGTTACCGCCGTGTTTCACCGGCGTGAATGCTGCGTTGCAGTCCCCGAGGCCCTTGCGGCCTCCAGCGGGGGCGTGCGCCAGTGGCGAGGGGTGGCGCGCCAAGGGGGCCTCGATGAGGCCCCCTTGGGCGCAGTTCCCGACCCCGGGGGAGGGTCAGGCGGCCGCGCGGCCTCCGATGGCGTCGCGCAGCGCTTCGATGGCTTCGCGGGCCTTCTCGCGAGCGGCGCGTAGCTCCTCTCGTCCTTGGACGAGATCGCCGTGCGCGGCCCGAAGATCCTCGACGGCGCCCGGCATATCCTTCGGCTGGAGCTTCAGGACTTCGTTGGGCACCGGCTCCGCGAGACCCTCGGCGGCGGCCACATGGTCGCGCATCTCTGCGAGCGCCTCCTCGGCGGCGGAGACGTCGAAGCCGGCTTCCTTGGCCCGGTCGATGGCCGACTGGATGTGGTCGGCAACCTCCTCGAAGCGCTCCGCCACGGCCAGCATGGTGTCGGCGCCCACCACCAGGTGCACTTTGGGGCCGAGCAACGCGAACACGTAGTAGTCGGTGACGATCTTCGGCACCAACTCCATCAGCTCGGCCAGCGTCTCGGCGTCCTCGATGTCCTGGCGCAGCGCCGTCAGGCCGCGTTCGGCCTCGGAGAGATCGGCCAGGAGTCGCGCCTGATGGTCACGGCTCACCTGCTCGTTGTTCTCCACGAACACCGTCCAGCGGCCGATCGCCGCCAGCCGCTTGTCGATCTCCTCCAGGGCCCGCGCCTTCACTCGGTGGAAGGCGTCCTCGGGCGAGCGCACCTCGTCGACGCCCGCGGCAGGCCGGTCGGTGGTTCCTTCGTCCGTCTGGCCCCATGCCACTCCCGGCAGGGCAACGATCAGGCCGATCGCCGTCACCAAGGAGAGCAGCCGTATCCATCTCTTCTTCCTCATCGCTACGAGCCTCCTTCGCTCGTGTCCAGCTCCCCGGCGATGCCGGCGAGCTGGGCTTCCAGCTCGGCGAGCAGGTCGTCCAGCTCGCCCAGGTCCACGTCGGTGTCGATGGTGGGGGGCGGGGTCCCGTCCGCCGGCGGTGCCGTCTCCCCGCCACTACCCGGGGTTGCGGCCGGATCGGCGGTCGGAACGTCCGGCGGGCTGGAGGGCGGGGCAGTCGTCTTCGCCGTGGTCGTCGAAACGAGGGGGTCGTCCTCGGTGAAGATCCCGTCTCGTCCTACGCCGCGGCAGGCTGCCAGCATCACCACCAGCGCCAGCACCACCAGTCCGAACCGTCGCATCTCCTCACCTCCGTGGTCTTGGTTGCAGCATCGGCGGTGGGGTTTAGGAGGGGATGCGACAGCTGTAAGAGGTCTGTGAACCTGCCGGGCAGCGGCATTCGATCGTTGCGCCGCGCCGCTACCCCGATGTGCCGGAGTGAGAGCGATGACGTCGTAGTGCCGGCGGGGCGGTGCAGGCTCCGCACGCCACGCCGCCCGGCGTCGATCGAGGACCCCGCAGTCGCCGCAAGCGCCGATGCGAGCCCTTGGGCACTAGCGACAGAGTTCGGCTAGCCTCTCGCCGACACTCGGCGCCGGGGAGGCACGTGACCGAGGCGACCCTCACTGCGGAAGAGACCAAGGCGCCGCCGGTGCAGCGGCGCCGCAAGCTGGGATCGGGAGGTGCGAAGGCGTACCTCTACCTCCTTCCCACCTTCGTCATCCTCGGCACCTTCGTCTACTTCCCCATCTACGACTCGTTCCGGTTGAGCCTTCATCGGGTGGCCCCCTTCGGAGGCGCAGAGCGATGGGTGGGGCTGGGCAACTACACCCGCCTACTGCAAAGCAGCGAGTTCTGGGACCACGTGATGGTGTCGGTGTGGTTCATGGTGGGGGCCGTCCCAGTGGGGATCCTCCTGGCGGTGGCGATCGCCCTGCTGCTCTCCTATCCCCTGCGGCGCCTCTCCTGGCTGCACCGCATGCTCATCTTCGTGCCGGTGGTGATCAGCAGCGCAGTGGCCGGCACGCTATTCCGCTTGCTCTACAACCCGGTGGTGGGCTTCTTCAACCACTGGCTCAGTCTCATCGGGGTCGACGGACCCGACTGGCTCACCTCGGCCGACTGGGCCTTGTTCGCCGTGGTCGTCACCGTGGTATGGCGCCAGCTCGGCTTCAACGTCATCATTGCTCTCGCCGGGTTGCAGAACATAGACGAGCAGCTCTACGAGGCCGCCAAGGTAGACGGCGCGGGACCAGTCGCCCGCATCTGGCACATCACTCTTCCGCAGTTGTCCCCCACCCTCTTCTTCCTGGCGGTGGTCAATGTGATCATCAGTCTGCAGGCTTTCGGCGAGATCAACATCCTCACCGACGGCGGGCCCGGTCAGGCCACCACCAATCTCGTCTACTCCGTGTTCGTGGACGCCTTCGTAGGCACTTCGTTCCGGGGTTTCGCCTCGGCACAGGCGTTCCTGCTGGCGCTGATGATCATCGTCTTCTCCTTCGTTCAGTTTCGCGGCTTCGGGAAGAAGGTCCACTACCAGTGACCGCCGAAGCCACCACCGCCGCCGCCCGCACCGCGACCACCGCGGTCGTCCGCCGGCGCGGCCTTCGCCCCTCGGAACTGCCGCTCCATGTAGTCCTCATCGCCATCGGGCTCATCATCTCCACGCCGATCATCATCGCCTTCTTCACCAGCTTCACTCCACTCCGGGAGATCGTCTCCCGGCCCGATCCCAAGCTGCTCCCCGATACCTGGACGTTCGAGAACTACCGCACTGCCTGGAACGCCACCCCGTTCGGTCGCTTCATGGTGAACAGCTTCGTCCAGACCGGGGTGATCACTGTGGGCCAGGTGGTGTTCAGCATCCTCGCCGGGTACGCCTTCGCCGTGTTCGAGTTCCGCTTCAAGAACCTGCTGTTCTACCTGGTGCTGGGCAGCCTCATGGTTCCCTTCGAGCTCACCTTCATCCCCAACTTCCTGCTCATCAGCGACCTGGGCTGGGCCAACACCTACCAAGGCTTGACGGTACCGTTCCTCGCCAGTGCTTTCGGCGTGTTCATGTTCCGGCAGTTCTTCCTCAGCATCCCCCGGGACCTGCACGACGCCGCTAAGATCGACGGTGCCAGCGACGGCTACTACCTGTGGCGGGTGGTGGTACCACTCAGCAAGGGCGCCATCTCCGCCTTCACGATCTTCGCGTTCCTGAGCGCCTGGAACCAGTACCTGTGGCCGCTGGTCATCACCAACGAGGAGTCGATGCGCACCGCGCAGATTGGCATCCGCTTCTTCCTGTACAACCAAGAGCGGGCCACCGACTGGGGTGCCATCATGGCCGGCGCGGTCATCGTCATGCTCCCCACGCTGCTGGTGTTCCTGGTGGCACAGAAACAACTCGTGAAGGGCATCGCCATGACCGGACTGAAGGGTTAGGAAGCACGACCGGAAGAGGGAGGAGCACGTGCGACACAGATACAGGCTATTCGGAGTGCTGCTGGCATTCGCGCTGGTGGCGGCCGCCTGTGGCGACGGGGACACCGGCGCTACGACGGTGCCCACGACGGCGGCCGCCGGCCCCACCGACACCACCGCCCCGCCGAGCGGCGAGGCAATCACCCTCGAGTTCTGGCACGCCATGGCCGACGACCTCGGCGAGGTGGTGCAGGAGCTGGTGGACCGCTACAACGCCAGTCAGGATGCGGTGTTCGTCAACGCGACCTTCCAGGGGAGCTACGACGACACCTACAACGCCCTGGTGGCGGCCTTCGACGCGGGCACAGCCCCCAACATCACGCAGAACTTCGACCTGGCCGCACAGACCATGTTCGACACCGGACGGCTGGTCCCGGCGCACTCGCTGATGGCGCCCGGCGACGCCGACCAGTTCATCCCGGCGGTGCGCGACTACTACTCGGATGAACAGGGCATGGTGGCGATGGCCTTCAACAGCTCGACGCCGATCGTCTACTACAACCAGGAGATGTTCGACGCGGCCGGGCTGGACGCTCCGCCGCCCGACTGGAACTTCACCACCTTCCTGGAGTACTGCGACGCGCTCGAGGCCTCCGGCGTGCAGTTCTGTGTCACCTTCGGGACCGTGGGGTGGTACTTCGAGCAGATCCTCGCCAACAGCGGTGGTTTCTACTTCGACAACGACAACGGCCGGACCGGCCGGGCGACCGAAGTGCGGTTCAACGAGGGTCAAGGGGTGGAAGTCTTCGACTTCCTCAGCGGGTTGATCGCCGACGGACATGCCCCGAACCTGGGCAACACGTGGACGGACACGGATAGCGTGTTCTTCGCCAGGGAAGCGGCGATGATCTTCGATTCCACGGCTGGTGCGCGCGGCTTCCAGGACACCGCCAATTTCGAGGTGAAGACCGCCTTCATCCCGCACAGCGACAGCAGCGAGCGCAACGGTGTGGTCATCGGTGGCGCCGCCCTGTGGCTCATCGACTCCGGCGACGCGGCGGAGAACGCGGCCGCCTGGGACTTCATGAAGTTCATGGCGGAGGCCGACCAGCAAGTCACCTGGCATACGGGTACCGGCTACTTCCCGGTGCGGGCCGACCTCCAAGGCGACCCCCCGCCGGAGCTGGCCCAATTCTGGGACGACAACCCCAACTTCCGCACCGCCATCGAGCAGCTGGCGACGACGCGGACGGTGCTCGACGACGGCTCGGTGAACTACCCGGTGCTGGGCGGCCGGGCGGGTCCCTTCCCCGAGATCCGCCGGATCATCGTCGAGGCCTACAGCGCAGTGCTCGACGAGGGCAAGACCCCGCAGCAGGCGCTGGACGAGGCTGCCGAGCGGGCCAACCAAGCCCTCGCCGACTACAACGCCTTCTTCGAATAGGAGCGACGCATCACGAGCTACGAGCGCCGGCCGGCGGTTTGCCGGCCGGCGCTCGCGTCCCGAGCCTTGCCGGGCGCAGCCCAGCGGAGACGGCGGCCCGCCCATTGCTGGGGTCTGTCCGCGCTGTTGCTGCTGGCGGCATGCGGCGCAACGGAGCCGTTCCCCACGAGCATCCCGAGGGCCACGGCGGCCACGGCGACAGAGGCGGCCGGGATCGGTCTCGACGTGCAAGGCCATCGCGGCGCTCGCGGCTTGAGGCCGGAGAACACGCTGCCGTCCTTCGAGGCCGCGCTCGACCTGGGGGTGACCACGCTCGAGCTGGATCTCCACTTCACCGCCGACGGAGAAGTGGTGGTGTGGCACGACCCGAGCATCGACGCGGCGAAGTGCGGGCTTCGCCCCGGCGCCCCGGTCGGGGTTGCCCCCGATCCCGACGACCCCGGCACGCCGGCCGGGGACTTGATGATCAGCCGGCTCTCCCTCGAACAACTGGGGCTCTACCGGTGCGACCGCAACCCCGACCCCGCCCGCTTCCCGGACCAGCGACCGGATCCCGGGGCGGTCGCCGGCGCCGATTACGCGATCCCCAGCCTGGCCGCCCTCTTCGGGTTCGTGGAGGAATACCGCGACCACCCCGCCAAGAGCGCGACGCAGCGCGCCGCGGCCGCCGTAGTGCAGTTCAACGCGGAGACCAAACGAGATCCCGGCCGTCCCGATGCGATCGGCGATCGCTTCGACGGCACCAAGCCGGGGGCCTTCGAGATCGGGATCTTGGCGCTCGTGGAGCGTTTCGGACTCGAGGATCGGGTGGTGGTGCAGAGCTTCGACCATCGTTCGCTGTGGGCGATTCACGACGCCGATCCGGGCATTCGCCTAGCCGCCCTGACGAGCCGGGGGGTGCCCGATCCGGACGAGCTGGCGAACAGAGGCGCCGCCATCTGGTCGCCCAACTTCGCCGCGCTGACCGCTGGTAGCCTGGCCGCCGCCCACCAGGCGGGCCTGCGGGTGATCCCATGGACGGTGAACGACCCCGACGATATGCGCCGGCTTCTCGAGTGGGGGGTGGACGGCATCATCACGGATCGACCCGACGTGCTGCTCGAACTCTTGGTCGGTCCGTGATGGGGGCACGGGACCGGCGCGCCGCGTGGTGGCTGGCATTCCTACTCGCGACGGGGGTCGCCTGCAGCGGTGATGATGCACTCCCGCCGGCGCAGCGGGTGGTGGTGGTCGAAGGCCTGCTCAACCCGGTGGGCTTGGCGGCGCTTCCCGACGGGAGGGTGCTCGTGGCGGAGGAGGGGACCGGCGACGGCGACCACAGCGCCGGAGTCAGCCTCATCGATGCCGGACGGGACGTGACCCGGTTGGTCTCGGGTCTGCCCAGCGGACGCGACTCGGGCGACCTCTCCGGCGTTCCCCTGGTAGGAGTTGCCCCCGATGGCGACACCGTGTATCTGGCCCACTTCGGTCAAGGGCACCTGTGGACGTTCTCTCTCGCCGCCAGTGGGGAGTCGGCGCCGCTGGGACCGGCCGATCTCCAGCCGGCGATGCGCCCCCTCAACCGGGTTCGGCTGGTCAACCCGTTCGACATCGCCTTCGACGAAGGCGGGGTGCCGGTAGTTACCGACGCCAGTGAGAACGGGGTGGCCCGGGAGAACGCGGACGGCACTACCCGCTTCGTGCACCGCTTCGACGACCTGCGCGACCCGCAACGTGCCAGCCTGGCCATCGACCCGGTGCCCACGGGTCTTGCCCGCGTCGGCGCCGAGTACTACGTCACGCTCACCGGCGGCTGCCCTTACCCGGAGGGTGCCGGCAGGCTGGTTGCCGTCGACCTCGAGCGAGGGCAGCGCACCGTGGCCGACGGACTCGACATGCCCATCGACGTCGCGATCGGTCCGGACGGCACGGTGTGGGTGCTGGAGTTTGCCCGCTTCGATCCGGAGGCCTCGTGCTTCACGGGAGAGGGCTACCTACCGGGGACGGGACGGCTGAGCCGTTTGGGCGACGGTGGCGCCCTGGAGCCGGTGGTCGAAGGGCTGGATTTCCCGGGGGCGGTGCTCCCCATGCCCGACGGCAGCCTCTACGTGAGCGAGGTGTTCGTCGGCAAGGTCTCCCGGATCACCTTCAGCGAGGAGCCGGCCGCGGCGCCACCGTTGACGGCGTCGTCCCCGCAGTGGCAGTTGCGCGAGGTAGCCGCAGCAGTCGGGCTGGACTTCCGCCACGGCGCCTTCAGTACCGGGGTGTTCCCCGACCCGGTAGCGGGGATGGGGGGTGGATTGTGCTGGATCGACTACAACGGCGACGGCTGGCTGGATCTCTACTTGGTGAACAGCCATGCCGCCGCCGAGGCCGGGTTCTGGGAGGGGGAGGGGGGACTGCCCCGCAACGCGCTCTACCGCAACGACGGCGGATCGTTCGTCGATGTCACCGCCTCCAGCAGGGCGGGCCTGGCGATGCGGGGCAATGGTTGCCTGGCCGCCGATTTGGACGGCGACGGCGATACCGATCTCTACGTCACCGCCGACGGGCCCAATGCTCTGCTGTACAACAGCGGGGACGGCACCTTCGCCGAGCAGGCGGATAGGGCCGGGGTGGCGGCGCCGGAGTGGAGCACAGCGGCGGTGGCCGGCGACCTCAATGGCGACGGCTTGCCCGACCTGATCGTCGGCAGCTACATCGACTTGGAGCGCAAGATCGACCAGCCCAGCGGAGCGTTTCCCCAGGACTACCTGGGGATCGCAGACCGTCTCTACCTCAACCGCGGCGACACGACCTTCCAAGAAGTCACTGCCGAGGCAGGGCTGCTACGCGAGGACCGGACTTTGGGAGCGCTGCTCAGCGACTTCGACCTCGACGGCGACCTCGATCTGTACCTGGCCAACGATGGCCAGCCCAACCGCCTGTACCGCAACGACTTCACGGACGGCTCGCTCGGGTTTCGCTTCGTAGACGTGACCGATGAGGCGCAGGTAGGCGACTCCGGCAGCGGCATGGGGGTAGCCGGCGGCGACTACGACAATGACGGCGCCTTCGACCTCTTCGTCACCAACTGGGAAGCGGAGCTGCACGCCCTTTATCGGAACGCGGCCGGGGACAGTCTCGGCTTCCTCTACAGCACGTTTCGTATCGGCCTCGCTGGTCTTGGGAGCGGCACCACCGGCTGGGGGACCGGTTGGGGCGACTTCGATCACGACACCGACCTCGATTTGATCGTCGCCGCCGGACGGGTTCCCGTCACCGATCTGGAGTCCGACCCCGAGCTGGTGCGGCTGTACGGCAACCTTCTCGCCGAGGGTGAGCGGGGCCAGTTCCGCGACTGGACTGCCGTATCCGGTCTCGAGGCGGTGGGGCCACTTCTCGCCCGGGGCAGCGCGCTGGCCGACTTCGACAACGACGGCGATCTCGACGTTGCGGTGAACCGCATTGCCGGGCCGGCCGCGCTGTTGCGCAACGACCATCCTCCCGGCCGATGGCTGCAAGTGGGCTTCGACAGGGTCCGGCCGGGCACCGTGGTCACCGCGACGCTGCCCGACGGAGGCCGACTGGTGCGCGAAGTGCATGCCGGCAGCAGCTACCTGTCCACCGACGACCCCAGGCTCCATTTCGGTCTCGGCGACCATGCGACGGTTTCCCGCCTCGAAGTGCGCTGGCCCGACGGACGGCGCACCCTTCTCGAGAATGTCGCCGCCGGAAGCGTACTGCGGGTGACGCCGTCGCCCTGACCGGCTCCGGTCCCGGCCCCGGCAGCCTCGGATCGGTCAGTCCAGTTCGGCCAGTCGCACCGGGCGCTGCTCGGCGCGGGAACGCTCGGCAGCCACGGCAACCCGAAAGGCCCGGCGGGCTTCCTCCGGGGGGCACGGGTTGTCGGCTTGCCCCTGAGCCATCGCCAGGAAGGCGTCCATCTCGGCGCGGTAGGCGGCAGCGAAACGATCGAGGAAGGATGCGTATGGCGGCTCGGGGCTGGCAGGCACGCCTTCCTCGACGGAGTGGAGCGGTGTGCGGGCGTCCCAGCCCACCGCAATGCTGTCTCCAGATCCGAATACCTCGAGGCGCACGTCGTGGCCGACCGGGTCATGGCGGGTTGCCGAGAAGATGCCGAGAGCTCCACCGCTGAGGCGCAAGAGCCCGGCGGCGATGCCGACGTCTCCGTACTTCTCATACACCGAGACCCCGGCAAAGCCCTCGCCGCCCGCCGCGTAGACCTCTTCGATCTCCTGTCCGGTGACGAAATGGGCCACGTCGAAGTCGTGGAGCAGCATGTCGCGGAAGATACCGCCGGACGTCGGGATGAAGGCCTCGTGAGCAGGCGCCGGGTCGTGGCTGGCCATGCGCAGCAGGTACACCTCGCCCAGGTCGCCAGCGGCGACGCGATGGCGCGCCTCCCGATAGCCGTGGTCGAAGCGGCGGTGGAGCCCGACCTGGAGGTCGATCCCGGCGGTGCGGACGTGATCAATGACCTCGTCGGTGGTGCCGAGATCGAGCGAGATCGGTTTCTCGCAGAAGGTCGGTAGGCGAGCATCGGCGGCCAGGTGAATGAGCGAAGGGTGGGCATCGGTGGCGGCGGCGATGACCACCGCCTCCACGTCTCCTATCACCTCGGCGGCCCCGGGCGCCGCCGCCGCTCCTAGCTCCGCTGCGAGTGCCAGTGCGCTGTCGGGACGGGATCCGGCCAGCAGCAGCGAGTCGACCTGGGGATGGTCGGCCAGCACCCGAGCGAAGAAGCTGCCCAACCGTCCTACTCCGAGGAGCCCTACCCGCACGCCTGCCCTTCGATGACGGAGGCAGCCTATCGGAGCGGGCCGGGCTGCGACGGAGGGGAGGGAGTCAGCCGGCTCTGAGACGGCGGCATGCTGTGGTGCGATGGCGTCGCGGCTGCAGATCCGGGGAAGGAGCTACTCGGTCAGTCGTCCACGCCGATGGAGACGTGACTGCACTCCTCGCACACCCGCCGGATCAGGCCCCCCGCGATCTGCTGCTCCGTGTAGTGGTGCTCGTGGTCGGGTGGCGGTATGTTGCGAGCTGCGGCGGCCGCCCGCCGCACCCGGTCGAGTAGTCCCAGCACGGCCTTGCGACCTTCCTGGTCTTCGTCCCGAGCGGGCGCCCCCACGTGGGCAACGCCACCTGGCGAAGTGTCGGCGGGTACCGCTGCGGTGTAGGGGTCGGCAGTCCATTCGGGGGTGGAGGGGGCGGGCTCGGGGAGCGCGGGCTCCGCCACAGGGGTCGTGGTGCCGGGGTCGCCGGCCCATTCGGGGGCGGAGGGGGCGGGTTCGCGGAGCCCGGGCTCTGCCGCCGGGGTCGTGGTGCCGGCGTCACCGGCCCACTCCAGCGTGGGGAGCGTGGGCTCGGGCGTGAGGGTTCCCTCTGGAGCGGCTGAGGCGTAGGGGTCGGCGGCCCGATCGGGAGCGGTGTCAGGAGCCCATTCAGGGGCCTCGGTGACGGCTTCGGCGAGCGCGGGTTCTTCGCGGGGCGGAGCGGTGTAGGGATCGGGGGCCCATTCGGGGGTGGAAGGGGCGGCTTGGGGATGATGAGGTGCTTCGACGGGAGCCGCGCTATAGGGGTCTGAGCCCCACTCAGGGGACGGGGCTTCCTCGTGAGGGGGTGATGGGGAGTAGGGGTCAGGGGCCGGCTCGGGGATGGGGCCGCCCTCTGGCGGCGCGGGAGCGTAGGGGTCGGCGGCCCATTCGGGGCCGGGAGAAGCGGGTTCGGCGATTGTGGATCCCTCGAGGGGGCCCATGGGTGCGTAAGGGTCGGCGGCCCCCACCCCGCCACTGGTGGTGTCCACGACCACATCCTCGGGCTTAGGCGGCGATGCCAGGTATTCGCCGGCCGGGAGAGGCTGGGCACCCTCGGGAAGCTGCGAGGGGGGTTCGAGCGCCACGAAGATGTCGGGAGCGGGCTCCGGTGGCGCCTCGGGAACGGCAGTGGTGTCTTCGCCCGACGGCGCCCGGGACTGGCCACGGCGTCCGAAGATGCGCCGCAGCAGGCCACGCCGCCGCTGCCGCGCCAGCTCCATCACGGGCACGCCTTCGTAGGCGAGGCTGATGGGATCGTCGGCGACGAACAGCAGCTGCTCGCCTTGCACGGTCATGGTGAACTTGTCACCTCCAATGCGGGTCAACGTGGTCTCGTCCACGCTCCAAGTTCCCAGTGACTCGTTGCCCGTGACCACCGTGAGCCAGCCGTCTTCGAGGCGGAGATCCACCCCCAGCCCCACACCAGGGTCGTCGTGGAACTCGAGCCGTCCCCTGAACAGCAGACTGCCACCTCTACCGCGTGCGGTCATCACGATGCCTCGGGCTTTCCGCTCGAGTCGTGAAGGCCGGCGGCGAGATCCTCCAGGCGCCGGCGGGCGTCGCCCAGCTCGAGGGTGGCGCACAGGGCCTGCACCAGGCTGGCCATGGCGGTTGCCCGCGCCGGTTCGAGACGGCCTTCGTGTACCTCGACAATGGCTCGCTCCAGGCGCTCGTAGAGCTCGGCTAGAGCGGCCGGCGGAACCTTCAGCAGGCGGGTCAACCGTCCGGTAGAGAGGCCGCCCCGGCGACGAGCTTCCCGGCGCTCCTCGTCGAGTTCCGGGTCGTGCGAGAAGCAGTAGCCGGACGGGCCCAGGATGGTGGACTGGCAGGGCCGGCCGTCGGTACGGACGGCGGGACAGCGGCGCTCTTCTTGGGGCTGCAGGCTCGGTTGGGCCGTTCGCTTCACAAAGCGGTCCGTTGCGGTCTGCGCCCCCGTCGCCGGCGAAGTTGCCTTTTGGGGAGGGGGAATGTCTCCCAAGCCGGCTGCGGAGCCAGCGCGGGGGGCGGCACCGGAAGGAGCGGCTGGCTGCACCGAGGAAGCCGCTGCCGGCGCCGACTGCAGCGGCGGGGAGGCCCTCCTGGTGGCGGCCTGAGCTTCTGTGGCCTGAGCCCCGGCAACCGTCTCCGGAACGGCCCGGCCGGGTACCGGGGTCGCTGGGGCGGCGGAGCGTGGAGGGTTGGCAGTCTGCTGTGGATCGGGCCGCGCCCAGGGGTCGGCACTCAGCGTCGGTGGCGGGGTGTAGTCCGGCTTTGGTGGTGGCGGCCCCTCCTGTCGAGTGCTGCCCTCGGTTGACGAGGGCTTTGCCTGTTGGCGTGTTGCCATTGGCGTAGCGGGCTGGGATGGGGATGCGTGGACGATCTCGATGACCGAAGGCCGCGATACCGCGGCTTTCGCCTGCTCAGCCTGTGCCGGTCTGGGCTCGCCTCTCGCCGCCACCGGCGGCGTGGCGACGGGGACCTCGGGGGCGGGGACCTGGATCTCGGAGGTGGGTACCGCCACCTCGGGGGTGGGGACGGGCAGGTCCTGGCGTGCGGTCTGTGGTGTTGCAGCCGCGGAGGAGGCGAGCCGGGCCGGGGCCGCACCTCGTTCGTCCTCCCCGGCCCGTTGGCTGCGCCAGGATGCCCAGGCACGACTCAGCATGCCGGGCTTGCGCTGGTTCTGTGCGTCCTCGAGGCTGGGTAGACCCTCGTAGGTGAACCCGAGAGGATCGTTGGCGACGAACACCACCTCTTCGCCGGCGAGGCTCATGGCAAAGCGATCGCCGGTGATGCGGGTGGCGGTCACCTCTCCGGCATGCCAGGACCCCAGTCCCTCGGCGCCGCTGGTCAGGCTGAGGGTTCCCTCGTCGATCTGGAGGTCGACAGCGAGTCCTGGGCCCGAGTCGTCATGCAGGTGCAGCCGGCCGGCAAAGTGCATCCGCTTCCCTCGTCTTCCGGCCGCCTCCGAGCCGCCCTGAGTGGTCATTCTCGCGCTTTCAGTAGTGGGAGTCAACATTCCCCGCGGTCAGCGCCGGGCGGCGGATTCGCGCTCCGCTCGGGCGCGCCTGGGGTTCCGCTAGCCGACGGCGCGCAGTCCCCGGCGCTGGGTGCTGAACAGCACCCCCTCGCCGGCAATGCCTGTGGGGTCGCCCAGCCGCTGACGGAGCAAGCCGTCGAGGGCACCTGCCTTCATGGGACCGGCAAAGTAATAGCCCTGGCCCCGGCGACATCCCAGCTGACGGAGGCGCTCCACCTGACGAGCGGCCTCGATTCCCTCGACCACCGTTTCCAAACCGAGGGAATCGCCGATCTGGATGACGGTGCGCACCAGGGGTGATTCCTCTCCACCGTTGCCGAGCCGGCGCACGAAGGTGCGATCGACCTTGATCATGTCGATCGGGAGCCGGTCGAGGTAGCTGAGAGACGAGTATCCGGTACCGAAGTCGTCGATGGCTAGGCCCACCCCCAGCTCCTTGAGTTCGCCCAACCGGCGGGCGGCGGTCTGCATCAGGACATTCTCGGTGATCTCGAAGATGAGCAGCTCGGGATCGAGCTGGTAGGCGTCGAGGGCTTCCGCAACCTCCTCGACCAGTCCTGGAGCCACCAGCTGCTTGGGGCTGAGGTTGACGCTCATCGTCAAGCGGCGATGGTGTCCCTCGTGGAGTTCCTGCCACACCCGCGCTTGCCGGCAGGCCTCCTGCAGCACCCAGCGGCCCAGCGGGATGATGAGCCCCGTCTCCTCGGCAAAGGGAATGAACTGACCCGGTTTCACCTGTCCCCGCTGGGGATGCCGCCAGCGCAGCAGTGCTTCCACCCCGGCGATCTCCCCGTCGTCCAACGAGACCACCGGCTGGTAGTAGAGGCTCAGCTCCTCATGGCGGACCGCTTCCTTGAGCGCAGCTCGCAGCTCCAGACGCCGCGTCATCTCGGCGTGCATGCTGGCTTCGAACACCTGGTAGGTGCCCTTGCCACGGCGTTTGGCGGCGTACATCGCGGTGTCGGCGTTGCGCAACAGGCGATCGGGATGCTGCCCGTAGGCTCCGAAGGCGATGCCGACGCTGGCGTGGGTGGTGACCTCTTTGCCGTCGAGGTCGAAAGGCTCGGCGAAGCTCTCGATGATCCGCTGGGCAACGTCGGTGGCTTCCGCCGGCCCGGTCAAGTCCTCGAGGAGGACCGCGAACTCATCGCCCCCCAAGCGGGCGATGCTGTCGGCGGGCCGGCAGCTGGCGCGCAACCGCTCGCCTACCGCGATCAGCAAGAGGTCGCCCGTACTGTGGCCGAGGCTGTCGTTGATGGTCTTGAAATCGTCGAGGTCGAGGAACAGCACCGCCACCATCCGGCCGGTGCGACTGCACCGTTCCATGGCGTGCTCCACTCGCTCGGTGAACAGCACCCGGTTCGCCAGCTTGGTCAAGGAGTCGTGGAGGGCCTGGTGCCCTGAGTTCCTCCTTGAGCTCGGTCAGTTGCGCCAACGAGTCCTCCAGACGTCCGTTCTCGAGGGATACGCTCACTTGGTTGGCGAGCGTCTCGAGCAGCATCAAGTCCTGGGGGCCGAAGTTGCTCACGTCTCCCAGGCGGTTGGCCACCAGCACGATGCCGATGGCTCCCTCGTCAC
>JABAOH010008968.1_pt6 | contig 19671 bp, 24 predicted proteins | sample 7062181 | NCBI WGS metagenome assembly JABAOH01 (sample SAMN14538630, study PRJNA623070) | marine sediment metagenome | biome: marine biome [ENVO:00000428]; feature: marine pelagic biome [ENVO:01000023]; material: deep marine sediment [ENVO:00002113]; isolation source: pool of 5 deep marine... | reverse complement strand
TCTAATGTAAAAGCTTATATAGCGATTGATGAGCGCTTCTATATAAATATTCTCATAAGCATATATAAAGATTCTGCACAAAACTTCGAAATACAAGCTTTATGCAAGACTCAAAGCCTCAGACTTTTGTCATGGTCCATGGAAACACACTTAATACCACATGGGTATATAAGGAAACATTTGAAAAAAGGCGCAGACGACCATGTTTGAAAGACTAATTGGAACAGTTACCCCTATTTTCATTCTAATGGCAGCAGGTTTCTTTTCGAGAAGGATGAGAATCCTAAGATCTGGCGACGAACGAGTGCTCAGCGCCTACGTATACTATTTTGCACTACCTGCCCTATTCCTTGTGAATATCGCTGAAATCAGGTTCACTCCTGAGATCCTCACCTTACTATTTGCCGGAATCACCCCAATCATTGTAACGGTAGCCTTTTTTGCCCTTCTCCACTTCACGTTCCGATTTTCAAGAAACACCCTCTACCTCTTGATTTTGAGTACCATTTTCGGGAGCTTGGCTTTTTTCGGCATACCTTTCATAACCTTTGCCTTCCCACAAGAAGGGGAACGGTTGGCGACACTGTCAGCGGCTTTCATTGCCACAGTAGGAGTCACCATATCTCTCACAGTCCTCGAACTGTATAAACTTGAAGAGGCAACGAAACGGGAAGCTATGAGGCATGTTACTGGAAGACTTTCAAAGAACCCCTTGATCCTTTCAATCCTGACAGGTATTATCCTGTCTCTCATAGGAATAGAGATCCCAGCAGCCATATCGAGCTCTCTACATATGTTAGGGCGCACGACCTCTGTCGTAGCCATTTTCATGCTGGGAGTCTTTCTCTATGGGCGGCGATACGCCAACATGCTTAAAGCCTTCAAACTGAGTTTGCTGAGGATACTGTTCTTGCCAGCAGTAGCCCTTTTATTTACACGATTGTTTGGCCTGACAGGTGTAGAAGGCTCGGTGTTAGTGCTTATGCATGGCATGCCTATTGCCATCTCCATGATCGTTCTCAGCGAACGTTATAGCTTTTACAGAGAAACAATTGCTTCCTTAATCCTAGTTTCCTCGCTTGGGGCAACAGTATACTTGAATTTGTGGCTCTTGCTGTTGGGACACTATTAGAAACATATGTGCTTAGTTAACGTGTCTCATCTTATCCTTAGTTGTTCAATCTCAGCGGCGTCTAGAGCAGAAACAACAATCGATTTATTCATCTCTTCTTTGCCGAACTTCACTGAAGCTTTTTCTTCTTTTTTATCCGAGTACCTTAGAGTCAGAGCTGCTGCCTTCTTGACAGCATCCTTTGTTTTAGGCCCCTGCAGTAAGGTGATTGGACTGCCACAGCCTGGAACTTCAAAGCGATAGTCATTTCTACCTTGCATTCTCTTTAACTGCTCGTTTTCAGTTTCGTTTCTTCCAACAATAATCTTATTCTTCCCAAACCTGAAATGCCTTCCCACCTTCAACAAGTTTATGTCCTTCATCCCAACCTTCTTCTTGTGCTCAAACAAATCTCTGATTTTCGCTGCGAATTCCTTGTACGTCAACAGGCAACCACCAGCAGGGCATGGATAATCCCTAATGTTGAACTCTTCAGCAAGTTCAAGCTGTTTGCTTCTCGATCTGCCTCTTATGTCCAAGAGTTTTCTTCTATCAACCCATCCCTTCTTTTCGACCTCAGTTTCCGGCAGCAGCTTCGCTGACAAGGGTCTCAGAATCTTTCCTTCTAAGCCTGCTTCTTTCTCTATGATTCCTAAGGCTTTTCTGTGCTGGGATTTGGGTCTTTCATCAAGGACCTCTCCGGTGAATAGGAAGGAGGCACCTATCTTTCGAGCGTATTCTTTTGCTTTCTTGAGCATGAAGATTCTGCAGTCGATGCAAGGGTTCATGTGCTTTCCATAGCCATATTTGGGGTTTTTCAATGTGTAGAGATATTCTTCGCCTACACTCACTACCTTCAGTGGTATCTCAAGCTGCTTAGCTATTCCAGCGGCTCCGCATCCGCCTTTTCCACAAAGGCAGAAGGGAGAGGTGAAGTTCACTGCTGTGACGGTTATTCCCAGCTCCTGCATCAACTTCACTGCCAGTGTACTGTCTAAGCCACCGGAAAGCAACGCTAAAGCTTTCATATGGACCCTTCCAGGTTCTCCATGTTTCCATCTATTCTCATCGGTCTCGTAAATATATAGTGTGCACGTAACAAAACATTTAACTCTCATACTTGTTGCCTAAAATTAGCGAGGAAGCAGAGTATTGCAGACAACTTTCACACTGCGACCGTTTGAACCAGCCGATCTTGAGAAGGTCATCTCCATCAATCGCGTTTGCCTGCCGGAGAATTATTCGTCATACTTTTTCATGGACCTGTATGAGCGATATCCCGCTACTTTCATTGTAGCTGAGCAGGAAAACAAGGTTGTAGGATATGTAATGTGCAGAATTGAGAGAGGGTTCTCAAACTTCGGCTTTTTGGGAATTCCTAAGAAGGGCCATGTAGTCTCGATCGCAGTTTTGCCGGAATATCAGCGAAAAGGCGTGGGTCATGCTCTCATGACGGAGGCAATGAAAAACATGCGTGTGTACAAGGCAACAGAATTCTATTTGGAAGTAAGGGTCAGCAATGCGGCAGCAGTAGGCATGTACAAGAGACTGGGGCTGCAAATAGTCCGTACCAGCCATGGATACTACGCTGATGGAGAGGACGCTTACGTTATGGGAAGAAAACTTGCAAGATGAGATGAGACAATTGTGAAGGAGAAAACTCTTGCAAGAGTTTCTGTTTTCCTCTAAGGATAACCGCGGTTTCTCTTCAGTTTGAGCGTTACTACCAAAACCTCATTGCCTCTTACAGCTACTTCTATTGCTAATATCATGGCTTCTGGGTTAAAAGTGAAAATTGACAAACATGAGATAATATACTTGCTTGCATCCGACACACAGAGGTTTCCTGTAAAGTAAGCTTAGGGAAAGCTTTACATAAAAATCGGAAATAACCACTTCAGCATATACTACTGCTAACGCGATTAGCAATCTACAGCCAACTGGAAGACTGATGGGGTAAGTGCATGCTTAAGAGAAGCTCAAAAGCTCAACACACGCTCGTTGAACTGAAAGCTGAAGTAGATGATCTAGCGATTATTCGAGACATGCTAGTCTACATTAGAGCCGAGAAAATAGGTGTTTTTCATCAAATTGACACGTATTACAGCGTTCCTAAGGGCAGGCTGAAACTACGGGAAGTGGAAGGTAAGACTGATGCGGAATTAATTTACTATGAGCGGGAAAATGTAGTTGAGCCAAAGAAAAGCTATGTTTTCATTCTGTCAATTGCTGAGCCAAAGACTTTCAAGCGGATTCTTGAACGAATCATGACAGTTAAAGCCATAGTAGATAAGATTAGAGAGATCTACTTCTACAAGGGTATTCAGATCCATTTAGACAAGGTTGAAGGCTTAGGGGCATTCATAGAATTCGAACGTACAACTTCTGAAGATCCAAAGCGACAGAGAAAGGATTTGCAGAAGCTGGAAAAGCTTAGGAAGGCATTCAAAATCAGCCCTGAAAGCTTGGAGAGGTTTTCTTACAGCGACTTGATCTGATACTGTAACCATTGCTCTTCCTTTTCGTTCATCCAATTCAAAAGTTGCAGTATACCTCTGGCAAAGCCTAACATTCCGCCTAACACAAATATGGCGAGGAAAAAGCGCAAGTCAACAACCAAGTTAAATTGTTCTATGGTGAAGTTGAGCACACTTGCATTTAGGACATAGGCGAAGTAGAGGACAATCATCAGGGAGTTAGCGATGCTGAAAATGTGATGAAAGATCGTGCCACGGGCGAATTCGGTGACGAAAACGAAGAACAGATATAACGCAACAAGAGCTGTGAACAGTGCTTGATGACCTATTAAGCCTTCAAAGGGAGCTATAAACGCTGAGAAGATCAGGAAGAAAATGTATACGATAGCAGTTTTGAACAACGCTTTGAAAAAGCGCGGTATCAGGGTCTTCACTGTAATCCTGTCTTCCTTAGTTCCTGCCATTTTATCCAAAGTTCATCACCAGAGGACCATAATTAAACATCCCAGTTTCAGCGTAAACATGAATTTGTCCTCTCTCTGTCAGAGATGCCGCGTTTATCAAGGTTTCAGTCCCCCCGTTATATATGTCGGAGGATAGAACGTCAACCGGAACGACTCCTGATCCTAATGGCTGATGTTCATCATTGAAGATCTCGACACGTAGAGTTCCAGTGACGCTGAAATAAGGTGAATTATTCTGGAAGCTGATTGGCACATCTGCTGTGAAATGTGTAGAGTTGTATGGACTGTACGTAGGAATGCCTATAGTGAAGTTGGAGAGGGGTGCGCCCCATGGTATCGTTTTGTTTGTCTCAACTCCTAACGGTACCACGCTGGCGTAGTTCAGGTGAACCATACCGTGAACGGTTAGGTTTGAGTCATTAAACAGGTAGTCTGCATGAGCTATGATTTGGCCTATGCTGAGGCTGACGTTGTGAAAAACCGTTGCATTTTTTTGAGGAGGGATTTGTGCGATGTAGGTCATGGCTTTCGAAATCTGATTGGTCTCAGCATCTGCGATTAGTGTTGTGACGTTAAGATCAGCTATGCTGTAATAGCCCTTGTTGTCAAAGATTACTGGCAGCATTACCTGGAACTCCTCGCCGTTGGAGGTCATAGTGGGTTCGCCGATGTTTACGCGGATTAATGTTGCTGAGTATACGCATGTCACGGCAAAAGCGAGGGTTATGATCCAGAAAAAACGTATGGCCCAGCTCAGCGCCCGCAGTGCCACGTTCATTTGGGCTTATTCTTCCCTCTGGTTTTCAGGCAGAATGAGTACTGCTTTGGGCTCTTCTTGGTTAGGTTCTGATGAGACTTGAGGAGCTTGTTTTTGTGTGGCTTGGGTCTGATATTGAGGTGCAGGTTTTGGTTGCTCCCGTGTCGGCGGTGGTGAGGGCTTTGGTTCCGGTTTTGATGGTTGCTGCTGTGGTTTAGGCTGTTCTACGGGTTGCTGTCTAGGTTGATGTTGCGTCTTTTCCTTGATTGCCACTGGCGCGGCCATAGGGGCATATTTGTGAGTTACTAGCGGGATGCCTCTAATAGTCAGAAGGGACCCTATCCATCCCATGATGCCCAAGTACATTAGACGTATACAGGCTTGAATAAGAGGCGCTAAAGCGTCACCGAAAACTCTAGCCAAATCTCCCGTGGCAATTATACTGAAAGGTTCTTGGAGGAATAAGAAGGCGTTTATGAAGGTGAAGGCTAGGAGGGTTACGCCTATGAAAAGGATGATAATGCCTGTGAGCTGAGGCTTGTTGGTTACGGTCATGGGCATATACTAAAGGTCTCCTCTTTTGCTGATTGAATATTGTGGGGGGGATTTTGTATTAAATCTTCTGTAGCAATAAACAATATTCCCTTGCATGCTCTTCACTGCAGATTGAAACTACGACTCACAGCAGCCAATAACAAGTCGTAAAGCAAGATTGAAGTGTCGGAACATCCCATCAAAGTAGCAGAAATCTAGCGTGAACAGTTAACATCTCAAAAAAGGAAAATCCCTTAAGAAGCTATTCAGCATTTAACTCCAAATAGCTACATGAGAATGGTAGAACAATGCCGAAGATCAAAGTAACCCTTCTAACGGGAAGAACAATAGACCAAGGCACCACAAAAGAACTCAGTAAGCTCTCAGATGAATACCGGGAAAACGTAGCCATCTGCGAAATCGATCCGGTTGATTTGAAAGAACTTGATGTAAAGGAAAACTCCAACGTCAAAGTAACAACAGAACACGGAGCAGTTGTCGTGAAAGCCAAAGAGTCAAGTAGAGCCCCTCACCCGAGGATTGCCTACATGCCCTACGGACTCTGGGTAAACGTCATTACCGACCCCAAGACGCATGGAACAGGAATGCCTACTTTCAAAGGAATCACGGCGGAAATACAGCCAGCCCCCACAGAAACTGTTCAAACCATACCGCGTCTCTTGAAAAAGATTTTCGGGAAAGACTAACCATGACAGTGATCAAAAACGTGACCTGCCCAGTTTGCGGAACCCTCTGCGACGATCTTGAAGTAACTGTGAACGAGAATGCCATAACTGATGTAAAGAATGCATGTGCGGTAAGCGAAGCAAAGTTTACTAACTTCTCTAACCCCAACCACAGAAACCTGAAGCCCCTTGTAAGAAAAGACGGAGAATTGGCCGAAGTCTCCTTAGAAGAGGCCGTGAAGAAGAGCGCTCAAATCTTAGTCGATGCATCTTACCCAATCCTCTATGGCTGGAGCTGCACAACGTGTGAAGCGATTCAAGTGGGGCTAGAACTAGCCGAAGAAGTTGGAGGGGTTATTGACAACACTTCTACCGTTTGCCATGGCCCGTCAATTCTAAGCATACAAAACATCGGGATACCAACCTGCACCTTAGGTCAAATACGACACCGCGCAGACTTGATAATCTACTGGGCAAGCGACCCTTACAGTGCCCACCCACGTCACATGGAACGTTACACAGCTTTCTCCGATGGACGCTTCCAGAAAAGCGAGTGGGATCACTATATTGCACGTCTTCGCGGAATATTGGGTAAGAAAAGACTTAGTAGGGCTTCAGAGCTGGTGCTGATGAAGGAGGCTAAGCTGCCGGTTGTCTCTGGACAGAAACTACCTCCGAAATTTGAAACTGAAAAGCGAAAACTGATCGTTGTAGACGTCAGAAAAACTCGCTCTGCAGAGCTGGCGGATTTCTTCATTCAAGTCGAGCCGAATAAAGATTTTGAGCTTCTTCAAGCCCTCCGCTTGCTTGTGAAGGATGGAGAACTTGAAGTCGATGAAGTTGCCGGGGTGCCAGTTGATCTGTTAGAAGACGTAGCGGATGCAATGGTGGGATGCGACTTCGGCGTGTTATTCTTCGGAGTAGGATTAACCATGAGTTCTGGGAAGTTACAGAATATCGATGCTGCAATCGCTTTGACACAAGACTTGAATCATCGCACAAAGTTCGTCATAATGCCGATGCGGGGTCACTTCAATGTTGCAGGTGCAAACGTTGTATACACGTGGCAGACAGGCTATCCCTTCGCTGTAGATTTTTCCCAGGGCTATCCTCGATACAATCCAGGTGAAACCTCAGTGATAGACATACTGAGTCGTGACGAAGCGGATGCAGGTCTAGTCGTTGCATCTGACCCAGTTTCCAATTTTCCAAGAACTGCAGTTCAGAACTTGGTGAAAAATCCTCTAATCGCTATTGACCCAGTTATCTCTCCTACAACTATGATGGCTGATGTGGTATTCCCCTCCTCTTTTGCAGGTATCGAAGATGAGGGAACAGCATACCGGATGGACCGTGTTCCTCTACTTCTGAAAAAGCTGGTGGCTCCTCCAGAAACGTGCTTATCAGACGAAGCGATTCTGCAGAGAATCCTGGAACAGGTTAGGCGCATAAAACGTCAGAGGGTGAAGACGTAGAATGAAAGGACTCCTAATCAAGAACGGCTTTGTCTACGACCCGTTGAACAGAATCGACGGGGAAAAAATGGACATCGCTGTCCACAACGGTAAGATTGTAGAGAAAACAGAAAATGCCAAAGCAATTGACGCCTCAGGATTGGTTGTGATGCCAGGCGGCGTAGACATACACTCTCACGTTGCAGGCGCCAAAGTCAACTCCGGCCGATTACTGCGGCCAGAAGATCACTACAAAGATGTGGAACCCAAAACCGCAGTAACCCGTTCAGGAGTCGGCCACTCCATCCCATCAACCTTCACGACAGGCTACCGTTACGCAAGAATGGGGTGGACCACAGTGATGGAGCCAGCGATGCCCCCGCTAAAAGCTAAACACACACATGAAGAGCTGAATGACACACCTATGATAGATAAGGGCGCATACCCACTCCTGGGAAGCAACTGGCTTGTCTTAGAACATCTGAGGGCTAGAGAATATGAAGAATGTGCAGCTTACGTAGCTTGGATGATGAAAGCAACTAAAGGATATGCAATCAAGCTTGTTAACCCTGGAGGACTAGAGGCATGGGGTTTTGGCAGAAACGTTCGCGACATCGACGACCGTGTGCCGAACTTTGACATAACTCCACGTGAAATCATCCAAGGCTTATGCAAAGTAAATCAGCTTCTCAACATGCCTCATACAATACACGTGCATACAAACAACCTTGGAAAACCGGGAAACTATGTCACAGCCTTGGAAACCATGAAGTGCGTTGAAAATTTGGCGATGGATGGAAAACCCGCCATCCACATGACACATTGTCAATTCAGCGCCTTCGCAGGTCACGACTGGCGCACCTTCAGATCAGCTTCAGAAGAAATCGCAAAATACGTAAATTCTCACAGTCACGTTACTCTAGATCTAGGGCAAATCATTTTCACAAACACAACAACAATGACCGCAGACGGACCATTCCAATTCATTCTTCACCAGATAACTGGTAACAAGTGGGTAAACAATGATGTAGAAACCGAAACCAGTTCAGGAATAGTTCCATTTCATTATAAGCGAAAAAGCTACGTTCACGCAACTCAATGGACAGTCGGGCTAGAACTCGCTCTTCAAATAAAGGACCCTTGGAAAGTATTCCTAACAACAGACCATCCAAACGCTGGACCTTTCACCGCATATCCAAGGATTATTGCATGGCTCATGAGTCGAAAAGCCAGAGCAAAAGTTATGAAGAAAATTAACAGAAAAACTAGACGCAGAGCCCTGCTTTCTGCCATAGACAGAGAATACACGCTCCGCGAAATCGCAATAGCCACAAGAGCCGGTCAAGCCAAGGCCTTAAACTTAGAAGACAAGGGGCACCTGGGAGTAGGAGCTGACGCAGACATAGCCATCTATGATCTGAATCCAGAAAAAGCGAACTTGGCCAACAACCCAAAGGCGATTAGACACGCCTTCAGAAACGCTGCCTACACCATAAAAGACGGGGAAATCGTGGTAAAAAACGGAGAAGTGGTGAAATCTGTCAGTGGGAAAACCTACTGGACTGACGTAAAGGCTTCCCCAAGTCTCTTAGAAATCGAGCCGGAACTCCAGAAAATCTTTGAGGAGTACTACACCGTTAAATACGAAAACTATCTTGTTCCAAACCATCATCTAGCCGTCGCAAGTCCTATTCCGATACAAGCAAAGGTGTAGGGAAATGGCTGTGGTTCTTCGCCTAAAAAGGAAGTTGAAAGCACCGGCAAATGCAGAATGCATCTCTCCAAACACTTTCGCTGGAAAATCAATAAACGAAATCGCGAAACTCCAGTTTTGGCATGGAAACCGCCGAAGCTCACTAAAGGATATTTTCGAAATAAAAGGCAACTGTGGAAAGACGCCTAATGAAGTAACAATCCAACTTATTGGACAGCTTACTAAGGTTCGAGGATTAGGCACTGGCATGACTGACGGTGAAATCGCGGCTAAAGGCAATGTTGGAATGCACCTTGGCGAGGAAATGAAGGGGGGAAAGATTACAGTGGAAGGCAGTGTTGGGTCCTGGGCTGGTTCTTCAATGAGAAGTGGAACGATAGAAGTGAAAGGAGATGCCGGTGATTATATCGGGGGTGCTTATCGAGGAAGCACTAAGGGTATGCGAGGAGGGTCCATCATTATTCACGGAAATGCTGGAACGGAGGTTGGCTGCTATATGAGAAAGGGTCTGATCAAAGTCTACGGCGACATTGACCAATTTGCGGGCATTCACATGAGGGACGGAACTATGGTTGTTTATGGCAAAGCAAAGGAGAGAGCAGGAGCATACATGACAGGCGGGAAAATCATCTTGTGTGATCACATCCCATCTGTTCTACCTACGTTCACAATCAACAACATAAAAAGCAAGGCCAAAGCAGAAGAAGAAAAAATCAAGGGACCATTTTACGTTTTTATCGGCGACCTTGCTGAAAATGGTAAAGGAAAACTCTACGTGGCCAAAGACAAAAATGAACACCTGAAAGGCTGCGAAGAACTATTATGACAATACCTTCCGTTCGATTTATATCCAATTTTTGGACTAATACCCACACATGCTGAGCGTAAACCAGAAAGCCTTTAAACTCGTGCAGACTTTGTGCGCAACATCTTCGGAATATAACATATCAATCAAAAAGTGCAGATCAGGAGCCACTTTGATTGATGCAGGAATACGAGCAAAAGGCGGCTTCAACGCGGGCAAAATGGTCACAGAAATCTGCTTAGGCGGACTTGGTAAAGCACGAATACTCCCAAAACAATATGGAGACCTTGAACTCCCATCAGTATTCGTCTATACAGACCACCCTGCAATAGCTACCTTAGGATCCCAGTTTGCAGGATGGCAAATAAAAAGAAATGATTTCTTTGCGATAGGTTCTGGTCCCGCCCGAGCATTAGCCTTGAAGCCCCGCAACATTTTCGCAGAGATACAATATGAAGACAACGCGGACATCGGGGTGATTGTTCTAGAAACAGCCAAAGAACCCCCAGAAGAACTCGTTAAGGAACTAGCCCAAGAATGCAGAATCCCCGCTGATCGACTCCACGCTGTTTTGGTTCCTACAACAAGCGCGGCAGGCTCCACACAAGTATCTGGAAGAATTGTGGAAACAGGTTTACATAAACTCTCCAAATTGGGTGTGGATCCATTATCCATTCAGTATGCTTGGGGATGCGCTCCCATTGCCCCAGTTCATCCGAAATTTACAGAAGCCATGGGAAAGACGAATGACGTGATCCTGTACGGCGGCACAGCCTACTTCGCTTTGGAACATAAAAACGATGCCGAACTAAAAACTCTCTTAAAGGAAGCCCCTTCTTCAGCCTCAAAGCATTATGGCAAACCATTTAAGCTCGTCTTCAAAGAAGCCAATCACGATTTCTACCAAATTGACCCCAACCTTTTTGCACCCGCAGTCTTCATTGTGAACAACCTTTCAACTGGTAGTGTTTTTCAAGCTGGAAAAATCAACGTTGACATCCTTAAACAGTCGTTAGAGCTGACTGCTTTAGTTTAAAGGCAAAAGCACGTTCTTAACGTGAGGTTTCGAGAAAATCTACTGAAGCCCCTTCAACTATGTTGGGTAGAACAGAGAAAACGGGGTAAGCTTCCCCAAGATTGACCGAAAAGCCTTTCTAACGACAATCATAGGATAGTAAGGTGCTCTGAACTGTCATTCAAGCTCAAAATGAAACAAGCCGCAAGGAAAATCAACTCCAACATTGTTCTAGCTCTCGATTTACCCCATGGCGAACCTAAAGAACTGCTCCCCAAAGCCAAGCAAATTCTAGAAGCAGTGCACCCGCATGTCTGCGCGGTGAAGTTTAACCGCCATCTAATTCTGCCTTTAGGCTTGTTCACCAATGTGTCAGAATTGTTGAGTCAAGCGAAAGGCTACGGGTTACCTACTATTATGGACTGCAAGATCAACGACATCGGAAACACAAATCGAATAATAGCTGAATACTATTTTAAGGCAGGCTTTGACGCCGTCATCGCAAATCCTTTTGTGGGCTGGGAAGAAGGCCTGCAACCTGTTTTCGAAACAGCAAAACGACAGAATCGAGGTGTAATACTGCTCGTCTACATGAGCCACAAAGGAGCACGAGAAGGCTACGGACAGAAAACCTTCACTGAAGAAGCCGACCAACCAGTCTTCCAATACAGACTGTTTGCCCAGAAAGCGTTAAGATGGAGCGCAGACGGCGCAGTCGTTGGCGCTACATACCCAGAAAAGATTAGAGAACTGTATTCAATTCTTGGCGGAAAAGTGCCTATCTATTCTCCCGGCATAGGCGCTCAAGGCGGAAACATTGAGAGAACTATTAGAAGCGGCGCGAAGTATCTAATTGTAGGAAGAGCTATAACCCTTGCTAAAGACCCATCAAAAGCCGCTGAAAAAATGAAAATCATCGCTCAGGAAAGTCTAGAGAAAAACTTGTAACCTAAACTATCTATAGCTCTGTTAAGGCCTCTCCTCTCTTGTCCAAAGCTCTTTTTTCAGCAAATCTCTAACTGCAGAGCGAATCGCGGAACTTCTGCTTGGGTACATGTTCGCCCTCACAAGTTCATCTAAACCCTCTAGATAAGCTTCTGGTAATAAAACTGTCACAAGCTTCACACTATCACCTTGATATGTTATGTACATGTTATGAGACAATATATAGAACTTACGGCGGCCTCGATAATTCCCTAGATTTCTTCTCCCTAAAGGATAAACACCAATATCAAAACAATGTTATTTCCAACCTAGAAAGCCGCCGCGCGGGCATGTTGGCTATTTCACACGTAATGAACACCGTAAACTTCTGGGTTCGCCATTATTACTATGTCAAATATGTCGACGTCTCCATCTTGGTCAAGGTCTGCAAAGGGATCATATCCAGGATCTCCTGATTCAGACCCATAGCGTCCCGCTACAAAAACTATGTCAAATATGTCGATGTCTCCATCACCGTCTATGTCCGGCGGACACCAGATTATCGTGACTATCCCGTCGATGTAAACGTTGTCGGAAGTGTCTATTTCCCCAGCAACAACACTTGCTTCAGCCCATATCGTGACATTTTCAACCATAGGCTCGTCTGGAGGCCAGGGAGGCGGAAAGATCATTGCCCTGAACGGGGGAGAGGATATATCCCCTTCGAATGTTCGAGTCTCGCTTGCACTCGGTCCCAGATCAACAACACTCTTGGTCTGAATAGTGAGATTCTCAGCATATACTGTTAAGTTGAAGCTTTCACTGCTGGTCCCTTGATTTTCAACGGTAACATTAATGTAAATAACAGAGGGCGGAAGAAATACTGGCCATGCTGTGACACTGGAAATGGCCACGTCATGAACTTCAGAACCCTGAGCGACATATATCTGAAAGCCGGAAAATGATAGAGAAAACAGGAACACTAGCAAGACGACAGACAGTATTCCCTTCATACTCCGACCCCTCATAATCACTCTGCTCACATACAATAGTACCGTACTACCTTATGCTATTTATCGTTTTAGAAAGATTGTGCATATCTCTGCAAGAAATTAGTTCCTCGTTTTGAGCTCAATCCACAGATTGCGGTTGTTTCACTCTTGTCAAGAGTCTCCTTGTTCAGAGAAGACCAGCAAATAATGATACTTAAGGCGGCGTTTTTTCAGAGTGATAAACCCCTTTTTCTCGAAGAGACTCCTAGCCTGCTCTTCCGAGATTCTAATATCCACTGGAGGCCCGGATCCTGTGTTCTTCTTCTCAAAATCAACTATAAGTGCCTTGCCGCCTCTTTTGGGTACTCTTCCCATCTCTCCGATCATTCTGGCCCTGTTGCCGAACTCATGGAGAGTATTGACCGATATTAAAAGATCAACGCTTTCATTTTCAAGTGGAATCTCATTTTCTTCCGAAAGCAATGGTTCGATATTTTTAACTTTCAGCTTTTGAATCTTCTGTGAGAGAAAGTCTAACATCTTCTTCTGAACGTCAATTCCATAGACCTTTTCAACTCTCTTGGAAAGGGGCACAGTGAAAACTCCGCTTCCGCAGCCTAAATCTGCGGCAACGAAGCCAGGTTTAACTTCCACTGCACCCAAAACTTCTTCGGGATTTTGCCAAGTCTTCCTTGCTTCTTCTTCCAGCACACTTTTGTGCTTTGGATTGAAAAGGTGATGCTTTTTCACGTCAACGCCCCTGCAGTTTGACGTTTACCTCACGAGGGCCTCTCAAAAATCGCGTCCAGTTAAGATCTTCCATAAGCCCTCAATTCTTGACGGGATTTCATACGTTCGACCGATCTTCGAAGTGCTAGGGAAACCTTTCTCATCAGTTTTGGTGCCACTTCTGTATCTGCGGGCACAGTGTAATCGGCAGATAGATGAGATCATATTACTGTTCCAGTGAGAACCACGCTTAGCTCTGGCCTCAGATGCCTAGATTCCTTTCAAGCTTCTCTACCATATGCAAGTAGTGCTCATGTTTTCCTTCTCCGATGACTTCACGTTCGACCTTTTCGAATTTTCTTAGAAGCTCCTTGTTGTCAGATGGGGAAAGAACCTTGTCGCCCATAGGGTAGAGAATGTTGTCCTCCTTGTAAATATGTTGGTCAAGAAGCTCTGCGTAGCCCCTAGCGTTCTCAATAACTGCTCTTTTTGCTTCCCTGTCGCCTCTTTCATACTCCGCCAACGCTTCGCTTAGACCCTTCACGTAACGGCGTCCCTGCTCATGTTCGCTTAACATGACTGCAATAGGTCCACTCTATGTCGGAATACCCTTCTCCCCCATGAGAGGAAAAAGTGTATCCTGCTCTTTACCATGATGACAACGGTCAGCGAAAACTTGAATGAAGTCCACAGCCTTCCGGAACAGGTCAACAGAAACATTCTCCTCCCTCTCAAGTTTCCCAGAGGCTACATTTAGGATTTTTATGATTCGAAGAATAACCTGATGCTCTTCCTTCAGGCTTTCTGTGGCAGACATACATAATCACATTCGTCAAGCAAAATCTCTAGGACACCTAATAAGTTTTTCAAAGCGTAGACGTTGCTGCGAGCCTCTCACTTACCAGAACAAGTTCCAGTATAGCGCCTAGACTATTTCATGTCTGATTTCCTGCAATTCTTTAAAGAGACGAGGAAAGGCCTTGTCAACATCCTCAAGGTATAAAGCCGAGTTCTTTATCCTTCTCTGGATCAAACCAGCCGTCAAGAATGACCAGCCCAAAACATCATCAATCACTATGGGGAAAGGAAAAGCTATCAACGTCAGCCCAATCTTCACCAAATCGCCTTGACCGCTTTCCTTGCAGAGGCGCTTGATGGACTCCAGCGTAGTTCTATCTCTTCGGGAAACCTCGTTGAGTAAAGCAGTATTTTTTCTCCAATCCTCTCCCAACTCGCGTACAATATCAACCCGCTTCCTCAGTTCCTCCATTTCTTTCAAAATCTCTCGGTCTCCTTGAAATTTCCTCAACAACACTTAAGGCTTCAAGGACAAAAAGCTTAGCATCCAAAATCATTGACAAGAAGGACCCCTCTTTTCAGTATGAGCATATGCACGCGCAAAATGTCATAAACAATATCGGCAAAAACCCCTGTCTCTGCTAGTGATTTTTGAGAGAAACATGAAAAGAAATTTGCATAGAGCTTATATCCTGAACGTTTGGGCAATATGGTAAGGACTAGTTTTACACTAGTTTTTTATAGTTTTCCAACGGTCTATAGTATTTTCGAGAGTGGCATATTTGTCTAAATATGCATACCTTCTTCTTACAAAGAAGAAATGGTGGAAGAGACGTGTCACGCAACAGCGTGCAGGCAGAACGACCCAAATCTTTGTCCGCAGAAACGTTGTAGGCCCAGTCGACACAGAGCTATTGCTCTTCTACGTCAACCATCCTGTACGAGAAGTTAGAGGCACCGGCGACTTTGAAGAACGTATCGTCGGCAAGATTGAGAAATTATGGAGAACTCATAGCACAGAAACGGTTTTCAAATCACACGACGAATATTTGGAATTTATGCAAGGAAGGACGAAAGCAACTTTTATCAGGTTCAGCAATCTTCGTGAACTACACCCACCTATTCCTTTAAATGAAACGCTCCAAGTTCTCGGAGTCTCTAGACTACCTCGAAATGGCAAATATCTAAGCAGAACGACAGCTGGCGAGCTGTTGCGAGGTTGTTCCTGATTGCAGGCTTTTAGCCCACAGAAATTCGTAAAAGATCAAGTCAAAGAGATAAAAAAACTCGTCGGAAAGAAGCGAGCGTTAATTGCGGTTTCTGGCGGCGTCGACAGCACCACAAGCGCTGTCCTAACCTACAAAGCCATCGGCAACAACCTTCTATGCGTAATGTTGGATGACGCCTTCATGCGCGAGGATGAACCACAACATATCGCCCAGCTAGTTTCGCAGCCGCCGATAAAGCTGCCGATAAGAATATTGAATGTCCAAGAGCAGTTCTTAACTGCGCTCGAAGGGTTACAGGACGCTGAAGAAAAACGTAAGATGTTCCGTGAGACCTTCTACAAGGTCTTAGGCGAAACTGCTGAAAAAGAAGGGTGTAAAGCGCTTGTTCAAGGAACGATCAAAGCCGATATTGTAGAGACAGTTGGCGGAGTGAAGACGCAACACAACGTTCTCAAACAAATGGGAATTGACACGGTTAAGCGTTATGGCTTCAAAGTTGTTGAGCCTCTAGTCACGCTTTACAAGGAACAAGTTCGCATGGTTGCCCACCATCTTGGCATCCCATCGGAAATTGCGGAGAGGCAACCTTTTCCAGGTCCAGGCTTATCTGTTCGAATTGTAGGCGAGATTAGAAAGGATAAACTGGATTCGGAGAAGAAGGCGACAAGCATAGTTGAAGAAAACTTCTCTAAGCTCAAGCCCAGCCAATATTTCGCCGCGATTCTTGACAACAAAACGACCCCCCATAAACGAAGCATGCACATCCAAGAGGTTGCTGCACGTTTACTTAACGTTCCTTCTAGACATGTCTCTGTCAAAGCATTTAAGGCGAAAGCCACTGGCGTTAAAGGAGGGGAAAGGAGATACGGCGGAATTGCTGCAATAAAAGCCCAAACCATGAATGGCAGACTTCATACACCTTCTGTACCAAGTCTTGTTGCCCTTCAGTCTAGGATAACTACGGAAGCCCCATTCTTCACTAGGATCTTGTATGCAGTGAAGGAAACATCAAAGAAACAGCGCTATGTCGTTGCTTTAAGAGCGGTTCAAACCCGCGACTTCCTCACAGCGAAAGTAGCTGAAATCCCATGGACAACTTTGACTGAAACGGCAGAGAAGATTTTGAAGGCTTGCCCAAACGTCTCAGCCGTGTATTACGACGTTACACCGAAGCCTCCTGCAACAATTGAAATGGAGTAAGGTAAAAAGTCATAAAGCCAAACCCCGCAGAATAGTATAGAGGGTTCAGAATGGTGCTAGTTAGAGTTCAACGCATCGAATCAATCCGCGACCCTGAAGGAGTCTTAGGTAAGCGTATAGAGCTTGTGGAGGAACGTAAGATACCGCGATTCGCTATTCAACCAGCCACCGAAGAGGCTCGAATGGTGCAAAGCGTAGTTCAAGCGTTACAGCAACAGCTCCCTGTGCAAACGATGCGAACAAGAACCAACCTGCCAAAGATTATTCTGTTCTTAACTGAACAAGAATATGACCAACTTGGCATAAAATTCGATGTCAACCAAGTCTATGAGATTAAGCTTTCTAACCACAACATGAAGTTTAGCAGAGCATCCTAGGCAGAAAGATATACTTCTCTTCTTATCGTTCGCAGCTTTGAATGTCGTGGATGGAAAGATAGAACAAACATCATGTTTTTTATGGCGCGAAACACGTCTTCTTCTTCCCAGCTCTTGCCCCAGTCACAGTACACGGGTATTTCATCACCTAAGTCACCTTTGTAGTAGACGTAGATTGAGAGCAATTTCTTTCTAGAAGAAAGCTCAGTCTCAAGATTCAGAGAATCCGCGACCTTTGCAACAGCGGAACCAACGATTTTCAAGCGCCTAGGACTTGGTTTTCTTGAAGCATAAATCATAAACTTCCCGTTGCTTTCCAGCATGTTTTCTCACGTAAGGAAGTTGTCGGCTAAGGGCTTTTAAGAGGCATGGAGAAACGTCATAGAGCAGAGTGGAGAGAGATCAGTGAAACTATTGCGCACGCAAAATTGTAACGAAAAAATCTATAATTGCCCCACTTTAAGGGGATGATGAAAGCAATGAAAGCGAGAGTTCACGTGTTTGTTAGTGGCAGAGTTCAAGGGGTTTTCTTTAGGTCGGAAGTACGGCGGGAGTCTCGCAGGCACAGTGTGACCGGGTGGGTTAGGAATCTCTCAGATGGAAGAGTTGAAGCGGTCTTTGAAGGAGAAAAGAAAAATGTTGAAAGACTAGTTGAGTTCTGCAAAAGGGGACCTCCTGGAGCTAGAGTAACCAATACTGAGGTTGTCTGGGAGACTTACACTGGGGAATTTGGAGATTTTCATGTAACGTGGTAGCAAGACTAGGCCTTTAATTTGGGGACTCGGAAGTGAGAGTCCTTCCCTGCGCTGATGTACTCGCCGCCTGCTTCTCGAATTGTGGATGCGATTTTGGCAAAGTTCTCTGATCCTAGGTACTGACGCGGCGTTATTTTTATGAAGTCTTCTTTGTCTTCGAAGGTCAACATTGCCTCTAGCTCTTTGGTGAACATCATTCGTATGTCTTCTATGCGTTTTCCTACAGGCTTAGGAGGCGGCGCCGCTGGTTTTGCAGAAGGTGCAGCAGTTGGAGTGGCTGGTGGGCTAATTGCTTTTAGGGATTTTGAAATGTCCTGTAAGTCTTCAGAGATTTTCTTCAAAATGTCAAGAACATCACTTAATCTATGCAGTATATCTTCGGTGTCTGGCTTTACTTCGCTCATTCCTAGCTTCTCCCTTCTCCTTATTATCCGTCTTAGTTACTCATTTATTTTGCTCTCCCGGACAACGCAACGTAAAATAGCATCTTCTGACAGTCTTGGAAAGGACTGCTTGAGGATGTAAGTTGCTGAAAGTTGATGGAAGCCAGAAAAGCGGCAGCGGCACGATTCTCCGGCTATCAGTGGCCATAGCTGGCATCCTAAATAAGCCCCTGCACATCTACAACATACGTCAGAAGCGTCCTCAACCCGGCTTGAAGCCGCAACACTTAGAGGCCGTACTGACAGCCGCCAAACTCTGCAACGCAACCACGAAAGGAGTTAAACCTGGTTCCAAAGAGTTATGGTTCTACCCAACAGAAATCAGAGGTGGCAAAATAGAGGCAGAAATAGGCACCGCTGGAAGCATCCCAATGCTTCTAATCACTATTCTTCCCATATGCGCCTTCGCCAAAAACCCCGTTTACATTCACATTTCAAAAGGCGGCACAGATGTCTCTCACTCTCCCACAATAAATTTTCTAAGCCACGTCTTTCTTCCTATTCTCAAAAAAATGGGATTAGATACCTCTTTGACAGTTCATAAGTACGGCTACTACCCGAAAGGTATGGGAGAAGTCTCAGCCGAGATCCAACCTAACCCGAACCTTAGGGCTATACATTTCGATAGATTTGGAGAGCTAAAGTCGTTGGAAGGCTTGTCCGTTTGTACTTTTCTAGCTGATCGGAGAGTTGCTGAACGGCAGGCAAAAGCCGCCAGCGACTTCTTGAAAACTCATGGACACAAAGCTAGTATTCGAATCGTAAACGATTTTTCAAACCCTCTTCAGAAAGGCAGTTCTCTTACGCTATGGGCGCAAACTAACACTGGCATTTATTTGGGAGGCGATGCGATCGGTGAACTTAGAAAGCCCAGCGAAGCAGTGGGTAGAGAGGCTGCGGAAAATTTGCTACGGGAGATAGAAGCCAAAGCCACCGTGGATGTGCACCTTGCAGACATGTTGGTGCCTTTCATAGCGCTGGCAGAGGGCAAATCCACGCTCCTCACGCGTTCAATAACCGACCACATAGAGACTAACCTGTGGCTTGTCCAAGAAAACCTAGATGTAAACTTCAAAATAAGCAGAGCTGGGAAGCTATACAAGCTGGAGAAGTTGTCTTGACGTTTAAAGCTAGAGTTAGAGGTGTATACTCGACAGCGATGACCAAACTGTTGCTGGATAACGGGTTTGAAATAGCTCAAGCTTCT